>Ga0247609_10000536_pt1 | contig 52507 bp, 41 predicted proteins | sample 172DNAGHGlowgp2_FD_193487 | JGI IMG/M metagenome (GOLD analysis project Ga0247609, IMG submission 193487) | Sheep rumen microbial communities from Palmerston North, Manawatu-Wanganui, New Zealand - 1728 DNA GHGlow gp2 | ecosystem: Host-associated > Mammals > Digestive system > Stomach > Rumen ... | reverse complement strand
CAAAGCGCGCCTCATGCTGGAGTTCGACGACATCCTGAACAACGAGGACGGACGCAGGAGCCAACAGTCCGCTTATCAGCAGACAACGACTTGGAATGACTTCCGCCATCACTACATTGGCATCAGCTTTGCATACCATTTGGACGCAAAGAAAAAGGAATGAAGGGAATCTACATAGGAAAATTGTGAAAGAAATCAAAAACACTCATCACTCGTCACCGATGGCACTTAAAATGCTGAATTATAGTTAAATACATAGGTGATGAGTGGGTGATGAGTCGTCAGGCACTCGTCATCTTGTTACAACAATGATAATCAAATGGTTAGAGAAAAAGGTGATGAGTGACGAGTGTTTTGCAAAACCACCTACGATTTGATTCCAAACGACCCTCAGTTAAAATGCAAACGTAACACGTTAAGTTGGTCAACTTCACACGTTAAGTTGGTCAACTTCACACGTGAAGTTTGCAAATTACACACGTGAAGTTTAGCAACGACACTGCAGGTGTTTTCATTAGCTCAACGGCAACTGGTGCGAGTTCTTTACTTCGCCGAGGACGAAGAACGAGTTGAGCGAGCCGATGCAATCGAGGTCGCCGAGTATTCGCAGCACGAATTCCTGATAGGCCTTCATGTCGGAAACGTAAATCTTAAGCATGAAGTCGTAGTCTCCGCTAATGTTGTAACACTCGACAATCTCAGGGATAAGTTGCACGGCCTGTATGATGCGCTGTGCGTTCTCGTAGGAATGCTGCTTCATCCGCAGGTTACAGAAGGCGATGAAGCCGCGGTTAATCTTCTCCGCATCCAGCACCGCCATGTATTTCCGGATGTAACCCTCGCGTTCGAGGCGTTTCACACGCTCAAACGTCGGAGTGGGGGAGAGGTGAATCTTTGCGGCTAACTCCTTGTTTGTCAGTCGCGAATCATCCTGCAGAAGGCTCAGAATCCGCAGGTCTGTCTCATCGAGTTGGCTCATATTCAATTCAAAATTTATTAATTAAAAATTCAAAATTATCAGTGTTTCCGCAGCAAAGAATTATTTTCCTGCTGGTGGGGCGTTTTATTTCTTGTGTCAGGTTGATTTATCTGTTTGATGGTGTAAATATAGCGATTATTTCTGAATTATCTATTCTTCTTGGAGAATTTTTCGTCTTGCCGTACCTTTGCACTGTCGAAAGGACACGAAATCAATACGAACGAAACGCGAAAATAGGAAATTATACATTATATAATATATATTACACTATGAGTACACAGAAACAACATCTTGAGACAATCGCCCTCCATGCAGGGCAAGTTGCTGACCCCACGACAGACGCTTGTGCCGTTCCCATTTACCAAACGGCAAGTTATGTATTCCACAATGCCCAACACGCTGCCGACCGTTTCGGTTTGCGTGATGCCGGAAATATCTACGGACGCTTGACGAACTCCACTCAGGGCGTTCTTGAGGACCGCATAGCTGCTTTGGAAGGTGGCGTTGCAGGCTTGGCTGTCGCTTCAGGCGCTGCGGCAATCACCTATTCTCTGCAGAATGTGCTTCAGGCTGGCGACCACATCGTGGCTGCAGACAACCTTTACGGAGGCTCGTACAACCTCATCACGCACACCCTTGCCGCGTCAGGAATTGCCCATTCCATCGTAAAAATCAACGATCTTGCTGCTCTCGAAGCAGCCATTCTGCCTAACACGAAAGTCATCTTTGCAGAGACGCTTGGTAATCCCAACAGCGATGTCTTGAACATCGAGGGCGTGGCGGAAGTCGCCCACAAGCACGGCATTGTCTTTATCGTTGACAATACCTTTGCTCCCCTGCTGATCCGACCGCTGGAGCATGGTGCCGACATTGTGGTTCACTCTGCTACGAAGTTCATCGGCGGACACGGTACATCGCTTGGTGGCGTGATTGTCGATGGCGGTAAGTTCGATTGGAAAGCCAATGCCGACCGTTACCCGTCGATTGCCAAGCCCGACGCCAGCTATCATGGCGCAGTGTTTGCCGACGTGGCGGGACCGGCAGCGTTCGTGACTCGCATTCGTGCCGTCATCCTTCGCGACACCGGTGCAGCCATCTCGCCGTTCAATGCGTGGATACTGCTTCAAGGCGTTGAGTCTCTGCCCCTTCGCATCGAGCGCCACACAGAGAACGCCCTGAAGGTCGTCGAATATCTCGCAAAGCACCCGCTCGTCGAGAAGGTGAACCACCCGGCCATTGCCTCACATCCCGACCACGCACTCTACGAGAAGTACTTCCCACAGGGCGGTGCCAGCATCTTCACCTTCGAAATCAAAGGCGGCGAGCAGGCAGCCTGGAAGTTCATCGATGCACTGCAGATCTTCACCTTGCTGGCCAACGTGGCCGATGTGAAGAGCCTCGTCATTCACCCAGCCACAACCACTCACTCGCAGCTCTCTCCCGAGGAACTCGCCGAGCAGCACATCACGTCCTCGACCATCCGTCTGAGTGTTGGCGTTGAGCACATCGACGACATCATTGCCGACCTCGAACAGGCTTTCAATGCAATAAAATAAGTACCAAATTCGTTAATAAATAAAAAGGAAAACATTATGGCTATTTACAACACAATCACCGAGCTCATCGGCAAGACGCCGTTGGTAAAGCTCAGCACCTTTGCTGCGAATCGCAACCTGAAAGCGAACGTCATCGCGAAAGTGGAGTTCTTCAATCCGGGTGGCAGCGTCAAGGACCGCATTGCCCTCAGTATGATTCTCGATGCCGAGGAGAAAGGCATTCTCCGCAAGGGCGGCACCATCATCGAACCGACCAGCGGCAACACGGGCGTCGGCCTGTCGCTTGTCGGAGCAGTTCGTGGCTACAAAGTCATTTTGACGATGCCCGAGACGATGAGCATCGAGCGTCGCAAACTCGCGCAGGCTTACGGCACGGAAATCGTCCTGACGCCTGGCAGCGAAGGCATGAAGGGTGCCATCCGCAAGGCTGAGGAGCTGAGGGACAGCACGCCAGGAGCCGTCATCCTGCAGCAGTTCGAGAATCCTGCCAATCCTGCCGTTCACGTCAGGACGACAGGCGAAGAGGTTTGGACAGACAGCGAAGGAAAGGTCGATGTCTTCGTGGCTGGCGTAGGCACAGGCGGAACTGTTTCCGGCGTAGCCAAAGCGCTCAAGGCTCACAATCCGAACATCTATGTCGTTGCCGTCGAACCAGCTTCCAGCGCCGTTCTTTCGGGCAATCCCTCGGGTGCTCACAAGATTCAGGGCATCGGAGCCGGCTTCGTGCCGAAGAACTATAGCGCCGAGCTTATCGACGAGGTGCTTCCAGTCTCGAACGAAGACGCCTTTGCGACCGCAAGAGCCGTTGCCAAGGAAGAGGGTATCTTCGTCGGAATCTCCTCTGGTGCAGCAGCTTACGCAGCCAGCGTCGTTGCTCAGCGTCCCGAATTTGCAGGCAAGAACATCGTTGTTCTGCTGCCCGATACAGGCGAACGCTATCTCTCCACAGCCCTGTTGGAAGACTAAAACTCTAAGTTGTTGATTTTCAGCGCCTTTGGTGTTAATACAAAAGGCGTTGATTTTCAACGAGATACAAGGGGATAAAAACGCCGCGTGCGGCGATTGCAATTTCCGCGTGCGGCGATGGCAATCCCCGCCTGCGGCGTTTGATTTTCCGCGTGCGGCGTTTTTGGCCTCCGTGTGCCCGGTTTTGTCTTCAGATAAATAATTTTATCTGATTGCGTGTTATGTAAAAAAAACTTCGTAACTTTGCACGCGAAATTCAAATTTTCGGGATAAATGAAAAGATTGTTACTCATTCTGATTGCGGCTTTTGCCCTTTCCCTAAGCAGCGTTCAGGCTCAGCTTCCGACCATCACCTTGAAGACGATGAACGGCGTCGAAGTACGCACAGACACCCTATCGAACGATGGCAAGCCCTTCATCATCGACTTCTTTGCCACTTGGTGCAAGCCTTGCAACCGTGAGCTCGACGCCATCAGCGAGGTCTATGAGGAGTGGCAGGAAGAGACGGGCGTGAAGATTTTTGCCGTGAGCATCGACCAGGCGCAGAACATCAACAAGGTGAAGCCGCTCGTGAGCAACCACAACTGGGAGTACGACGTCCTGCTCGACCCGAACAGCGATTTCCTGCGTGCCGTCGGCGGACAGATGATTCCCTATACGCTTATCGTCGACGGACAGGGCAAGGTCGTGTATAAGCACAGCGGCTACACCGACGGCGCCGAGACAGAACTCATCGAGAAGGTGCGCGAGCTCGTGAAGTAATGAGAAGGCTGTTCGCATATCTGGCTTTGAGCTGCTGCGTTCTCACGGCTTGGTCGTGGGAACGGAAGGGCGTGTCCCTGTCCGGCAGCATACAGAGCGATATGCTCGTGCCGCGCCATGACAGCGGAACCGGTGCAGAGAAGACCGGGTCGTTCCTCAACAACACTTACGCCGACCTGCTGATGCAAAGCAAATACATCGATGCAGGCGCCCGCCTGGAGTTCCTCGAGTATCCGCTACCCGGCTTCGAGAAAGACTTCGAGGGCTGGGGCGTGCCTCACTTTTGGGTGAAGGGCAAGTTGGGCAAGGTGGAGCTGACGGCAGGCACGTTCTACGAGCAGTTCGGCTCCGGCTTCATCCTCCGCACATACGAAGAGCGCTCGCTCGGCATCGACAACAGCCTGCTCGGCGGTCGCGTTGTGGTGAAGCCTGTGAATGGCGTTACGTTGAAAGCCCTCACGGGTGTGCAGCGCCGTTATTGGGACTGGAACAAGTCGCTCATCAGCGGCACAGACGCCGAACTCAGCTTGGGAGAACTCCTTCCGTCGTGGCAGCAGAAAGATATAGGCATCACGCTGGGCGGCTCCTGGGTCAACAGGTTCGAGAAAAACGACGAGAAGATATACCTCACGCCCCTCTATCGCCTGCGGTTCCCGAAGTTCGTCAATGCCTGGGATGTGCGGATGGGCTTCAATAAAGGCGCATGGAACGTGCTGGCCGAGTACGCGCAGAAAGGCTCCGACCCGTCGTTTGCCAACAACTACATCTACCGGAAGGGCTCTGCCGTCATGCTGTCGGGCTCTTACTCCCAGAAAGGGTTGAGCGTCCTGCTGCAGGCAAAACGGTCGGAAAACATGTCGTTCAAGAGTACTTGCGAGACCGCGAAAGCCATCGGCATCTCGTCTGCCATCAATCACCTGCCGGCCTTCACGCAAGACCAGACCTACGCGCTGGCCGCCATCTATCCCTATGCCACACAACTCGCCGACGGCGAATGGGCTTATCAGGCGGAGGTGGGCTATAACTTCAAGAAGAAAACGCTGCTCGGCGGACGCTACGGCATGAACGTGAAAGCCAATCTTTCCTATGTCCGTGCTATCGACAGGCAGCTCTACAATACAGAAGACCTCGTCGCACAAACCAACGGCTACAGCTCGAAGTTCTTCAAGTGGGGCGACGAAACATACTATCGTAGCTTCGACCTCACGCTGACGCGAAAGCTCTCTAAGGCATTCAAGCTCAGCCTGATGTACGTCAACCAACAATACAATCAGACCGTTGTCGAAGGGCACGGCGGAACCGTGCACACCAACATCTACATCGCCGACGCCAAGTACCAGTTCTCTCCGAAGGTAACGCTGCGAGGCGAACTGCAGTACCTGACGACCAAGCAAGACCAAGGCGACTGGGCATACGGCCTGCTCGAGCTCTCGCTGGCGCCGCACTGGATGTTCACCGTCAGCGACATGTGGAACTGCGGAGAAAGCAACCTGCACTACTATCAGGGGCTTGTGACATACAACGTCGGCCAGCACCGCATCCAGGGAGGCTACGGGCGGACACGTGCAGGCTACAACTGCTCGGGCGGTGTCTGCCGATACGTGCCGGCATCGACTGGCTTTACGCTTTCATACAATTACAACTTCTAAAACAGACGCACACAATGCCGGGACGATATACATACTGTATTATAAGTTGCATCTGCCTGTTACTGGTTGGCTGCGACCGCATATCGGAAGACGAACGTCTGATATACGAGAAGCCTGAGCCTGCCCAGCGCGTCGTGCTCCTCGAAGACTTCACCGGACAACGCTGCACAAACTGTCCCAAAGCCACGGAGGTCATAGCACAATTGCAGGAAACTTACGGCGACGCCCTCGTTGCCGTCGGCATCCATGGCGGACCGCTGGCTTTCGCAGGCAACGCTAAGGTAATTGGACTTAAGACAAACGCGGGCGACGAATACTATAGCCATTGGAACCTCGAGTACCAGCCCGTAGGATTGGTCAACAGACACGCACCTGTCAACTATCCCGAGTGGGCAGCTGCCGTGAAGGAAGAGCTGACGAAGCCTGCGCCGTTGCGACTTGGCGGCAACGCTCTCGTAGAAGGTGATGCCATCACGATACATGTCTATGCAGAGGGCACAGATGGTACTGTCGCCGGCAAGCTCCAGGTATGGCTCCTCGAGGACGGCATACAGACGCTGCAGCTCATGCCCGACGGCTCAGCCAATCAAACGTACATTCACAACCATGTGTTCCGTACAGCAGTCAACGGCTTGTGGGGCGACGACTTCAGCGTCGGGGAAGGAGAACGCACGGAACGCACATTCACTCAGGCTTTGGAACCAGCATGGAACAAAGGGCAGCTGAGTGTTGTCGCCTTTGTCTATAACGACAGCGGCGTGCAGCAGGCAGTCAGATTTAATTGACAAAACTAAGATGCTTATGAAGAAATCGGTTATCATAGCTGTGGGGCTTCTCATGGGTCTCGTTGCGCAAGCTCAGGATGGCTTCCCGCTTCAGTTCGTGGGCAACGACGGAGAGATTATTCCCGACGGCACGGTGCTCAATCTCACTAACATCGAGGAGGACTTCTTCGGGGACTTGCAGATGCCTTCGGGTATCAGCGTCATGAACGTCGGCGACGAAATGGTCTATGGCGGCGCTACATATACCATCATTGCCATCACGAACGGACGGTTCCAGACGTGTTTCCCCTTATATTGTATGACACAAGAAGAGGTGGGGACGTACGAGACGGGAGCCGATGCCATTCTCCCCGGTCAGCTTATGGACATGCAGACAGAGTTTTTCCCCGATGGAGACGGGACATGCTTCGTCACGTATCAGTTGCAGACCTACCGCAAAGTCGGCAAGAACTACTTCCCGGATGAGGACGGCCCGACAATCACTTTGAGATTCGCCACCGACCCCGATGGCATTGGAAGCATCAAGGGCGACAAAGTGCAGAGCGTGACCTATTATGGCCTCTCAGGCCAGAAGGTGGAGCATCCGAGGCGTGGAATCTTCATGAAGAAGACAACCTTTTCCGACGGCTCTTTCACTGTTCGCAAGTGCGTGCTCCGCTAGCAGATAACAACATTAACAATATTATAATATGAAACGCAGTTTATTACTTATCCTTACATTGTTCTTTGCCATTTACGGCAAAGCAAGCATCACAGTCGGCGACAACCAAGTATGGTGGGGCTACTTCAATGCGGCCAATGCCAGCAGCCTGTCTTATGGTGGTTACATAGGAAACAGCAGCGCGTGCACCATTGATGCAGCAATCAAGATTCCCGCCACCGAAGATATGGTCAACGCCAGCGCCATCAAAGCAATTCGCCTTTGGCTGGGCACCGACGTCTCAGCCATCAGCAGCGCTATGAGAGTATGGATTTCTACCTCGCTTCCAAAGCAGGGTAGCGTTGGTGCCGACTATAGAAAGAGTGTGCCGAAGGCAAATATTGTAGGCGGCCTTAACGAGATCGAACTCGATTCCGCTTTCATCGTTGACCATCGTGATATCTACGTCGGTTATACAATCACAATCAACAAGAAGGCGTATCCCATTATGGCCTACGGCACCGATGTGCCCGACGGGTTCTACTTCCGTTCGTACACTGGCACAAGCTACGGCTCGTGGTACAATTTCTATGGCTACGAATATGGCAGGCTGGCACTGCAAGTGCTGTTGGAATCCGACTCGTTCCCCACAAATCGCGTATCCGTTGCCGACTTCGGTGAGACGATGGTCGTCAAGGGAACAGATGCAAAGATTCCCATCACCATCACGAACAAGGGCGCAAATGCCGTCAAGTCCATTTCATATACTATCACTTCGGACGACGGCGAACCCAGCGAAGAGACAAGGAAGTCTTTCACTTCATTGGCTGTCAATGCCGACAAGACTCTTAGCATCACCTTCCCTGCTGCAGAGCAGCTAGGCAAGTCGAAGAAAGTCTTCACCGTCACCAAAGTCAACGACGAACCCAACACTCTTGATGCAAACAGTGGCACAGGATTCATCATTTCGATAAAGGAAAAGATGCCCGTGATACCCGTCATCGAGGAATTCACCGGCACATGGTGCGGCTGGTGCCCAAGAGGAATAGTCGGCATGGAGAAGGTGCATGAAGCCTATGGCGACCAAATAGTGCAGATTGCCGTTCACAATAGCGATCCGATGGCTATCAGTGCATACAATTCCGTCGTCAATGCTTATGTGGATGGCTTCCCCCATTCCATCACGGACCGTCAGTTCGAAGCAGACCCCTCGTTCGCCAACCTCAGGAGCGCCTTGAACAAATCCTTCGCCAGAATGGCGCCAGCAGCCATTGAGCTGTCGGCCGAATGGACGAGCGAAGCTCAGGAGAGCGTTAAGTTCAACACGACTACGCGTTTCGCTTATAGCCAAAACAACAATCAGTACGCCATAGCCTTCGTCCTGACAGAGGACGGGCTGAAGGGAACGGGCAGCAACTGGGCTCAGACCAATTACTATAGCGGACAGGGCAACAGCGGCGAAATGTCGTTCTGGTACAAAATGGGCAGCTCCGTGACCGGTCTCGAGTACAATCATGTTGCTGTCGCCGGATGGAGCGTGCTCAACGGTGTCAACAACTCCGTTAACCCCAACATCGAGGCTGACGAGGAGCAGGAGTTCAGCTACACAGGCAGCATCTCGAGCAACTCGGTGATTCAGGACAAGACGAAGCTGACGGCAATCGCGCTGCTCATCGACAGAAGCACCGGCTACATCGTCAATGCTGCTCAGTCGAAGATTGCGGATTTTGCAACGCCAATCGATGAAGTGCAGAGGTCCGTATCCAAGACACAGCAGGACGTCTTTGACATCAGCGGCCGCAAGCTCTCGGCTTCGCAGAAGGGCATCAACATCATCCGCATGACCGACGGCACAGTCAAGAAAGTTCTCGTGAAGTAAGCCGCCGCCCGAGCCTTAGCAAAGACACTCGCAGAACAATCCGACGCTACGTGCAGCATTCACCGACGCTGCACGTAGCGTTTTTCGTTGCCGCGCACGGTATTTCAAAACGCCGCAGGCGGGGTTCGTTATACATACATGTATCTATAATTATACATACATGTACATTTAATTATACATACATGTATCTATAATGAATGCGACGTGCGGCCTGCTTTTCTGCCCAAGAGGGGGAAAACCGTCGGCCGCTGCAGAAGTGGCGGTCGGGATACAGGAAAAGGGGACTTCACTGCTGTGAAATCCCCTTTTCTTGTAGCGCCTACGGGAATCGAACCCGTGTTCCATGCGTGAGAGGCATGTGTCCTAGCCGCTAGACGAAAGCGCCGTCGATGTCGTTTGCGGAAGCTGGGGGATTCGAACCCCCGGTACGGTAACCCGCACGTCAGTTTAGCAAACTGGTGGTTTCAGCCACTCACCCAAACTTCCTTCCAGTATTCAGAGTCTGAAGTGGTGTTGAAAACCGCCTTCTTTCTCTTGTTGCGGATGCAAAGGTAGAGTTTTTTTGCGAACCACGCAAGCATTTCAGGATTTTTTTGTAACTTTGTGCAGAAATTCATGCGAAATGAGTCCTAATATAACATCTTTATCGCCGAAAGGTTGCTTCTTGGTGCAGCTTCCTAAGGTTTCCGACGAACGAGGCAGTTTGGCTTTTGGTGAAGCAGAACGTCACATTCCGTTCCCTATCAGACGTATCTTTTGGACGTACGACATCCAGGACGACAACATGCGAGGCGACCACGCGCACCGCACTTGCGAGATGGTCTTGTTTCCCATCGGAGGCAGTTTCGATATCGAACTCGACGATGGCGAGAAGCAGGAACTGCTGCACATGGACGACCCCAGCACGGGTGTCTTCATCCCACCTCTGGTATGGTGCCGGCTCATGAACTTCACGAAGGGAGCCGCCTGCATCAGTCTCGCTTCGGAGGAATACGTGCCGGAGGACTACATTCACGATTACGAGGAATTCAAAAGACTGATAAAGGAATGACCATTATACCTTACTCCATCACGCGCAAGGAGACGTGGGACGCGTTTGTCGAGATGTCGAAGAACGGCACCTTCCTGCTGAAGCGAGGCTTCATGGACTATCACTCCGACCGCTTCTTCGATTGCTCGCTCCTCGTCTATGCAGGCATCTCGCCCGACGGCGACTTCAAGGAGAAGAGCCTCACCACGAAGGACCTGGTGGCTGTCTTCCCTGCGAACTGGGACAAAGAGCAAAGGACGGTCTATTCCCACCAGGGCCTGACGTATGGCGGACTTGTTGTGCTGCCCGAGGTGACGCAGAAGGAAGTCTTGGACATCATGCAGGCCATCCTGCAATACTATCGCGACATGATGCAGGCCGAGCGCCTCGTCTATAAACCTATACCTTATATATATAGCAGTATCCCTTCCGGCGAAGACCTCTATGCGTTGTTCCGCGCAGGAGCCAAGCTGTCGCGACGCCTGGTGAGCACTTGCGTCTCGATGCAAAACCCGATGAAGATGCGGTCGTCGCGTGTGCAGCAAGCCCGAAAGGCGGTCGACCACGGGTTCTACATCGACCGCATGACGGAGGGAGACAACGAGACGCTTCGGGAATACTGGACGCTTCTGGAGGATGTCCTGATGACGCATCACAACGCTCGCCCCACGCATACATTGCAAGAGATGCAGCTGCTGATGAGTCGGTTCCCCAAGAACATTAAGCTCTACATCGTGCGGCACGAGAAAAGCATCGTAGCCGGCATCATTGTCTTCGAGTGCCGCAGGGTAGCACATGTGCAGTACATGGCGAGCGGCGACGAGGGCAGAGCTTATGGCGCCCTTGACCTGCTGCTGCGACATCTCATTAACGAGCGGTACAAGCAGTTCGACTATGTGGACTTCGGCACCTCCAACGAGGACGGCGGCCGCGTGCTGAACGAGGGACTCATCTTCCAGAAGGAAGGCTTCGGAGGCAGGGCTGTGTGCTATGACACGTACGAGGTGAACATTTCCGAAGTCCGAAATTACCCCTCTAAGTTAGAGAAGGTGGCGCGAGGTGACGGGGGCGTGTGTCATACAAGTATGGCTGTTCCTTACCTCTCCCTTCAGCGCATCTCGGCCTCCTTCGAGCCGGAACTTACGGCCGAAGTGTCCAGAGTGGTGCAAGGCGGATGGTATCTCTTGGGACAGGAGAACAAACGTTTCAGCAAGGCATTTTCGGAGTTCTGCGGCGCCAAGTATTGTGTGCCCACAGGCAACGGGCTGGACGCTCTGACGATGATTCTCGTCGCTTACAAGCGCATGCTCGGCTGGGGCGACGACGCTGAGGTAATCGTTCCCTCGAACACCTACATCGCCAGCATCCTTGCGGTGAGCAGAGCAGGACTCGTGCCTGTGCTTTGCGAGCCACGTCTCGAAGATTTTCTCATCAATCCCGATAACATCGAAGCCCTCATTACCGAACGCACAAAAGCCATCATGGTGGTGCATCTCTACGGCCGCGTCTGCGACATGAAGCCCATTCTGGAGGTGGCGAAACAGCACGGACTGAAGGTCGTCGAGGACGTTGCACAAGCTCAAGGCGTTTGCTATCAGGGTGTTCGTGCCGGCCACCTCGGCGATGCGGCGGGTGTAAGCTTCTATCCAGGCAAGAACCTCGGGGCGCTTGGCGATGCAGGGTGTGTCACGACGGACGATGAGGCTTTGGCAGACTACGTTAGCGCGATGTCGAACTACGGCAGCTCGGAGAAGTACGTCAACCGCATGAAAGGCTTGAACAGCCGCATGGACGAGATACAGGCTGCCGTTTTGTGCCTGAAACTGAAGCGTTTGGATGCCGATAACGAGGCGCGCAGAAAAGTCGTCCAAGCTTATAGCGAAGGCATCACGAACCCTTTGATTACATTGCCCTCGCTGCCTTCCGACCCCACAGAAAACGTCTGGCACGTTTATCCGATACGCACTCCTGAGCGAGACCGCTTGCGCGAATACCTCTCGCGGGAAGGCATCGAGACGATGGTGCACTATCCCATTCCGCCACATCAGCAGCAGGCTTATGCTGAATGGAACGACAGAAGCTATCCCATCAGCGAGCAAATCCACAAGGAAATCCTGTCGCTCCCGATGTCGCCAGTCATGACAGACGACGAAATCCGGCGCGTCATCGAGGCACTCAACAAGTTCAGTCTATAGTTGCCCTTAGGGGGAGTTAAAACGCCGCACGCGAAGATTGCAATCCCCGCGTGCGGCGTTTGGCATTTCCGCGTGCGGCGTTTGAAATCCCCCTTGACGGGGATAAAAATATTGAAGGGCATTGCCTCACGGCAACGCCCTTCGTTTTGGTTGGTTGGAAAAAGTCTAATTGAAATAATGGTTTGTGATTGATGTTTTAAGCCTCTGCGGGAGTTTCGGTTGCTTCACTCTCAGTAGCTTCTGCTGCTGCTTCGGGAGCGGCTGCAGCCTCTTCGGCTACTTCCTCTGCCTTTGCTTCAGCCTCTGCTTCTGCCTTAGCGACAGCTTCAGCGGCCTTCTTGTCGGCTACTTTCTTAGCGATCTCTTCGCTCACCTTCTTCTCGGCTTTCAGTCTTTCTGCTGCTGCAGCCTTCTTGTCAGCCTCGTCTTTGGCGGTTACTTGACTCAAGCCCTTCTGCTTGTCAGCCTTCCAAGCATCAAATTTTGCCTGACATGCTGCTTCGTCAAAAGCGCCCTTCTTCACGCCACCACGCAGGTGCTTCATGAGATACACACCTTCGCGGGAGAGAATGTTCCGAACCGTGTCGGTGGGCTGTGCGCCACACTCTACCCAATACAGGGCACGATCGAATTTCAAATCTACAGTGGCAGGATTGGTGTTCGGGTTGTACGTACCAATCTTCTCTGTAAACTTACCGTCACGCGGTGCTCTTACATCAGCAATCACGATGCTGTAGAAAGCATAGCCTTTACGGCCGTGACGCTGCAATCTGATTTTTGTTGCCATAATTTAAATTAGAACTTTTAATAGGTTTGAAATGTGCCGCTAACTCGTAACGGCGGCGCAAAGGTACAACTTTCTTTTGAATTACAATGCACAAGGTACACTTTTTTCTGTCTTACGCACTTGTTTTTGTTCTTTTCTTCCTTAATCTTCATTCTCCAGCCCCCAATATCATCTCCTCACTAAATGTTTGTGCCATAGTTTGTACTATTCGATAGAGTTGATGATAACTGTATCGTCGCCCCAATAATATTCTGTGTATTCGAGGTTAGGCTTTCGGATATAGTCGACATGAGCATCGCGAAAGTTGAAGCATAGCCGTTCGAAGGACTTCAATATGGGCCGTCCCAGGAAACTGCGAGAATCTTCGAAAGGAACATAGTCGTGTGGCTCGAACACTCCTTCTGTCCATATCTTCTGTCCTCCTATCTCGATGAAGAATCCCTCCTTCCGAGCTGCATATTGTGGAGGAAGCATGAAGGTGTTCGCACCGGTATCGAGTAAAAAGGTACCTTTATGTCCATCTATGACATACGGAAGACTGATGCTGCGGTCGCCTTTGTCGCCGGCATTCATGACGAAGTTAGCCACCCTTTCATGGGCAGGTGGTGGAAAGCGGAAAACGATGCTGTCGTATGACAATTCCATGTATCCCAAGCGTATCAAGTCGGGCGCTCCAATGATTCCATCACATTCTTGACCAACAGCAAGGTCTGACACCTTGATTGGCAGGTTGTAAAACACAATGCCATCTATTCGCAGGCTATCCACAACGCCCAGCTGCATGCTGCCTATGATGTTTGGGTCGTCAGCGGTACTGACCAGCGTGGAATCGGGAAGCATACGGGCACCTATCTGGTTGGCAAACTTACGCGAAAGGATAGTGCTTGACAACTCTCCCGTATCTACCATGAAGCGTGCATCCTTATGTTGATTGACGTCCACATTGATGCACATGTGCCCTTGTAAGTTGTCAGGAGCAAGCCTTACGACACTCTTTTCACGGCGAATGGAAACGGGCAGGATGTCTTTCCCGGCTTCTGCCATCCTGTGCCAATGTGCAGACCGCTTCATCCATGCAGAATCCTCTTTCCATCGTAGGTCTATGTAGCATGCCATTCGCTCAATCTCGTCGTACCGGTTCTGCAATATCATCATCCAGTATTTCTTCGAAAGCAGGTATGCAGCATTGCCGTCGAGTTCGGAATCGGTACCTTTAACCAGCAGCGTGTCGATTAGTGTCACCATCAAACTGTCCAAAGCGTATGCATCGCAGTAGTCAACCATTGCCAAAGCAAAGAGCATCCTTTCGACTTTGTCATGGTTGTCCATAGCCTTGGCATACATCTTGTCATAATCAACATGTCGAAGGTTCAAGGAAGCCCTCAACTGTTCTACTATCCAATCATTTATATCCTCTGCCTTTGCTTGTCCGCATAGGCTAAATACAAAGGTAAATATCAATAACAGTTTAGCGTTCATGAATCGACATATAATGCCACCCTTTTCCCTGTGTATTAACTCATTTCGTTTACTACTTCTATGTAGAAACTGAAAGGACGGAATCCGTCATTGCAGCTGATCATTGCACTCATTGGGTTTTTCATCCAGCCGTCGTAGAAGTTGCCTTCGCCTCTGGCCAACGACTCCACGAACTCCTGCATTGAAAGCCATGCCGAGGGACACATCCCATCTGGGCATTTGCCGTCGATGGAAATCCACTGCTGGCCTTCCTTGACGTCACAGGCATGTTCAATGGGGTTCTCGTATTTGGCCATCAGGTCGGGATAGACCGTCTGGCGAATGGCTGTGATCCTAACTTTGTTCATATGGGCAGAGTGTTATGCTTTCGCGCGCATAGACGCACGTACCATATATATAATAAGGATGCAGTACATGCCGAGGCTGAGGAGTTCCGAACAGGGGTTCTGCCACCAGTCGGCATAGTCGAAGCTGACGTTTTGCCACTTCAATGCTGCACTGAGTACGCCCATCAGAGCGCCGCCTGCTATGAAGCCGCTGGCAAGCAGAGTGCCTTTTTCGCCTCGGGCATTGTTGACAGCTTGGTCGCTGCTGCGGGTCGTGACGAACCAGTTGATGGCGCCGCCGACGAGCAGCGGCAGGTTGAGCTCCAAGGGGATGAACATGCCGAGGGCAAAGGCGAGGGCTGACACGCCGAAGGCATTCAGCACGAGTGCAATGAGAGCGCCGATGCCGTATAGCAGCCAAGGTGCTCCGTTACCGCTCATCAGAGGTTCAATCACAGCAGCCATCGCGTTGGCTTGGGGTGCGGAGAGCGTGCCGTCGGTGAAGCCATACGTCTTGTTCAGTATCATGATGACACCGGCAACGGTGGCCGCGCTGACCAGTGTTCCGAGGAACTTCCACGTCTCCTGCTTGCGGGGCGTGCTGCCGAGCCAGTAGCCTATCTTCAAGTCAGTTACGAAGCCGCCAGCCATACTCAGGGCTGTGCAGACCACACCGCCCATGATGAGTGCAGCCACCATGCCGCTTGTGCCGCTCAGACCTACGGCTACCATGATGACAGAGGCAACGATGAGTGTCATCAAAGTCATGCCGCTCACGGGATTTGTGCCGACGATGGCGATGGCGTTGGCAGCCACAGTGGTGAAGAGGAAAGTGATGACGCTCACGACAAGAATGGCAACAACGCTGAAGACCCAGTTGCCGCCCATCACATCAAGGTGGAAGAAGAGGAAGGTGAGCACGAGAGCCAGGATGATGCCGAAGCTTACCCAACGCATCGGAAGGTCCTTCTGGGTGCGAATCTCCTCAGCTTGTTCGACGTCCTTCTTGCCTTTGAGTTCTCTTCCGGCCAGCGAAACAGCCTCAACAATAATGCGCCAACTCTTCACAATGCCGATGATGCCGGCCATCGCAATACCGCCAATACCGATACTCTTCGCGTATTTGAAGATTTCTTCGGGTGATGCAAGGGCTGCCGTAACACCCTCCTGTACCTCGAGCGACGGGAAGAAGAGGGCGATGCAGGGCACGATGACCCACCATACAAGTGCCGAACCGCAGCAGATGATGAAGGCGTACTTGAGTCCCACGATGTATCCCATGCCCAGGATAGCAGCGCCGGTGTTGCACTTCAGCACAAGCTTGGCCTTCTCCGCAACTGTGTCGCCCCACAGCAGAGCGCGACTGGTGAAGTTCTCGTGCCACAGACCGAAGGTTGCCACAACGAAGTCATAGAGTCCGCCCAGCAGGCCTGCAATCATCAGAGGCTTAGCCTGGTCGCCGCCCTTTTCGCCGCTCACGAGCACTTGTGTGCCGGCTGTTGCCTCGGGGAAGGGGTACTTGCCGTGCATTTCCTTGACGAAATACTTGCGGAAAGGAATGAGGAAGAGGATGCCGAGGATGCCTCCGAGCAGGCTTGCAAAGAAGACTTCTAGGAAGTTCACCGTCATTTCCGGGTACTTGGCCTGCAGTATGTAGAGTGCCGGCAGAGTGAAGATGGCTCCTGCCACAATGACGCCGCTACATGCTCCGATGCTCTGGATGATGACATTCTCACCGAGTGCATTCTTCCTGCGGGTCGCGCTGCTGACGCCAACGGCAATAATAGTGATGGGGATAGCAGCCTCAAACACCTGGCCGACCTTAAGTCCCAGGTAAGCAGCGGCTGCGCTGAAGATGACAGCCATCAGGATGCCCCAGCAGACCGACCACAGATTGACTTCTCTCGGATTGCCCTCTGCAGGCATCATCGGTTCGTACTCTTCGCCCTTTTGCAACTCGCGGAAAGCGTTCTCGGGCAGCGATGTTTTGTATTCCATAATATATAAGTTTTAGAGTTATTGCGTACAAAGATATAAAAAAGTTTAGAGTTTAGGGTTTAGAGTTTAGAGAAATTTTGTACTTTTGCACACAAAAGGACGAAGATATGAAGGTTGCGTTGGTACAGATGGACATCGTCTGGGAGAACTCCAAGGCGAATCGTGAGACGGCGGAGCGCTTGATGCTCGCTGCCGAGAAGTGCGACATCTACGTGCTTCCCGAGATGTGGAGCACAGGTGTCACTACCGAGCCGATGGGTGTGGCAGAGCCTGAGAACGGCGAGACCCTGCTTTGGATGCAGAAGATGGCAGACACGCTCGATGCCGCAGTTGCAGGAAGCATCGCCATAAAGGCACCGGACGGTACCTACAGGAACAGGCTTTACTTCGTCAAACCAGCCTACCCCCAGCCCCTCCCTAAAGGGAAGGGAGAAATAAAGTCCGTCCCTTCAGGGGAGGATTTAGGAGAGGCTGTGTCTTTTTACGACAAGCATCACCTCTTTTCTTATGGTGGCGAGACGGAGCACTACACGCCTGGCAGCGAGTATGTTACGGTGGAATGGCGAGGCCTGCGCTTCCACCTTTCTACTTGCTACGACCTGCGCTTCCCGCTTTGGCTGAGGAGCAGGGACAACTACGAAGTCCTCATCTGTGTAGCCTCCTGGCCTTCTGTGCGGATGCATGCTTGGAAAGTGTTGCTCGCAGCCCGTGCCATCGAGAACCAGTGCTATGTGCTCGGGGTGAATCGCATCGGCAAAGACCCGTACTGCGAGTACAGCGGCGGCACCTGCGTCGTCGATGCCTTCGGCTTTTCCACCGTTGCCCCAGATGGTGAAGCCAGCGTCCTCACCAAAGAGCTCGACCTGAAACGCCTCAAATCCTTCCGCGAAAAGTTCCCCGTACTGAAGGAAATGGATTCAATCTAAAAAAGGCGGCATTTCTGTCGCCTTTTGTGTGTGTCATTTCTAACAATGTAGTTTTGTTAGATTGTTAGAAAAGATAGAATTGTTTGCGTTTTCCTCTCAATAGATTCCATATATTGTTCCATATAATCCCAATCGGGAGTACCCGTAGATGTGACAGGAAGCAAAACGGAGAAGTCTGTTCGCATATGCCTGTTCAATTCGTCAATAAAGGCCTTATATCGCAATCTCCCTTCTTTGAAAACCATTATAGAAATAAATCTTTTGCAATGATCAGACATGATATGTTTCGGAATGAGCACATTTACATTCTGACTTGTATAAAAAGGCTTCTCTTGAATAAAACAGGAGCCTAGATATTCTCCACCTAGCGAAATTGTCAAATTGCCTGCTTCATATGGCGTTAGTCCCTCGATTTCATCTATAAAATCAGTTACGCCATTATTTGCATTTGCCCTTCCGACAAAATTGATACTAGGATTATTATCTGTCATTTTAACTTTATCTAATTTTGTTCCACTATCGATAGTAAACAAAGTATCATCATATAAATGAAATCTTTTCCATGTTGTCGTATCAATCTTTGTCCGTGGCTTTCCAACTATGTTATATAATAAAGATATATTATTTCTTGCACCATCTTCTTTCTGTTGCATATAACGCTCCATGTGTTGCCAATCGGGTTTGTTGTCGGCAGTGATGGGGAGTTTTATTATTTCGTCACTAACCTTTTGAGGGGAACATTTCTCTTCATATGAATATTTTCGGAACAATACTCCATCTAACATACAACTTATGAAAATTTTTGCCTTTTCGGGAATCTCCACCTTTTCTTTCAAGACAATAGCATCTCCATTCACATTAAATGGATAGTTATGGTAAAATGAACTTCCACATCCTACCCCATTACACGAAATTGTTATTTGATTGCAATAAGGAGCATCTGCTTCATAATATCCCGCAACACCCTGACAACTACGGGCAGCGGCTACTACTGGAGTAGGCCCTTCTGGAAGGATCTGTAATTTTTTTACCTTTCCTCTTTCAAAGTCAAATAAATCTCCAACCCGAAAGTCTCCCCAGTTTGTGGTATCTATCTTTCTCATATATCTACCCCCTTTAATGTTATAATGGTATCATTATTGTTTTGCGAAATATGACTACCATATAGAACCTTTTGCATTAGTTTTTCTTCAAACTCTTTCACATCAATACCTCTTTTGAAAAGTTCGTAATCCATCATTGTTTTTATAAAATCCTCTTCGAAGATTTCAAAGGGTTTTTCGGGCTTTTGATATGAAAGATGTTCGTTTGGATGAATGATTTGACGAGTGTTATATAAATCATCTACACCATTATGAATGGCACATATCCAATAATCTTCTTTTTCCGGCCATTTGTTCCTTATATCTTGGCGTCCCTGATTTTTGACGGTTTCAAGTCCATCTTCCTCTATATAATAACCAATAATGTCGCGTCCATTTTGAGGACGTTTTGCTTCGAAAACGAAAACAGAAGTCGTTACTCCTTGACCAAAGAATAAATTTTCGGGTAATTTTACAATTAAATTCAAAGTATGGTCCTTTAATAATTTATTACCATATCTTTTGTCCTTCATGTCTTTCTCGAGTTTTTTATCCGGCAAGATGAAAGCGCATTTCGTTCCCTGAGGAACAGAATCGAGTACGTTTTTGACGATAGTTAAACAACCATACTTTCTTTCAAATGGTGGGTTCATAAGAACCTTTGTAATGCCCTTGGATGCAATCCACTCTTTTGCTTCTTCTGTTCTTGAATCTAATTGTTCAAGATTTGTTTTACCATCCTTATGTATAAGCATATTAGCGCATGCCAAAGCAAAAATCTCTTTGTCAAACTCTATACCGAACAATTGATTTCCTTTGATGTTTTTTGCTTCTTGGGTGCTAACTCCCCCAACTTCGTGTATCATATTACACATGGCTTTCACCAAAAAAGCCCCAGAACCGCAAGCCGCATCCAATACTCTGTCATCCTTATTTACATCGATAAGACGAAACATAAAAGAAGTAATATGGTCAGGAGTAAAGACTTGCCCAGATTCAGATTTCTTTTTGTAACGGTTGAACTCGTTGAAGAAGATGCCCATCACATCCTCGCCGTTCCAATAGTCAGAGTTCACGCATTCGGAAATCTCGCCAATCCTTTGAATAAAATCATCAATAGCTGACTGATTGCTATCATTATTCATCTCGATAGCATTATATGCTTTCGTTAGGAGTTGCAATTTTAAGTTTTGTTGAAGGTCTGCCTGTATCGTTTGGTTTAGTGTGCTTAATATGCTTTGTTTTAGAGTAGAGAAGTCCATTCCCTTTTGCAGTAAAGCCCCATAACGCTTCGCAACTAAAGCGCAAGCGGTAAATATCATTCGTTTATAGAGATTCTTTATTCCAAATTGTGTATGAAGAGAATCGTTGATTTGTTTTGTAATACGAAATATTTTTTGCTTGTCGATTTGTTGCTGCGTATATAGGCACTTGTAGTAGTGCTTATGCTGCAATGTTGAAGCAACACCTGTGATTTCTTCATCGTTTTTGAAAACACGAATGTCTACACCATTATATAAAATTCCAACGACTTTTGAATATTTGGCTCGAACAAATTCAATGTTCTTTTCTAATTCTTTAACCCATTTAGATTTGGTTAAATCTTCTTTTTCTGCTTTGGTTTCAAGGATTATTGCGACTTCTCCCTTATCAGAAGGAAGATACCATCCGTCGGGCTTGTTTGTGTTGCCAGTAAAACCTAATTGATTAAAGGTGGTAATTTGACCAGTACCTTGTTGTACATTTTCTTCTCCGTCATCAAAACCGAGAATAATTTTGGCTTCGTCTCTTACTTGGTCTTCGGTTCTCATATACGATAAGCATTATGCGAATGCTTATCATCGGAGGCAGGCTATGTAGAAACAAATAAAGCATGGACGTCTATCCATGCTCTAAAGGCTCTACCAAAGCCTACCAGTTCAGATAAGTTACGCCCATGCCTATGGCATAGACGTTTGCAACTTATTCATTGAACTGGTTTCTTTTTGAATTGGTAGATTCTTAGAGCAATTCCGAATAACAGCAAACGCTTGTTATATATTCCAATAAGATTCAAAGGGCTCCTCCGCTGAGGATTATTGCTCCATAAAGGAGCTTTTATGCCCTTCTGCTTTGCAAAGATATGAAAAAATCCCTTACCTACAAGAGATAAGGGAGAAATTTCTAGGAAAGTTTTCAAACGTCACACAGTTAAAATGCAAACTTAACATGGGTCGTTGCCCAACTTAACACGGCTAATTCTCAAACTTAACGTGTTAAGTCATCCAACTTAACGTGTTATGTTGGCCATCGCAGCAGCCTGCGTTTGAACCTCCCCCCTTGAGGGAAGAAAAAAGAAAAATCTTTTTTGCAAAACACTCGTCACTCATCAGGTTTAGCCCTTAATGCAAAGATTCTCAATGTGATAGACCCTGATGAGTGCCTGATGACTCATCATATACTCATCAGGGTCTTACTTCCTCATTATCAGTCACTTTGACGAGTGACGAGTGTTTTTGCAATTTATGCTGCAACTTCAACCAACTTATACGCTGCACCCTTATATGTGTGCTTCATCTGACAGCCCAGATACTTCAGCGTCTGACCGATGCGGATGTTGGTGGCGTTGCCTCTCTTCATCGAGGGATAGACCTTCATGAGCGCTTCGCTGACCTGCTTGCAAGTGAACCAAGTTCCTTCCTCTTCTCCGTTTGGCAGACGGAAACATTGATGCAGGATTCCCTCCATATCATCGGTTCTGAGGAAGGGAAGATTGGCGGCTTGGATGCGAGCAACCTCGTCATTGCTGAACCAATAAGGTATCTTTTCTTCTCGCAATTCATGCAAGACCTGAGCATAAAGCTGGGCATGATTGATGGGTGTGAGGTTGTCGATGAGCGAACCTTTCTTGATTCGCAAGCAGAGATAACGACGAGAGCCCGTCACATCACAAAGCGGATGAGGGTCGTTGGTCGTAGCAAGGAAACTTGCATAGCGGACTCTGTCTTCCTGCGACTTTCCGTAGATAGGTCGTCCGTTAACCTTCACCTTCGAGAGTGTCTGCTTGAGTTTCCCTTGTTGCGAAGGTCCCATGTTGGCAAACTCGTCGATGTTGACGATGAGGTTGTGGGTGAGGGCCATTTCGCAGTCGAACTTGTTGCCGAAGTTGATGTGGTCGAGGTAGTAAGGGCGAAGGTGTTCGGGCAGAAGTCGGACTGCAAAAGTACTCTTTCCGCAGCCTTGAGGTCCGATGAGGACAGGCACACACTCGTTGCCGTGCAAAGGGTCCATCCCCATCCAATGCGCTACGACTGATCTCAGCCAGACAGAGCACCACGAGAGTTGCTCGGTCGTGATGCCAGGAAGGCGGCCAAAAAGTTCGGCTACATGATTCTTCCCGTCCCATTCAGGCAGCGACTCCAGATAGTCGCGAATGGGATTGAAGGCAGGCACATCGTTGGAACAGATGTACTCCTCGATCTCCTGTCTTGGCGACTTCTTGCCTCCGATACCCGCCTTCTTGGCTTTTCGAATAATGGAGTTCAGAAGCTCAGCCGTAAGAGGCTCCCACTTCGGTTCATCGCCAACAGGAGCCAGTTCCGTCTTGCCACTCAGAATGTTACGACGCAAATGATAATTCTCACTAAGGAACGCCTCTACCTGGTAGATGACGTCCTGCATCTCGTTCATCGCCTCGGATGAATCGGAGATAAGATTGCTTTGGTTTTTCATGGTTTTTTGTTTTTAAAGTTAGTAGTGTTTTTCTTTTGTAAGAACACCACAAAGGTACAACATTTTTTTCACTTCTGCAATTTTTTTCCTCAAAAGCACGCAAAAAAACACGCTCGATTTTTAGCACAAAGATACGGCACTCACATTGCGGTTTACGAATGAAAAGCCAACTTTTTTCAAAGTCACATCAAAAATACTTTATCTTCTTGCAAAACATAATATAATAATGTGTATATCCCATATTTGACTGCGTGCATACATGCCTTCGGACGACGGTTTAATCTGACCAGACAAGCCGCCTTCCGCTATTTGCACGAGCACAAAGGACTGGCGTTCTTGATTGAGTTCTTCGATGTGGAACATCTGCAATCAATGGACGAGACAATTGACGACCTGCTCATCGTCTGTAAGAAGAACGGAGGGACACTGGCATGATTGAGCTTTGCGTTTCCTTAGTAAAACAAATACCGAAATAGTATGAAACAGCCCTCGCATCACTAAATAGCGACATATTTGATTGACTACGCCCTGAGCGAACTCGTGAAATATGTGATGGAAGATACTGGCTGCACCGTTGAACAGGCAATGGAGCGGGTTTACAATTCTCCGCTGATGCCAGCCTTGCAGGACGAAGAAGGTGAACTTTACGTACAAAGCCCTGCCTATCTGTACGAGCTGATGATGCAGTAACACGTCCCCGACAAATGCCCTAAATGTGGGGAAAAGATGGTCAAGACGAATAATGTGATGTTCGCAGATTGAGAGGCTTCCTTTAGAAGCGTCTGACGTCTTCGACTTCCTCGATTTTTTTCAGGTCGCGACAGATGTTTTGGAGGTCCTTGGCGTCGTGCACACCGAGTCGGAGTTCGGCGGTAAAAAGGCCGTCGCTGGTGTCGATGTGTATGCTGTGGATGTTCATGTTGAGCTGCTGCGACAGGATTCCCGTAATTTGATGCAGGACGCCTACGCGGTCGAAGCCGATGATGTGCAGTGTGGCAGGGAAGGAGAGTGTGCCGTGTGTGTCCCAAGAGGCTGCCAGGATTTGGTTGCCGCCAGTTGCTTTGAGTCGCTTTGCTATGTCGCATTGGCGCTTGTGGATGGTGATTTGGCCTCCTTCGCCGATGTATCCGAGCACATCGTCGCCGGGAATGGGGTGACACTGGTCGCACAAAGTGTATCGGTCGATGGTCTCCTCGCTGAGGATAAGCGGTTTCTTCTTGTCGATTTGGGGTGCTGCCTCCGAATTTTCCTGAGGTGAGGCTTCCTGTTCTGGCGTTTCGGATGCGCCCTTGTCCTTCTTCTTCTTCTTCGAGAAGATGTTGAGGTATTGGCTCCAGCGTTTCTTCGATTTGATTTTCTCGTTGAGTGCAGTCAGGTCGCCTTCTCCAAGCGTGATTGTCTTCGAACCAATTGCAGAGAGGAGTTCCTCGCGGCTGGTCAAGGCGTGGTAGCGGCACAGCTTTGCGATGTTGACGCTCGTGGCTTCCTTCTCGTTTTGCTGCAGGAAGTCGGTCAGTATGTCTTCTCCCTCCTTTTGCTTCTCGCGTTCGAGTCGGCGCAGGATGGCTTCTATCTTACCCTTCGCCTTTGCCGTCGTGACATGTTCTATCCAGCTTTTCTCGACTTTTTGGTTCTTCGAGGTGAGAATCTCGACTTGGTCGCCGCTCTGTAGCACTTGGCTGATGCCGACGAGTTTGTGGTTCACCTTTGCTCCGATGCAGTGGGTGCCGAGGAAGGTGTGCACGCTGAATGCGAAGTCGAGGACTGTACAGCCTGCCGGCATTGTCTTGAACTCTCCTTTTGGCGTCACGACGAAAATCTCGTTGGCAAAGAGGTTGAGCTTGATGGTGTCGAGGAAATCGATGGCGTTGGGCTGTGGGTCGTCCAGGATTTCCTTGATTTGATAGAGCCACTTGTCGAGCCCGTCGTCGGTGCTATCCGCAGAGTTGTCGCCGTCCTTGTACTTCCAATGAGCCGCAAAGCCGTGCTCTGCGATGTCGTCCATGCGGCGGCTTCGTATCTGCACCTCAATCCACTTGCCCGCTTTGCTCATGAGTGTCGAGTGGAGCGCCTGGTAGCCATTGGCCTTTTTGTTGTGCACCCAGTCGCGCAAACGGTCGGGGTGTGGCTTGTAAATCGTGCTGGCAATGTTGTATATCTTAAAGCACTCGTCCGTTTCGTTCATCCCTTCCGACACTTCGAAAATGATGCGGACGGCCAGTATGTCATAGACTTCTTCGAAGGTGACGTGCTTCGTCTGCATCTTTGTCCAGATGCTGTAGGGCTTTTTGAAGCGTGCCTTTATCTCGTATTTGATGCCCGCTTCGTCGAGGCGCTGGCGGATTGGAGCCGTGAACTGGTCGAAGATGGTGGTCAAGTGCTCCCGAGTGTCCTCGAGCTGCCTTTCGATTGCCTTGTATTCCTCAGGGTGTTCGTACTTGAAGCTGAGGTCCTCGAGCTCTTCCTTTACCTTGTTCAGGCCGAGCCGGTGTGCCAGAGGAGCATAGATGTAGAGCGTCTCGCCCGCTATCTTATACTGCTTTCCGGGGAGCTGGCTGCCCAGGGTGCGCATGTTGTGCAGTCGGTCGGATATCTTTATCAGTATGACTCGTATGTCCTCGCTCATCGTGAGGAGCAACTTCTTGAACGACTCAGCCTGCACCGACGCTTTGTCGCCGAAGATGCCGCCCGATATCTTGGTCAGTCCATCGACAATCTGCGCTATCTTCGGCCCGAAGATGTTGGCGATGTCCTCTACCGTGTAGTCCGTATCCTCCACCACATCGTGCAGGAGCGCCGAGCAGATACCGGTGCTGCCCAAGCCGATGTCCTCGCACGCAATCTGCGCCACGGCGATGGGATGCATGATGTATGGCTCGCCGGAAAGTCGTCGGACGCCCTTGTGCGCTTCCTTTGCGAAGTTGAACGCCTTGTCGATGATTTCGGTGTGCTTGCGGTGGTGGGATGCCAAGTAGGTGTCAATCAGGTGCTGATACGCTTCGGCAACCACCCGCTCGTCTTCCATCTCACGAAAGTTAATGTCCTCCATAGTATTCACGGCTTATGGTAAGATGTCTGTTAGTTCACTCTGATGCGTCGTCCGGCATAGACTGTGTTGCCCTTTATGCCGTTAAGGCTGCGCAGACGGGCAACGGAGACGCCGTTCCTCCTTGCAATTGCGCCCAAAGTATCGCCTTTGCGAACGGTCGCGTACTTAGCCCCGCGCTTGCTCTTGCCCTTCTTCGCCCGAGGTTGCTCCACAACAGGAATCTCTGTCTGCTCTGCCACCTCAGCCATTGGAACGTAGATGGAGTCTCCGGCTTCCACGAAAGCATTGATGGCAGTGGTAGGCATACGAAGTGTGCAAGCGTGCGAATCGCCAGGAATCAGCGTTGTGCGATACTGCGGATTGAGTGCCTTGAGTTCCTCCTGCGTAACGCCACAAAGCTCGGCGATGCGTTCCATACGGACGTTTTTGTTGACCTGTATCGTGTCAGTTCCCTGCGGAAGTGTGGTGTTGACGGGGCATATGTTGTGGTCGCAATAGTAGTTCATGATGTAGTTCGCAGCGATGAAAGCGGGCACGTAGCCGCGTGTCTCAGCCGGAAGGTAAGGGTAAATCGTCCAATAGTCCTTGATGCCTCCGGCTCTTTTGATGGCTTTGGTGATGTTTGCAGGACCGCAATTGTAGCCAGCCACCGCGAGATGCCAGTCGCCGAAGATGTCGTAAAGGTCTTTCAGGTAACGTGCTGCCGCATAACTTGCCTTGATGGGGTCGCGACGCTCGTCAATCAAACTGGTCACTTCCAAGCCGTATTGCTTGCCGGTCGTAATCATGAATTGCCAAAGGCCAACTGCTCCGGCACGACTCACGGCAGTAGGATTGAGGGCACTCTCAATGATGGGAAGGTATTTTAGCTCAAGGGGCATCTGATAGCTCTCGAGCGCTTCCTCGAAGATAGGATTGTAGAAATTGCTTCTGCCAAGCAGCACGGCGACAGAGTTGCGCAGTCGTCCGCTGTAAAGGTCAATGTACTTCTGCACAACGTTGTTGTAGGGCATATCGATTACGTTAGGCAATCTGCTGAGCCGATGTGCGTAGGTTTTGGCGTCGAACAGCGGGTTCTCGTTTGTCGTCTCACAGGCTTCGTCGAAGGCAAGGAAGTTGCGTGTCTGCCAATCGGCAAGGAGGCTGTCTATCTCGGCTGTCTGCATGCCTTCTGGCAGCTCGAGGGTTGCGTCTTCGACGTATTCCTCGTCGTCTTTTTCCTCCTGTGACAAGACAATGTGAGAATAAGAGAATAAGAAAATAAGAAGGAGTAGAATGCGATATGTCGTGAGTCTGTTCATAGTGTTTGAAGTGTTGTTTAGAAGTTTATGACGCATTGCACGCCTGGGGTTGTAGTGCGGTGATTCATATCGTAGCGTCCTGTCTCGATGAATGTGGGCTGCAGCTCGAGGCTCAGGTCGGGTGAGATGTCGAAGGTGGAGAGTTCCGCATCGACATACGCATCGATGACCGAGAGCAGATATACGCCGGCGAAGGAGAAGATGCTCAAGTCCCTGAAGCGTCGGAACGTGTCCTTCTTGCTCTTGAAGATGCCTTTGAAGCGCTCTTCCTTGCCTACGATACTATAGTTCGGAGGCAGCATCTTCTCGTAGCTCTTTGTGTTGGGGTCGCTGTCCATGATGTCCAAGAAGGCCTGAGAATAGTCGGAATACATCTGTCCATTCCAGGTGAGAGCATAGACGCAACCAAGAAAGCCGCCATAGACGATGGGGAGCTTCCAGTACTTTCGGTTGTATAACTGACCGGCACCAGGCAACACGAGACCGAGCCACATTGCCCGAATCGGGTCGGGCTTAAAGGCTTGGAGGTCGCGCTGGCGTTGTATGCCTTTCATCAGGTCGTCGCTGATGGTGAGGAGCGACGCGCTGTCAACGGCGATGGAGTCAGCTACGGGCACACGCTTCCCTTCCTGCGCAAGAAGGGCAGGAGTGCAGCAAAGCCAGAAGAGCAAGGCTGCCAGGAGCGGAAGTGTGTGTCGTTGTAGTCTCATTAGCTGCGTAGTTTGTCGAACATCTCGATGATGCGTTCCAGTTCCGACTCGTTGGCGAATGGAATGCTTATCTTTCCTTTTCCTGTCTGGGAACAGGTCATCTCGACTTTCGTCCTGAAGATTTTCCTTAAGCCTTCGCGCAAGAGGTTGTAGTCGGCACTGAGGTTGGAGCCTTTCTGCCTGATGCGTTTGCCGCTTTTGGCTTTCACGGAGCCGCCTTCGCTGAGCTGTTTTGCCATGCTCTCAATTTGACGGACGCTCATGGGGGCTTTTTTCATTTCGGCAAAGACCTTGAGTTGTGTCTCTGGGTCAGCGATGGCAAGGAGAGCGCGGGCGTGTCCCATGTCGATGTCGCGGTTTCGAAGCGCCACTTGCACGCTGGCAGGGAGCTTCAGCAGACGCAGATAGTTGGCAATCGTGGTGCGGTTTTTGCCCACTCGCTCGCTGAGCTGGTCCTGTGTGAGGCTGTATTGCTCGATGAGGTTATGGTAGGCCAGCGCCACTTCTATCGCGGTGAGGTCTTCGCGCTGAATGTTCTCGACGAGTGCCATCTCGAGCATATTCTCATCGTCGACTGTGCGGATGTAGGCGGGGATTGTCGTCAGGCCGACCCTTTGGCTTGCTCGCCAACGCCTTTCTCCCGCGATGATGATGTACGTTCCATCGCCCATATCGCGAAGTGTGATAGGCTGGATGATGCCGATTTGGCGGATGCTGTTGGCGAGTTCCTGCAGCGAGTCGTCGTCGAACTCACGCCGCGGCTGGTTGGGGTTCGGCTGGATGTCGTCCATTCTCACTTCCGAGAGGTTCGACGAGCCGTTTGTCTGGATGTCTTCTGTCTGTAGGAGAGCGTCGAGGCCTCTGCCTAGAGCTTGTCCTTGATACTTCTTCTTGATGGCCATAGATGCAGCTATTCTAGTTTTTATTCTTTTCGATGATTTCCTGTGCCAGTGCCAAGTGGGCCTTCGAGCCTGTGGCATCGGCGTCGTACAATATGGCGGGTACGCCGTGACTTGGTGCCTCGCTGAGCTTCACATTGCGCTGGATGACTGTCTTGAACACGAGTTCGCGGAAATGACGGCGCACCTCTTCGTAGATTTGATTAGCGAGACGGAGTCTGCTGTCATACATGGTGAGGAGGAAACCCTCAATTTCGAGACGCGGATTCATGCGGGTCTTGACAATCTTTATCGTGTTGAGCAACTTGCTGATGCCTTCCAGGGCGAAGTATTCGCACTGAACGGGGATGATGACAGAGTCGGCGGCGGTGAGCGCGTTCACTGTGATGAGGCCCAAGCTGGGACTGCAATCGATGAGGATGAAATCGTAATCTTTGACGATGGGACGTATCACCTCCTTCAACGTGTGCTCGTGATTCTTGAAGTTCAGCAGTTCGATTTCGGCTCCGACCAGGTTGATGTGGGACGGCACGATGTCGAGTCCTTCAATGTCTGTCGTGTAGATGATGTCCTTGATGCTGACCTGCCCGAGCAATGCGTTGTAGAGCGAGTGCTCGAGCTTGCTGACGTCCACACCCATGCCGCTCGATGCGTTGGCCTGCGGGTCAGCGTCGATGAGGAGCACTTTCTTTTCGAGTGTGGCGAGAGAGGCAGCGAGGTTCATGCTTGTGGTTGTTTTGCCCACACCGCCCTTTTGGTTAACTATTGCGATTGTTTTGCTCATGTTTGTCGATTCTACTAATGAAAATGATTTTGCAAATATACGATAAAACCTCGAAACACGCGCTATTTTATTTAAGCAGAATGCTTAAAGTGTTGATAACTTAACGTTTTTGTTGATAACTGAGGTGGTTTATCAACACTTTTTTGCAGGTCGTGACGCTCTTTCTCGCATAGCCCGTTAGCAGACTCCTCAGCCTGTCTCGCAAAACTAAGCACGTTAAGTTACTCAACTTAACACGTCAAAAAAAATTTTTAGCACGTTAAGTTGCTTGACTTAGCACGTTAAAATTTGAGACACGAAACTTGATGATTCCAATTATTATTCGTATCTTTGCACCAAATAACGTGGAATATGACAAAACGCCCCTTGATACTCATCTCGAACGACGACGGTGTGGAAGCTCAAGGCATACAGGTCCTGACCAAGCTCATGCAGCGGCTTGGCGACGTTATCGTCGTCGCGCCAAACGGCCCACGCAGTGCCGCTTCCTGCAGCATCTCGCCGATTGACAATATTAACATCACGCTTGTGAAGGAAGAGCTGGGCCTGAAAGTCTGGCGCTGCACAGGAACACCCACCGATTGCGTCAAGTTGGCGCTCGACGGACTGCTCGACAGAAGGCCCGACCTCATGGTGAGCGGCATCAATCACGGTGACAACGCATCGGTCAGCGTACATTACAGCGGCACAGTCGGCGCAGCCCTCGAGGCTTGCATGAAGAACGTGCCGGCCATCGCATTCAGCCTCCAGACAAAGAACCATCAGTGTGACTTCCGGCCCTACGAGGATGTGATACTGAAGACGGTTCGCTATGTCCTCCAGAACGGCTTGCCAGACGATGTTCTGCTCAACGTCAACTTCCCTGAAGTTCCGCAGCTGAAAGGCACGAAAGTCTGCCGTCTCGGTCGAGGACGCTGGATGAAAGAGATGATGCAGGTGGGCGAAAACGAGTATCGCCTTACAGGGTATTTCCAAAATCTCGAGCCTGACTCGGAAGACACGGACTATTGGGCCCTCGATCACGGCTTTGCGTCCATCACGCCAATACAGCTCGACACGACTGCTCACGCCTTGCTCGAAACATTGAAGAAAGAGATAGAAGGAGACTGCAACACATAGAATGAGATATTACATCATAGCAGGTGAGGCAAGTGGCGACGTTCATGCGAGCCACTTGATGCGCGCCATCAAGCAGGAAGATGCGGCGGCAAGGTTCCGTTGCTTCGGCGGAGACATGATGGCAGCTGAGGGTGCGGAGCTCGTCCAGCATTATCGCGACCTCGCCTACATGGGCTTCTGGCCTGTCATCAAACACCTCCCGACCATACTTCGAGGCATGAAACATTGCCAGAAGGACATCCTCGAGTGGCAACCCGACGTGCTGATACTGGTCGATTACCCAGGCTTCAATCTCAAGATAGCGCGCTTCATCAAGCAGCACAGCACGATACCCGTCGTCTATTACATCGCTCCGAAGCTCTGGGCATGGAAGGAACATCGCATCCGCGACATTAAGCGCGACGTCGACCTGCTGCTCTCCATCCTGCCTTTCGAAGTGCCATACTATGAAGAGAAGCACAGCTACCATATTAATTATGTAGGCAATCCGACCGTCGACGAAGTGGAGGCTTATCAGAAGGAACACCCTGCAAATGCCGATGCTTTCAGGCAAGAGAACCGTCTCGACGAGCGGCCTATCATCGCTCTGCTGCCAGGAAGCCGTAAGCAGGAAGTGCGCGACAACCTCCGCAGAATGCTGGAAGCGGCTGAACCATACAGCAAGGACTATCAGCTCGTGCTTGCCGCAGCCCCAGGCCTCACGGATGACTTCTACGAGGAGTGCATCCAACTTTCAACTTTCAACTTTCAACTTTCAACTTCCCGCATTGTCCGCGACCAAACGTTCCGTCTCCTGCAGCACAGCACGGCAGCCCTCGTCACCAGCGGCACCGCGACGCTCGAGACTGCGCTCTTCCGTGTTCCACAAGTTGTCTGCTATTACATAAAGGCAGGCAGGCTGGCATCTCTCGCTCGACGGCTCTTCCTTAAAGTGCCCTACATCTCCCTCGTCAACCTTGTCTGCGGGGAAGAAGTGGTGCCGGAACTCGTTGCAGAGCAAATGAACGTGAGCAATGTTCGCCTGCAGCTCGCATCAATCCTGCCAGGAGGCCCAGCCAGAGCGGCTCAGATGAAAGGCTACGAACGCATGGCAAACATTCTCGGAGAGCCTGGAGCACCTGCCAGAGCGGCTAAGAAAATAGTTGACCTCAACAGAGATAAACAATAAATAGAAAACGCTTAAAAAGTAAATGAAGCTATGTTAAGACTTAATTGTTTCTTCCAAGCCAAGAAGGGCAAGTACAACGAAGCCCTTGAGGCCGCCATCCTGCTTACTGCAAAGACGCAGAAGCATGAGGGCATGATCAGTTACGACGTGTTCGAAAGCGCTACCCGAAAGGACATCTTCATGTTCTGCGAGACTTGGGCAAGCGAAGAAGCCCTGGCGAAACATGCTGCCACACCCGAGTTCAAGGAACTCGTGGGCATCATCGAGAGCTGTGGCGAAATGAAGATTGAGCAGTTGACGCTCTAAGACTTAAAAAGAAGAACGTGCCCTTCCGCCAAGAGGGGCACGTTCTTTTTGTATACATTATTTATTATCTTCCTGTTTCGAAGCGGTTATCTCACGATGACGATGCGGCTGATGATGGCTTTGCCGCCTTCAGGCGTGTTGGCTACGACATGGTAGATGCCGCTCGCAACGCGTCGTCCGTTATTGGCCAAACCGTTCCAGGTGCAGGTGCCGCCAGCTGATTTGCCATTCCAGACGAGCTGTCCGCCTGTGGAGATAATCTTGACTTCGGTGTCGGCAACAAGTCCGCGGATGGCGATGGGGCCGTTGTAATCTGGCGAGACAGGGTTGGGGAAGATGGTGACATTGCTCTTCTTGAGTTCGTCTTCAGGCGTTGTGGCGTCGCTGATGTAGCTGCACAGGCCTTTGTCTGTGCCGAAGACGACTTCGCCGGTACCCGGGTGCACAGCAATGCCTTGCACGTTGTCGCTAAGCAACGGGCTGTTTTCCGTCGTGAAATGATGTATCATCTCCTGTCCGTCTGCGCTGATGAGGAAAGCGCCGTTGGTTTGTGTGCCGATCCATTTGCGGTTTGCGGCATCGATGGCGATGCATGCTATTGAGACGTCGTTGAGCAGATAGTCGGCCAGGCCGCTGCCGTCGTTGCGGTTAATCTTTATCTGTGTGAACTGGAAGTTCTGGTCGAAGACTTTCGAAACGTCTTCGATGACGAAGAGACCGGTCGATGTGCCGACCCAAACCAGGCCGTCGAGGTCTTCGCAGAGGCAGTAGAACTGTTCGGGCAGGTAGGGCGTGCCGTCCTGATTGATGATGTTCTGGTGCAGGATTTTCCTATCGTCAGTGGTGCGTTCGGTGCCTTTGGTGTCGAGGCAGAAGATGCCGCGTTTGTCGATGCGTCGGCTCGTGATGAGTTTGATGCCGCTGCTGTGATGGAGAATCTGGTCGACCAGCGAGCAGGCATCGAGTTCCTCGTAGTATAGATTGGTCCATGCGCCGTTGGGTTTGAGGACATGCAGTACGGTATCTCTCAGGGAGGACGCCATCCAGAGGTTGCCGTCTGTGTCGTAGCTTAGTGCGGCACACATACAATAGTTGTAGTAGAGCGGCAATGTCGGCATCAGGCTTCGGAGCGGGGAATTGTCGTGATTGTAAAGCTTGACGAACTTGCCGTTTCTGTATTCGCAGAGTCCGGTGCGGTATGGGCTTGCGAAGTGGTGTGTATCGTCGAGCGGGTCTTGTACGAGGTCGGTGGTGTTGCGGAGTCTGAGTGCCGAGTAGTTGGAGGGGATTTCCATTTCTTGGAAGTTTGTCCACTCGCCGTTCTCGTAGTACATTGCGGTAGCGGGGTTGTAGAAGCTGCCGACGGTGTTGATGCCTCCTGCCACGAGCAGTCGGTCGCCTACCCAGCTGAGATGGTATCCTATGTCGCGGATGGGGCTGCTGGGCTGAATGACTTGTTCGGTGGGGGTGATCTCGGAAGCTGTTATCTTATAGCCGCGCAGTCCGTTGGTCTGCTCGCTTACCCAGTATGTGCCGTTCACGAGGGAGATGTCGCTCCATATGTTGCTATATGGGATGACGGTGAAGTCTTCGGGGCTGTTCACGTCGAAGGCAAAGCCGATCTTTGTCTTGTTGCCTATGACCAGCTGGTTGCCCAGGTTCTTCAGTATGGTGAAGTTGCCGGACACCAAGTTTGTTGTCACGTTGCTGCTGGTGTTGAAGGCGAAGAGGGCGTCGGTTCTTGCCACCATCAGGATGTCCTGATAGAAGCGGAGGATTTTGATGTTGGTCCACGCCTTCAGCTTCTTCCAGTTTGCCTCAAGCTGCATGTTGTCGGACTTCATGCAGCGGTAGAGTCCGTCGGGTGTGCCGAGAAAGATCATGCTTTCTGAGACGGCAATGCTTGTTACGTTGAGGTCCAGTCGGTATGTGTTGCGGAAGACGCCTTCCTTCATGTCAACCTCTACGAAGCCGAAGCCTGTGGCAAGATAGGCTGTGGAGCCATATATGCATACGGCTGCGACTTCTTTGTTCAGGATGCGTTTTTCCTTCAGTGCCGACAGGTTCTCTGTGTTGCCGTTGTTGTCAAGGAGGTCGATGTTGCTGTTGCTGTAGACGATGAGTAGCTTGCCCGCTTCTTTGCAATAGGCAATGTGGGCGATGTTCACGTCGTTGAGCGCTCCCATATGGTCGAAGGTGCGTACTTCACCGTCCTCTGTGTCGTAGGAGAGCAGGTTGCCGTTCATCAGGGAATAGATGATGCTGCCGTTGACCTCGCTCTTTGTGGCGATTTGATAGCTGAGGTACGAGCGCCATGTTCCCAGCTCTTGGGCTGTGGCGGCGAGGCAGAGCACCAGTAGGAGCAGTGCCAGGGAGGAGAGTTTCTTTATCATCGTCGTTCTTTTCTTTGACGTTATAAAATCGGTCAGGAGGTTAGCCGTGTTTTTCGTCCCCGCAGGCGGCGTTTCAATCCCCGCGTGCGGCGTTGGCCATTTCCGCGTGCGGCGATGGCAATCCCCGCGTGCGGCGTTTTTAACACTCCTTTTTGCGATTCATCTTTTATCTATTCAAATAACGCAATTTTCGGGTCAATTATTGTCTTTTGCCATGAGAAATTCTGCGAGCTTCTTTGTGGCGCGACCGCGATGGCTGATGGCGTTCTTTGCCTCGGCACTCATTTGTGCGAAGGCAAGGCCGTCGGCTTCTGTGGGGGCGAAGACCGGGTCGTAGCCAAAGCCGCCCTCGCCGACGCGCTCCTGCAGTATAGTTCCTTCGACGATGCCTTCGAAGAGATACTCCTGCCCGTTTTGCACGAGGGCGATGACTGTGCGGAAGCGAGCTTTGCGCGTCTCTGCGCTTTTGAGCTTGTCGAGCAAGCAGCGGATGTTGGCATCGGCATCATGACTTTCTCCGTAGCCGTTCATGGCGCCGAAGCGAGCCGTGAAGACGCCCGGGGCTTTGCCTAAAGCATCCACTTCCAGACCGGTGTCGTCGGCAAAGCAATCGACGCCGTAGTGCTCGTGTATGTAGCGTGCCTTCTGCAGCGCATTGCCCTCGAGCGTGTCGGCAGTCTCGGGAATATCTTCGTGGCAGCCGATGTCGCTCAGGCTCTTCACCGTGAATGCTTCGCCCAGTATCTGCCGGACTTCCTCCAGCTTGTGGGCGTTGTTGGTGGCCATGATGATTTCTCGCGCGCTATTCATATCTTTTTCTTTATCGGGTCGAAACCTTCGCCGAAGACGCCCTCGACGTTACTCATCGAGACGAACGCCCGCGGGTCGATGTGCTTGATGAGCTGGAAGATGCTGCGGCTCTCGTATCGCTTGGCAAGGATGAGCAGCACTTGGCGCTTCTCCTTGCTGTAGAACCCTTCGCCCGAGAGGACGGTCACGCCTCGCTCGAGCTGCGTGTTGACTTCCTCGGCAATCTCTTCGTAGTGCTCGCTGATGATGATGAACTGCACGCTTCGCCGGGCGGAGTTGATGACGTAGTCGATGAAGTTGGTGCTGATGAACATCGCCAGATAACCCACCACTACCGTCTCCACGTTCCGCTCGATGAAATAGCTGAAGCCGATGATGACGATGTCGCACATCAAAAGCAGCCGGCCGAGCGAGATGTCCCAGTATTTGTTGATGGAGCTGGCGATGATGTCCGTGCCGCCCGTGCTGCCTCCGGCCAGGAAGATGATGGCCAGGCCGAGCCCTTCGAAGAAGGCGCCAATGACGCAAGCCATGAACTTCTGCTCGCCTATAATGTGCATGAGCTTCGGGGTGCCATTCACAATTGTCTCTGTGAGCTGCGTCTGCATCATGTTGATGGCAAACGAGATGAGCAACGTGACGATGATAGTGCGTACCAGATAACGCCACCCGAGGACTCGCATCGCAATCAGCAGCAGGCCGATATTGATGATGAAGTACGTCGTGCCGGCCGGGAAGCCAGTCAAGTAGAAGAAGATCGTGGAGATACCCGTCACGCCGCCGCTCACAATCTTGTACGGCAGCAGGAAGCACGTGTAGCCGAGCGTATAGATAATCGTGCCCAGCAGCATCTGCATGTAGTCCCGCAGCAGTTGCCACGGAGAAGGGCCTATGATGTCTTTAAATTTCAAATTTCAGATTATATGTTGTAGAATTTTCAGAACTATGGTTTGATGACGTTGAATCCGTTCCCGTACACACCCTCTGCCCTGCTTTGCGACACGAAAGCGGCTGGGTCTATCTCGCGTATCATTCGCAAGACAGTCAGGCTCTCCCGTTTATGTGCGATGACAAAGACGACCTTCACGTTCTCGTGTGTATAGTAGCCTTCGCCGTCGAGCACCGTCGCCGAGTGCACCGTCTCGGATATAATGCGGTCGCATATCTCCTGGTGCTTCCGAGTGAAGATGACGAACTGCACATCCTGTCTGGAGCTGTTGATGAGCATGTCGATGACGTACGTGTAGACAGCAAGGGCAACGTAGCCGAACACCACCATCCGCCAGTCGTGGAAGAGAGGCCAGCAGGAGCCAATGACGATGAAGTCAAGGTAAAGCAGCACGCGGCCGAACGAAACGTTGTGCTTCTTGTTGACAAGAGCTGCTATGATGTCCCATCCGCCCGAACTGCCGCCGGCAAGGAAGACAGTTCCGATGCCGAGACCGTTGAAGATGGCACCCAGCACGCAAGCCATCGAGTCCTGTCCCGGACCGAGTATCTGTAAGAGTGAGCCATCGGGGTTCGTCATCATCTGCTGTCCTATCTCCAGAAAGGACGAGAGGGCAAAGACAGCATACGCCGTCTTGCCCACGAACTTCCAGCCCAGCGGCTTGATGGAAATGAGGAGCAGAATGCCGTTCGCAATGAAGATGGCAGCGGACATGGGGAACTTCGTCAGGTAATAGATGATGGCGAACATGCCCGTCAGGCCGCCTGTCGTGATGTGATACGGCAAGAGGAACGCGGCCCAACCCAACGCATAGAGGGCTATGCCAAAGTTGACGGCTAGGAAGTCCTTCATGAACTCCCAGAAACGGCCTTTCTTCAGTTCCATTTTCCTTAACAGGGTTTGACGACAATGTTAACGATGCGCTTGGGAATAGCGATAGTCTTGACGATCTGCATTCCTTCGAGATACTTCGCTGCCTCGGGCGCCGAGGTGGCAAGCTCAATCATCTGTTCGGGCGTTGCATCTGCTGGGAAGAGCATGTCGAAGCGCACCTTGCCGTTGAACTGCACGCCGAGCTTGACGCTTGTCTCCACGAGGTACTTCTCTTCCCACTTCGGCCAGCGAGCGTCGCAAACGCTGCCTTCGCCGCCCATGGCTTCCCAGAGCTCTTCTGCGATGTGTGGCGCGAAGGGAGCAATGAGCACGGGCAGCGTCTGCAGTATCGTGCGACTCGTGCACTTCTGTTGGCTCAGTTCGTTCACGGCAACCATGAAGGCGGAGATGCTCGTGTTGTATGAGAAAACTTCGATGTCGGACGTCACCTTCTTGATGAGTTTGTGCAACGTCTTGAGACTATCGGCGGAAGGTTCGTCGTCGGTGAGGGCGAGGTTGCCGTCCTTGTCCCAGAACAATGCCCACAGCTTCTTGAGGAAGCGGAAGCAGCCATCGATGCCGTTGGTGTCCCAGGGCTTCGACTGCTCCACTGGGCCGAGGAACATCTCGTAAAGCCGAAGGGTGTCGGCGCCGTAGTTCTCGACGATCATGTCGGGGTTGACAACGTTGTACATCGACTTAGACATCTTCTCAATGGCCCAGCCGCAGATGTATTTGCCGTCCTCGAGGACGAAGTCTGCCGTAGCGTACTCGGGGCTCCAGGCCTTGAAGGCTTCGAGGTCGAGCACGTCGTTCTTGACGATGTTGACGTCGACGTGGATAGGCGTAACGTCGTACTTGTCCTTCAGGCCGAAGGAGACGAAAGTGTTGGTTTCCTTGATGCGATAGACGAAGTTCGAGCGGCCTTGTATCATGCCCTGATTGACGAGCTTCTTGAAGGGCTCTTCCTTTTTGCTTATGCCGAGGTCGAAGAGGAATTTGTTCCAGAAGCGGGAGTAGATGAGGTGGCCTGTGGCATGCTCTGAGCCGCCGACGTAGAGGTCAACGTTCTGCCAGTAGGCAGCAGCTTTCTCGCTGACCAGAGCCTCATCGTTGTGTGGGTCCATGTAGCGGAGGTAGTAGGCGCTGGAGCCTGCGAAGCCGGGCATGGTGTAAAGCTCAATTGGGAAGACGGTCTTTTCGTCGATGAGCTTTTTGTCCACAATCTTACGGTTTGCCTCGTCCCACGCCCAAATCTGTGCATTGCCGAGAGGCGGCTCGCCGGTTTCTGTTGGCAGGAACTTCTCTACCTGCGGCAGTTCGATGGGCAGGCACTCTTCGGGAATCATTGTGGGGATGCCGTTCTTGTAGTACACGGGGAACGGCTCGCCCCAATAGCGCTGACGGCTGAAGATGGCGTCGCGCAGGCGATAGTTCACTTTGACGCGTCCGAGGTTGTGTGCCTTGACGAAGCGTTTGGTCTCTGCGATGGCTTCCTTGATTGTGAGGCCGTTGAGGTTGAGGCTTTCGCCATCGTAGCAGACGCTTTTGTCGGGGCTGATAGGAGAGTTTGTCACGATGCCTTCCTTGGCGTCGTAGCTCTCTTCGCTGATGTCGGCACCTTCGACGAGCGGAATGATGGGCAGGTCGAAGTGTTTTGCAAAGGCATAGTCGCGGCTGTCGTGAGCGGGCACAGCCATGATGGCACCCGTGCCGTAGCCAGCCAGCACGTATTCTGCGATGTAGATGGGGCAGCGGTCGCCCGTTATGGGGTTGATGCCGTAGGCTCCGCTAAAGACGCCTGTGACGGTATGGTCTATCATGCGTTCCCTTTCGGTGCGGCTCTTGACATATTTAATATAGTCATCTACGGCGACGCGCTGTTCGGGTGTCGTCACTTTGTCGACCAGTTCGCTTTCGGGAGCCAGTACGAAGAAGGTCACGCCAAACATTGTGTCTGCTCTGGTGGTGAAGATAGTGAAGGACACGCCGTCGGTGGTCTTGATTTCCACCTCAGCGCCTTCGCTTCTGCCGATCCAGTTCTTTTGCGTTTCCTTGATGCTCTCGCTCCAGTCGATTGTGTCGAGTCCGTCGAGGAGGCGCTGGCTGTACGCACTGACGCGCAGGCACCATTGCCTCATCTTCTTCTGTTCCACAGGATAGCCGCCACGAACGCTGACGCCTTCGACAACCTCGTCGTTGGCGAGGACGGTGCCGAGCTTCGGGCACCAGTTCACCATCGTTTCTCCGAGGAAGGCGATGCGGTGGTTCATGAGCAGGTCGCTCTGCGCCTTCTCGTCGGACGGCCACTTGCCTTCCTGCTTGAATTTCTCGATGAGGCGTTCGATGGGCTGAGCTTTCTGCAGCTCGTCGTCGAAGTAGGAATTGAACATCTTTTGAAACGCCCACTGCGTCCATTTGTAGTAGTCGGGCGTGCAGGTTCTTACCTCGCGGTCCCAGTCGAAGCTGAAGCCGATCTTGTCGAGCTGCTCGCGGTAGCGGTCGATGTTGGCGAAGGTGGTCTTCTCGGGGTGCTGACCTGTCTTGATGGCGTACTGCTCGGCGGGCAGGCCGTAGGCATCGTAGCCCATCGGGTTGAGCACGTTGAAGCCCTGCTGGCGTTTGTAGCGGGCATAGATGTCGCTGGCGATGTAGCCAAGCGGGTGTCCCACGTGGAGTCCTGCGCCGCTGGGGTAGGGGAACATGTTGAGGACGTAGAACTTCCTACGGTTCTCGTCCTCAACAACTTTGTATGTCTGGCGTTCCGTCCAGAGGCGGTGCCATTTTTGTTCTATTTCTCTGAAGTTATATTCCTTTGCCATCTTAGAAGCGATAACCGAGGGTAATGCTGAAGTTGAAGTTCTTTACCTTTGGCAGGCTTGTGTCGATGCCTTGTGCTTTGAAGGAGTCGTGATAGGTGTCGCGGAAGCTGTCGCGGTAGATGTCGGCCAAGCCCCAGTCGCAACCGAACATGAGGTTGTAGTGGTTGTTGTACTCGACACCAACACGGAAGCCGATGCCTGCGTCCCAACGCTGGTAGTTGTTTATCTTCTCGATGTCGCTGGTCTTCTTGAATGCCTTGTAGGTGAGCATGTCTTCGAGTTCGTTGATTTCTTCGCCGTCGCCGTCGATGCTCATTCTGTTCTTACCGCCCACGCCAACTGCGAAGTAGGGACCGAGTTCGCCGTAAACGCCGAGATCCTCCATGAAGTTGTAGCGGAAGCCGACGCGAACGGGGATTTCGAAGTAGTGCAGCGGGCACTTAGCGGTGGCGCTGTAATCTTGTCCGTTCAATCCGAGATACTCAGCGGACACTTTTCCACCCTTCATTGTCCAATCGACGCCAGCAGTAACGTATGTTCCGCGACCGCCTGGCAGCATGTAGTCTGCTCTGGCACCCATCATGGCACCCACCTTAGCGTCGAGGCCGCTGTTCTGCAACTTGGACACATTCATGCCGAACAGGCCCATGAAGCTGAGGCCGGACTCTGATTCGTACTGAAACTCAAATGCATTTGCATTGCCGGCAACCATTGCCAGAACAATGACTAAAGAAAGAATCTTTTTCATAATTATAAGTTTTTAATGTGAGAATTGTTCAATTTCGCGTGCAAAGGTACAACTTTTAATTGAAAATTTAAAATTGAAAAATGAAAAAATCAAAATTTATAAATAGAATTTATAACTCCTTATCTTCGGAGAGACAATAAATGGAACTCCAAAGTTGCAGAAAATCCTTTACAAAACATGCAACAAGAAGTGCGGTGTTCTGTCTCTTGGCACAGGGAAAAATAAAACGCCGCACGCGGAAATCGTCAACGCCGCACGCGGAGTTTGAATTTTCCGTTGGCGAAGTTGACCGACTCAAAATGCCGAATTCGATGCCAAACCGTGCGGAACTTTGCGCCGATGAATGTCTGGCTTGTACTTTCTTTGCTCTATGCCAGAAAATGCTGCTTTGTAACTTGTTGATTATCAAATGCGACTTGATTTAAGCTCGTTTTTTGCCTTTGGGGTAACTTGGTGCCGTAAAACAAAAAAGACGCCGCCAGAGAAGGCGACGTCGAGAAGAATCTTTACAAATTCGGTGCGGTTGTGGCTTCCGCTCAGAACAGCTTCTGTGCGAACATCGAGAGGTAGATGCGCCAGTTGCGCCAGATGTGACCGCCTTCGTTCTCGAAGTATTCGTAAGGATACTGCATCTTGTCGAGGTACTGCCGCAGCGCAACGTTCTGTCCGAACAGGAAGTCTTCCTTGCCGATGGCAATCCAATAGAGATGCGGCTTGGCGGCGAAGAGTGCCTTCAACTGCTCCACGGCCTCGGGATGCTCTTGGAGTTGCTCCTCGAGGCTCTTCTGCGAGCGGTCCAGGCGTACGGCAGCAGAGTAAAGCCCGATGTAGCCAAAAGTTCCCGGGTTCAGCATGCTGATGCGGAAAGTGTGGTAGCCGCCCATCGAAAGGCCGCAAATCGCAGTGTTGTCAGCGCCCTTCTTGATCTTGTAGTGCGAGGCAACGTAGTTCATGACGTCGGCAAAATTCTCTTCGTAGGTTCCTTTTGGACGGTCCTTCTGCGGAATGCCTGTTTCGAGCGGACCGGCATCGTCGGAAGCGTTGCCGTTGGGTGTTACCACAATCATCGGCTTTGCCTTGCCAAGCGCGATGAGGTTGTCTATGATCTGAGCCATACGGCCGAGTGTGAGCCATGCTTCCTCGTCGCCACCAGCGCCGTGCAGCAGGTAGAGGACAGGATAGGCTTTGCCCTTGTCGTACCCTGGCGGTGTGTAGATGCTCATGCGTCGCTTCAGGCCGAGTCCGGGGCTGTTGTACCAGACATGTGCAACGTCACCATGTTCCACATTGTGGTTCTGGTAGAGATAGCCCAGGTCGCCCGTTTCCTTGCTCACGATAAAGGTGCTCATGAAGGAACGCACGTCGCGGCTGCGCTCGATGTTGCCCGGGTCTTGAGCCTCTACGCCATCCACATAAAAGCGGTAGTTGTAGAGCTCGGGAGCCAGGACTTTCGTTGTGTACGTCCACACATCGCCTTGCTTCGTCATCTCAGCATGACCGTTCTCAACGCAATCGCCGATGATGCCAACCTTCTGTGCATCGGGCGCCTTGAGCTGAAGGGTAACCGTGCCGTCGTCGTTGAAGAGCGGCGAACGTGTGTCGTGTCTCTCGAAAATAGCTTGCTGGGCCTGTGCGCCAACAGCAGCGAGCAGCATTGCTGCCAGCAGGTACAATCTTTTCATACTTAACTAATGCGCTTTGAGTTCGTATATGTTGTTCCTGCTACAAAATTAAGTATTTTTTTGGCAAACGCTTTCATATTTGCGAAAAAAAGTGTTACTTTGTGTCGCATATCATATAAATTATAGTAAAATGAGACGATTTTTTCTGCCTTTAGTGGCATTTTTCATGATAATGCAGGGCGTTTATGGTAGTGACCTGACAGGTTATCGCGTTTGCCGTATGACGGAGCCGACTGGAATTCTCCGTACAGCACAATTCTCCTGGCAGACAACGAGCAAGGAGCTCAACGTGCAGCAGATGTCGTATCGTATCCTTGTCGCTGCATCGAAGGACGACCTGAAGGCCGAACGCAATCTTTTGTGGGACAGCGAGCAGACCAGCTCCGACGAGAGCATCAACATACCCTACCAGGGACGCCGTCTGCCCTACGCAAGCCGCGTCTTCTGGCAAGTCGAAGTGTGGCTCAACACAGGCGAGCACTTGAAAAGCCCCGTGCAGAGCTTCCTGACTGGTCTCCAGCAATTCGACAGCAAGGCACAATGGATTGGCAAAGACGATGCCGAGAGCATCATCATTGGCGACGACAAGAGCCGCGACCTGCCAGCTCGCTATCTGCGTCGCGCTTTCAGCATTGACAGCAAGGTTAAGCAGGCAACACTATACATCAGCGGCATGGGCTGGGGACAAACTTTCATCAACGGAAAGCCCGTCTCCCGAGATGTCTTCGGCACACTTCAGACCGACTACACAAAGACCGTCTACTACAACACTTACGATGTCACCTCGCTCCTCCGCAAAGGCAACAACGCGATAGGCACCGTCTTGGGCAACGGCTATGTGCTGGGCTTCAATGCGGGTTGCACATCTTACGGTTTGCCGCGACTCAAGGCGCAACTCGTTGTCGAAACCGTCAAAGGCGTCGTGACTATCGTGACAGATGGCGAATGGAAAGTCACAACAGAGGGACCGATTCAGCGCAACAACCTGTGGAACGGCGAGCGCTACGAAGCTGCCCGCGAGGTGAAGGGCTGGACGACTGCCGCCTTCGACGACTCCCATTGGCAACAGGCACAGACGCTCACGGCACCGGCCGGCATCGAAATGCCGCAGCCCTGCCCAGGTATGCAAATACAGAAAGTGTTCAAGGCAAAAAGCGTGCGCCGCACATCAGCAGGCACGTACATCATCGACATGGGACAGAACATGGTCGGTCAGCTTAGGGTGCGTCTCGTAGGCAAGAAGGACGTGCCGGTCGTCATCCGACACGCCGAGATTCTCGACCCGAAGGACAATGACAAGCTCTACGTTGCAAACCTGCGCTCGGCGAAGTGTACAGATACTTATGTCCCTGCCATCGACGGCACATTCACTTATCAGCCTCAGCTCACCTACCAGGGCTTCCGGTATGTCGAGATAAGCGGCATCGACAGGGCTCCCAAGGCAAAAGACATCATGGGCTGTGTCATCTATGACGGTATGGTCGACCAGGGCACCTTCCATTGCGATAACGAATTGCTCAACAAGCTGCACGAGAATGCCTACTGGGGCATCATCGGCAACTATCACGGCATGCCGACCGACTGCCCTCAGCGCGACGAACGCATGGGTTGGCTGGGCGATCATGCCATGGGCTGCTTTGGGGAGAACTTCCTGCTCGACAACGGAGCGCTCTACTACAAATGGTTGCAGGATGTCTGGGATACGCAGGACGACGATGGCCTGATTGCCGACGTGGCTCCCGCCTTCTGGGTCGTTCGCAACAAGGACGTTGCGTGGGGCGCACTTTCCGTCTATGCAACGTTCATGCTCTATCGCAGATACAACGACATCAATGCCGTGCAGAAGTATTACCCCTTCCTGCAGAACTACATCAACTACTTGGACCACAACCTCAAGGACGGCCTTGTGACGACGAATGCTTATGGCGATTGGTGCATGCCGCCAGAGAGAGCAGACCTCATCCACAGCCAAGATCCGGCTCGCAAGACGGACGGTTCGCTCATCTCCTCTGCTATGTACTACAGCATGCTGACCATGATGGGACAACTCGCCATGCAACTCGGCAAGGAAGGCGACATGCTATTCTACGACAGACAACAGCAAAAACTCAAGGACGCATACAACCGTCACTTCTATCATGCTGAGAGCGGCAGCTATTCGAACAACACGGTGACGGCCAACCTGCTGTCGCTCGAGTTCGGCCTCGTGCCGGACGGTGACGAGGAGAAGGTCTTGCAGAACATCGTCGACGTGACAAGAGACACTTACAAAGACCACATCAGCTGCGGCGTTGTTGGCATGCAGCACCTCCTGACTTGCCTGACGCGTACCGGCCACCTCGACCAGGCCATGCGCATCATTCTGCAAAAGGATTATCCGAGCTTCGGATACATGATTGAGCACGACGCTACGACCGTTTGGGAACTTTGGAACGGCGACACTGCCGACCCGGCAATGAACAGCGGCAACCACATCATGCTGCTTGGCGACGTCCTCCCATGGATGTACGGCGGCTTGGCTGGCATAAAGCAGTCTCCCTGGAGCCGTGCCTTCAAGGAGCTGGACATGTCCCTCTGTATGCCCGACGAACTGAATCATGTCAAGGCGACACACAACACACCATACGGCAAGGTGAGCAGCGAGTGGAAACGCACGGACAACGGCATCGAGTGGGAAGTAGAGATCCCCGCCAACACGACTGCGCGAATTCACGTGCCCAGCGGTTACACGATTCAAGGCATGGCAAGCCTGCGCTGGGCAAGTGCTGAGGTCGAAGGCAACGACCTCTGCCTTGTTGTCGGCTCGGGCAAATACTCAATCAAGGCACAGAAGACCTTCACCGAGTCGCAACCAACTATCCTGCGCCGCGTGACCGACACCATAAGGAACATTCCAGAATACCTCAAGAACCTATAAACTATGATACAGAACGATTTGCAACGTCTTCGTTGGATGATTCTCGACGAGGCTCTCCGCGACCCTGAAATGGAATACTTCATGGGTGAACGCACCAAGACAAACGAGACAGGCAACACCAGGAGCCTGATCTATTACGTCAACCAAAGACTTAAGGCAGTCAACCGCGAGTTCAAATGTAGCAAGCGAATGCTCCAGAACGACGTGGCGTACTTCGAGAAGAAGGGCGCGAAGCTCGAGCCTCGTTTCCGCCGCGGACACAAACGCATTCTGCGCTACATCAACCTCGACTGGAAAAACCCCCTGCTAAAAGCAGCCTCGTTCCTCCGCTATGAGGGCAGTCCTGTCGAGATGTCTGCTTTGCCCGACGGACCGCTGACGCCTGTGACCATTCGCATTACGGCCGGCGAAGAGGCTGTCCGCGCTAAACTCGGCAATCCCGAAGTGCTACAGCGCAGTACAGACAGCAAGACGAAGTCCGTCACCCTCCAGGTGGAACTGCCTTTGAGCAAGGAACTCGAGATGCTCCTCCTGTCGATGGGTACAGACATCGAGGTCCTCGCGCCTGAAAACATTCGCGACGACATCCGCCAGACCATCACGAGTCTGCAGAAGCTCTACAAGAAGGACTCCGCTTCGACGAAGAAAACCGTGCAGGGCGACCTGTTCGAAGGGCTATTCTGATTCGCTGGGCTGATCGGGCTAAAACGGACCGTTACCAGACCCCGCACGCGGAAGTCGTTATACATACATGTATCTATAATGAACGTCGCCTGCGGAGTTGTGAAACACGATACATTATATTATATAATATAGAACGTTATGATGAAACATTTCAGCAAGCTGCTCATGGCAGCGACCCTGTTGCTCGGGTTGGGCAGCAGTGTGAAGGCTGCGGACACGCCTCGCAGCGAATACCCGCGTCCGCAGTTCGAACGTGCCGATTGGGTCAACCTGAACGGTACTTGGACGTACAGCTTCGACTTCGGCCAAACGGGGGCCGAGAAAGGTTGGCGCGAAAGCAAGGGCTTCGACGGCAAGATTACCGTTCCCTTCTGCCCTGAGAGCAGCCTCTCGGGCGTGCAGTACACCGACTTCATCCCCTGCCTCTGGTACCAACGCACCCTTAACATTCCGGCTGGTTGGGCTGGCAAGAACATCCTGCTCAACTTCGGTGCCGTCGATTACGACGCAACGTTCTACCTCGACGGAAAGAAGGTGTTCCGCCACTGTGGCACAGGCTCTTCCTTCTCCATCGACATCACGAAGTACGTGAAGGCTGGCGGAAGTGCCAACCTCGTCGTGATGGTGAAGGACGCGCTTCGTGGCGGAAAGCAACCCGGAGGCAAGCAAAGCACAGCTCTCAAAAGCTCAGGTTGCAGCTATACGCGTGTGACAGGCATCTGGCAGACAGTTTGGATGGAAGCAGTCAACCCGATGGCTTTGAAGAGAGTCTTCGCGACGCCCGACATCGACCAGCAGCAACTCGTCGTTCGCCCCGAGTTCTATGAGGAAGGCAATGGCAACACATTAACCGTCCAAGTGTTTGACGGCAAGAAAGTTGTATCGACGAAAACAGCTCCGGCCACAAACAACACGGTCATCGTGCTGCCCATCAAGAACCCGAAACTCTGGTGGCCAGAAGAGCCGAACCTTTACGATGTGAAGTACGTGGTTCGTGACGCCAAGGGCAACGTCTTGGACGAGGTGAAGTCCTATGCAGGCATGCGCAAGATTCACCTTGCAGGCGGCTACTTCTACCTCAATAATAAACCCTACTTCCAGCGCCTCGTGCTCGACCAGGGCTACTATCCCGACGGCATTTGGACCGCGCCAAGTGATGAGGCACTCAAGCATGACATCGAGATGAGCAAGGCTGTGGGCTTCAACGGCGCACGTCTGCATCAGAAAGTCTTCGAGGAGCGTTACTATTATTGGGCAGACAAGCTGGGCTACATCTGCTGGGGCGAGCAGGCAAGCTGGGGCTTGGACGTGAACAACGAAGAGGCCGTGAGAAACTTCCTGACTGAATGGGCAGACGAAGTCGTGCGCGACCGCAACCATCCGTGCATTGTCACGTGGACACCTCTCAACGAGACTTGGGGCGCTCGCGACGGCGTATATGTCCGCTTCATCAACGACCTTTACGAGATGACAAAGGCAATCGACCCCACGCGTCCCGTGAATGATGCCAGCGGCGATGCGCATGTCAAGACCGACATATGGAGCGTTCACGACTACTCTCGCGAGTATGAACGTCTCACGGCAAATCATGACATCAAGCCCGGAGTTGAACCTTATCGCAACATGGGCGGCAAGGATTACCTCGCGAACTACAACGGACAGCCCTACATGCTGGATGAATTCGGCGGACTCGGCTGGATTCCGAAGGAGGACCGTGCCAACTCGTGGGGCTACGGCGCACAAATCGAGACGGAGGACGACTTCTTCAAGATTCTCGAGAAAGAGGTTGACGCCATCATTGCCAGCAAACATATCACCGCTTTCTGCTACACACAAATCACTGACGTAGAGCAGGAGAAGAACGGTGTGTACTATTACGACCGCCGTCCGAAGTTTGATGCTGCCAAGTGGAAAGCAATCTTTGAGAAGATTCCATCCATTATCGAGAACCCGCAGGACTTGAGTGGTTGGAAAGCCCAATAAGCCTATTAACCCATTAAATCCATTAAATAAACCATTATGAAGAAATCAATCATCTATGTTGCTGCTTTGGCAGCAATGTTCCTGGCTGCTTGCTGCGGTCAGAAGAAGTGTAATTGCGACTGCGAGGCTTGTCAGAACTGCGTCGAGAAACAAGATCCGAATGCTCCGCAGGATGTTGCAACCATCATCGATAACGAGCAGTACGACCTCGCTCAGCTCAAAGTTGACGACGAAGGATACTATGTCCTCTTCGATGGCACAAGCCTTGACGGATGGCGCGGCTATGGCCAGGAAGCTGTTCCGACGAGTTGGGAGAACGCCGATGGCTGCATCCACTTGGTAGGTTCAGGCACTGGCGAAGCTCAAGTGGAAGGTGGCGGCGACCTGCTTTTCGCTCATAAGTTCAAGAACTTCACATTTGAGTGCGAGTACAAGATCAGCAAGGGTGGCAACTCGGGTATCTTCTACTTGGCTCAAGAGGCTAAGGGAAAGAACGGCGAATACCTGCCCATCTGGCAGTCTTGTTCTGAGTATCAGGTGCTCGACAACGCCAATCATGAGGATGCAAACCAAGGTATCGACGGCAATCGTCAGGCTGCTTCGCTATATGACATGATTCCTGCTAAACCTCAGAACGCTAAGCCCTTCGGCGAATGGAACACCGTGAAGATTCGCGTATTCAAAGGTTCCGTATGGCATTACCAGAATGGAGAAGAAGTTCTTGAGTATCACTTGTGGACACCGAAGTGGAAGGAGATGCTCGACGGCAGCAAGTTCAAGAAGGGTGGCGAGTTCCCGGCAGCTTACGACATGATGATTGTCGAAGGACAGAAAGACGGTGGTTACATCGCATTCCAAGACCATGGCGACGACGTATGGTATCGTAACGTTCGCATCAAGCTCGACGAATAAGCCTTCTCCTATCTTAAAGCTAACAACAAAAAGAGGCAGACGAGTCATCGTCTGCCTCTTTTTGTATTTCTAATTATGCCTTCTTTGTGTCTTGCCACGTGAAGAAGCCGGCGAGCAGGGTACCCGAGATGCTGTGGTAGGCACAGGAGATGGCACAAGGTATCACAGCGAGAGCTGCCATCGGATTTATTGCGATAATTGCTGGAGAAGCAAAGAAGTTGCGGGCCAGCACGGTCGCCATACCTGCGTTTTGCATTCCCACCTCGATTGATAACGTTCTGCGTTTAGCCGTGTTAAAGCCGAAAAGCTCGCCCACAAAGTAGCCAAGCAGGTAGCCTGTCCCGTTGTGGAGCGTCACGACGGCAAGTGTCAGGAGAACCAGATTCAGTCCATTCGCTTTGAGCTGTGGGTGAACCGTGAAGATGACGCCTCCCACAATGCATGCCAAGCACAATACACTTATGCCAGGCATAATGCCTTGAATCGTCTGGAAGTCTTTCCTCTTGCCTAGGAAATAGTTGAATGCCACCCCAAGTGTCACAGGTAAAAGGGTCACGAGCAAGATGTTCTGGAACATTCCCCAAGCATCCACGTCAATCTCTGCCCCTGCAAGCCAAAGGACGAGAAGTGGCGTAACGACGGGCGAAAGACAGGTGCTGACCGTTGTCATGCCTACGCTATAAGCCACATCGCCTTTGCAAAGGAAGCTCATGATGTTGCTGCTCACCCCTCCAGGACAGCACCCGACCAGGATGATGCCAGCCGTCATGAATGCATCTAAATGGAAGAGTCGGGCCAAAGTCCATGCTACGAGCGGCATGATGGTGTATTGTGCCACCGCTCCAATCAAGATGTCAACAGGCCTGGAAAGCAGGATGCGGAAGTCTTCGGTTGAGAGCGTGCAACCCATCGTCAGCATGATGAGGCCAAGTATCACCGATGCGCGTTGTCCTTCCTGCACCCATGCGAATGTTTGAGGAAAGATGAAACTGATGATTGCAATCAGTATGATGAACAGGCTTGTGTATCGAGCGAGCCAGCGACTTATGGCAAGGAGGATATTCATAACGCAATCTCCAGCATGGTAAACGAGTAGGGCGGCAGTACCAAGTCAGTCTTGCTCTTTGCCTTGAAGGGTTCGGTGACTGGAGTTATTGGTTGGCTATCGAAGTTGTTCTTGTCTTCGGGCTGTCCGCAAAGCAATGTCTTCGTGCCTGATTTCAGGTTGCCGAAGCGACTGAGATTGAGGTGCGCCGTCTTTCGGTCGCTTGTTGCGTTGCAGAGCTTCACGAAGAGGCGGCGTGTCTTCGTGTTCAAGATGACCGACTGACCGTAGTGCGTGTCCTTTTCCGGCTGAATGACTCCAGCCTTGTCACCTTCGAAACGAACACAGTCGCCATAATAATACTGCCCGGCAGACTGCCCGAACATCTGCTGAACATAGTAGCTGCAGGTCAGGTAAGGGCGTTCGTTGTCGAAGTAAATCAGGTCGGGATTCCACGAGGTATTGTTCTTGCGGGCAAAGAGGGGCGCATAGCTCGTCATGCGGACAATGTCGGCATTCCGCTCCACATGAAGCAGATAGAGTCCTTCGGCGAGGGCATCAATGAGTTTCGAGTCTTTTGCCGCATACTCGCCAAGGTAGATCTTCGTCTTCTTGCCACGTGGATAGCTGTCGTACTGGCGGTTGTTGAGGAAATACTCACGAGGCTCGTAGTAGTGTTCGTCAGCCAACGGTATGCCGAGCTCGTCGGAGAGTTTCCATCCGTTCTCGTAGTCGCTGTTGCCTGGGTGAGAGCCCGGGCCGACGGTTCCCACGATGACTATCTCGGGATGAGCCTTCGTGACGCGCTCGTACATATATTTAAAGCGTTCGCAGAACTCGGGCGATATGCGCTCTTCATTGCCCAAGCCGAGGTACTTCAAACCAAACGGCTTCGGATGTCCCTGCTCGGCACGAATCTTGCCCCACTTCGTGTTGACGTCGCCGTTTGCCCACTCGATAAGGTCCAACGCGTCTTGTGTCCATTCGTCCATCTCCGACATCGGCGCCACGTCCTGTGCTTGTCCCGGCATTCCCCAGCCGCCGTTGGTTCCTTGGCACGATACGCCACAGGGAAGAATAGGCACTGGCTCCATGTTGAGGTCTTCGCACAGCTGGAAGTATTCGTAGTAGCCGAGCCCCATCGACTGATGGTAGCCCCAGGTATTCTTGAGATGTTTGCGTTCGTGACGCGGTCCGAGGGTCAACTTCCAGCGATAAGTGTCCCAGAATCCGTCGCCGCCACCATGCACGACACAGCCTCCGGGGAAGCGCATGAACTTAGGCTTCAGGTCGGCAAGCGCTTGAATCAAGTCCTTGCGAAGTCCGTGCCCTTTGTATGTATCTTGAGGCATGAGCGAAACCTCATCAACATCGATGGCTCCCTTGCCTAACACAAGGAGTTGCAGGACAGCTCGAGGGCTGCTCTCCGAAGGCGTGAGCGTGGTCGGGATTTGCTGCCATGTGTTCAACGACGCCACGATTGTCTGGTCTGCCAAAAGCTTTGCGGGACGTCCTGGCTCAACCAGAACGACTCGAACTTCCTTGTTGCCTCCCTCGACATTTCGCAGGAACACGGAGAAGTCGTACTTTTGTCCTGCTTTCACAGAAATGCCGTCGAAGCCATTGTTCTCTATTCCGACGCCTGTCCATCCGTCATAATCGCTATAATGTCCCACGCGCTCGATGTAAAGACGCATGTATGTGGGATTGTTCGGATGCAAAGGGTTGTCCATGCGAGGCTCCATTCTTCCTAGTGAATGACCAGGTCGAACGAAGCGCCACGAAGTGCCCGGCCCCCATCCGTCACGTTCTGTAGGATTATATTCGAAAGAACCGTTTTGCACGAGCTCCGCGTAGATACCGCCGTCGGCAGCATAGCTGATGTCCTCGAAGAAAATGCCAAGCAGTTCGTCGCTAATCGCCTTGCCGCCCTTCGGAGCCTTCAGGGTTTGTGCGGCTTCAATGTTAATCAGGGCAGCCAAAGCCGTGACTGCCAAAGTCAAGATGCGTCTCATGATGTCTTTTGTTTTGTCGTTTTGCCTGCAAAGATACAAAAAAATGAAGAATGAAGAACGAAGAAAGAAGAATTTTTTACAAAGGAAGTAGTTGTACAGCCTTCAGCATTCCCGGAAATATCTTTACAAAAAATCGAACGGAAAACGTTGCAATTGCCTGCGCCGCGTGCCGCTTTTTCCAACGCCGCGTGCCGCGATGACCAACGCCGCATGCGGCGTTTGCATTTTTCGCCTGCTGTGTTGTGTGTTTTTTTCCGTCAAATTTCACCTCAAGCTTTGCTTCATTTGATGGCACCCCGAAGGAGAGTGATACCTTTATAACATTTTGTCTTGAGATGATGCTTTGTAACCCATTGATTGTCAATGGACATTCGTTTTGAGCTCGTTTTTCGCCTCGGGTGATGAAAAGTGCCACGACGGTCAAAAAACGCGCTTAAAACGCATCAGCAAGAGAAGAATCTTTACAAAAAGAGCTTGCCGTGACTTGTTGCCGCTCGCACAGTTTCCCAATATTCTGCACGCCAAACAATAGATTTTGGCACATTTAACATGATTTAACAATGGGGGGGGGTAATTTCTTAAAAAATC
>Ga0247609_10000535_pt1 | contig 52565 bp, 47 predicted proteins | sample 172DNAGHGlowgp2_FD_193487 | JGI IMG/M metagenome (GOLD analysis project Ga0247609, IMG submission 193487) | Sheep rumen microbial communities from Palmerston North, Manawatu-Wanganui, New Zealand - 1728 DNA GHGlow gp2 | ecosystem: Host-associated > Mammals > Digestive system > Stomach > Rumen ... | reverse complement strand
TGGATTTCCGCCTGGAGTTGAAGACGGGAAAACGCAGGACTATAACGTGAAGGTTATAGATACGGAGCTGCCGGTTGTCACCATCGACACCGACAAACCCGGGAAAATCACCAGCAAGACAACCTGGAGAGGCTCTTCCATGAAAATCATGGGAGAAAACCACAAGATGACGGATATCGGCCCGGCCGAAATAAGGGGCCGCGGCAACTGGACCTGGGACAAGTATCCCAAGAAACCATATGCGCTGAAACTTGGGAACGCCCGGAAAGTTCTGGGAATGCCGGCGCATAAAAGATGGGTGCTACTGGCCGAATACCGTGGTTTTATTGGGAATCCGCTTGCATTTGAGGCTTCCCGGCGGGCTCCGTCCATAGACTGGGCTCCCCGCGGGCGGTTTGTGGAACTTGTCCTCAACGGGCAGTTCCAAGGGCTGTACTACCTCTGCGAGCAAATAAAGATTGACCCTGACAGGGTGAACATTTCAAAGGAAGGAGGCTATCTGCTTGAGTACGACGAACTTTACGACGAACGGCACAAGTTCAAGTCGTCCGGTTTCGGCCTCCCCGTCCAGATAAAGTACCCGGACGAAGACCTCACTGACGCCCAGATGGACTACATCCGGAACTTCATCAACGAGATGGAGGCCGAAATAAAGAAAATAGGGTTGCCAGGTGGCAGCCGCTATACGGAGTATCTGGACATGGACAGTTTTGCCGATTACTGGATGGTGCTTGAAACCGTTTCCAACTATGAGGCCTATAAGCCGAGGAGCGTGAAGATGTTCAAGGGCCTGGACGGCGTGGACAGTCCGGAAGGCACGGTGTGCAAACTCAAGGCCGGGCCTCTTTGGGACCAGGAACTGTTCCTTGTAGACAAGAAGTTCAACTCCAAGGACATGTACTACTACAAGTACCTGTTCAAGGATCCCGCGTTTGTCCAGACAGTGAAAAAGCGCTGGGAGGTTTACAAGGGTAATATTTTGGGAAACAACCAGTACGAGCCATTCCTGGATTACATGGAAGACATTGTTTCCACCATCAAGGTGAGCGCCAACCGCGACATTGCGCTATGGGGGAACAAATACTTCACCCTTTCGGGGGAAGCGTCGGCCGTACGGGGCGGTTTTGTCTCAAAAATAGAGTGGATGGACACCCAGATCAAGGCGCTGTAGGCTCCCCCTGTCATTCTGAGCGAAGCGAAGAATCTCTTTTCTTTGTGTTTTTAACCTTGTTATTATGGAAGAAAACACAAACTTTAAAAGCGTGGCCCTGGCCTGGCTGAGCCACAAGAAACAGTATGTCAAGAAATCCACTATTGCCGTTTACAGTATCCTGGTGCAGAGCCACCTCATTCCGGTTTTTGGAGAGCGGGAGGATATCGGCGATGAGGATGTCCAGGATTTTGTAAACAGTGAACTGGAAAGGGGGCTGAGCCTCAAGACGGTGAAGGACATCCTTGTGGTGCTGAAAATGATTCTCCGCTTTGGGGCCAAGAACTCTCTTTTCCCTGACCGGAGGATTGACGTGGTGTTCCCTACTCAGAGGGAGAAGGCGGATATAGAGGTGATGTCGGTTTCCAACCAGAGAAGGCTTATGTGCTATGTCAGGGAGCATTTTTCCTTCCGGAACCTGGGGATTCTGATTTGCCTGTCGTCCGGGATCCGGATTGGGGAAATCTGCGCTCTCCGCTGGGCCGATATCGACCTTGAATGCGGCGTGATCCGTGTCAGTAAGACTATCCAGAGAATCTACATTGACGGCCACACGGAACTCATTGAGGATGCTCCCAAGACGGTGAATTCTAACCGGGAGATTCCGCTCACGAGGGAACTCGCGGCGTATATCCGTCCTATCAGGAAAATTGTGAAGGCCGATTTTTATCTTCTTTCCAACTCCCCTACTCCCATTGAGCCCCGGACTTACCGGGATTATTTCCGGCGGCTGACGGATAGTTTGGGGCTTCCGCCTATCCGTTTTCACGGGCTCCGTCACAGTTTTGCAACGCGGTGCATTGAGAGTAAGTGTGATTATAAGACAGTTAGCGCTCTGCTTGGGCATTCCAACATAAGCACTACGCTAAACCTATACGTGCACCCCGGCCTTGAGCAAAAACGCCGCTGTATTGACGCTGTGGCAAGGTTGCTGAAATAAGATGGATTTCTCCTTGCTTTTACTAAAGTAAATTGCTAACTTCGCCGCTTGGAATGTTAGAGATGCGTCACTTAGTTTCTTTTTTTATGCCGTCCCGTTCCCTTAGCCACATACTAAGGGATGGTGTGGCGCGTCATGCCCGACCCGATCGGGCATCTCTTGCCGCTTCTGTCATTTCGAGCGAGCGAAGCGAGTCGAGAAATCTCCTCCTATTGGGAAATCAAACAATTAAATCCATAAATCTATGAACAAAGAAAAACTAACTTATCTGTCTCCTGAGACAGAAACCCTCGTGGTACGATTCGAGGAAAGTGTATTGCAAGGCGGAAGCCCAGAACAATTCCGTGAAGGTGGAGCAGGTAACTATTCCGGTAATGTATTTGATAATGGTTCTTATTAACAGTCATTTGCTATGAAACAGTTTTTTAAAATGCTTGTGCTGATGACTGTGGTTGTCATCGCTGAGATTTCTTGTAATCGTGAACTTGAGAAAATCACTACAGACGAAGTCAAAGCCCTCCAGATTACGGTAAAGGCTGCACCTGATGAGATTGAAGGCGTTGAACCTGAAACAAAGACGTATATTAATGCCAGCAGCCAAATTCTATGGGGAACTGGTGAATATATGAAAATTGGCGTATTTGATGGAACGGCTACGGCATGGGGTAATTCCGCCGACGCTACCGCAGATGCTTGGGATGGAAATGATCAAGCCTATTTTAATTTCTCGATAACTCCTATAAATGCTTCTGGTAATTACACATACTATGGCGTTTACCCTGCAAACGTAGCTGTTGCCTCAAGCAATGAAGATCCCACAGCTTATAAGGTGGATCTTCCTGCTACACAAAATGCAACGGCCACTTCTTATGACCCTAAAGCATACATCCTTGTAGCAAGACCGGAATCTGGTAAAACAAAGGCAAATGCAGACTGGACAGCATATTTCCGTCGTGCTACAGCTCTCAATAAGATTACTCTTTCTAATCTCCCTGAGGATATTAAAAGAGTAACAATTACTGCGGCCAGTGGAACAAAGTTGGTCGGACGCAGATATTTCGACTTAACCGAGGGAACAAGCGGAGAAGTCTACAGTGGTGGAAATTCTGTAACAATCCGCTATGCGAGCAAATTAGACCATACGGCCCCCCTGGATATCTGGTTCACCTCATGGGGCGTAGATATTGCTGAGGGAAGCCCTTTAACTATCGTTGCTTTTTCTGATGCCCATACTTATACCCGTACGCTAACAGCAAGGGCCGAAGGTATCCACTTCAAGGAGGGTTACCTGAATACTCTGTCAGTTAATATGTCTAGCGCTGATGTGGGAGACAACACGGAACTCGCAGAAGGAAAGTATGTAATCCTGGCAAAAAACAATACGACTTATTATGCTTTGAAGAATGAAGCTTCTGGAACTCGTATGGCTTCGGTCAATTATACGGGCAGTACATCAGAGTATGTTTATGACAATGCCAGTGATTTATTAGTATGGACTGTGACCGATGAAGGTGATGGCACATACTCTATAATGAACGATAATAAATATCTGGGCTGGACAAGCGACAATACTGCCGCAAGCAATGCTAAGTCTGGAGAGTGGACAGCGTCGAACTATGCTATGGTAATAACATGGGATGGCACAAATAGTTGCTATCATGTTGCCGTTAAAAGAGATAATACTCGTTTATTGCAAAGAAATACAAGCAACGCCTATTTTGCCTACTATACGAGTAATCAATACAAAGACCTACTTTTCGTCCCGGCAACATTTGATAACCGTACCGCTGTTTCTCTTCATTTTGAGGATGATGGGGATAATGTTGTGACATCGGCAAATTATTACACTTTCGATTATGAAAGCTTTATAGGCTATAATTTAATTGCCTCTCCTGACGAAGATGCCGTTAAGAATAATATTAACTGGAGCGTATCCGGAGATGCAAATGGGATTATTTCAGATTTCGTAGACGGCCATGTCGAACTGAGCGGTAATGCTGGTACAGCAACAATTACGGCTTCATTCGATGGCGATGAAAACTATCGCGCCGCGGAGGCTTCTTATACCATCACGGTAACTGCCCCTTATACTGCTTCTGAAGCGTATGCTGCTGCGACAACAACATCTGTCCCGAACATTACTGTAAAAGGTATTGTTAGTGCCATCACTACAGCATTCGCCACGGATAAAGTCACCTATACGTTATCTGATAATGGTTTAACAACAGGTAATCAGTTTACTGTTTACAGAGGTGCGGCGGCTTCAGCTGATGATGTTCTCGTCGGTGACTGTGTGATTGTAAAAGGTTCTCTTATCAAGTATAACAATACTACTCCTGAATTCTCTGCTGGCGCTACAATCCAAAAACGGTTGCGTGCTCCTTCTTTCACAGGTACGGAGAACTTTGATACGAGCACATCCGTAACGTTATCATCCACTGACGGTGCGACTATTTACTATACTGTCGATGGTTCTGAGCCTACAACTTCATCAAGCGTGTATTCTGCGCCGCTCAATATTTCTGCCACAACTACGGTAAAAGCCTTTGCCGTGAAAGATGGTTTTACTACTGGGGTAGTGACTAAGACGTATACAAAGGTGACTGCATATGCCGTCACATTTGCGACACCCTCCAATGGAACTATTACAGTTAAGCATGGTGAGACTGTTTTGACATCCGGAAATACCGTCCCTCAGGGAGAAACAATTACTATCGACACTACACCTGCATCTGGTTATGAACTTGCCACTTTGGTATACAATGATGGTGAAGACCATAATATCAAAACGACCAAGACGTTTACTATGCCTGCACATGCTGTAAGTATTACGGCTACGTTCCAAGAAAAGACAAGCTATACAATTACATTTAAGACTGGCTCTGGAGATGGCTCCAATGTTTCTACATCTACCGCATGCGATGCTATTGTTTCAGCCGGAGCAGGATACCTGTCTGGAAATGTTGCTGCTACTAGCAAAGCATATCATAGTGGAGACTATGGCTTAAAACTTGGGACGTCGAGCGTCGCAGGCTCAATTACGATGACACTTGCTTCTGCGATTACCCCGAAATCAGTTGTTGTAAGAGCAAAACGATATAGTTCATCAAAAGCAGCCACTATTGCTGTAAATGATAAAACTGCTCAAAGTGTAACCGCAGATTTTGCCAATTACACGTTTAATATCACTGAACAGATTACTTGTCTCAAACTAGATAGTTCTAAGTATCTTTGGGTGGAATCCATAACTGTTAATTATTAGCCTTCTCCCCCATCAAGGTTTACTTTTCGGTGTATTAAACCATTCATGAGTATCGGCTTCAACAATTAAGTTGAAGCCGATACTGTTATCGTAATCATAATTGTAATTATTGTGTAAACCTCCGGCGTGGAAAGTGTAAGTGACTAGGTGTTATATGCAACTGTAAGCCATCCGGATTTTTGGCCATTGTCCGGATGGTAGGGTGGAAAATGGGCTTCTGTCCAGAAAAAGGGGGCGTTTTTCCGGATGGAGAGTTAGCGCTGGGGAATAGTGGTGAGGTCCTGGTACATTTTAAAGAGGCGGGCGACAATTTCAGACTCGGTGGCGTCCTTTGGGAAGCCGTAAGCCTCCAGGACGGCGGCGTCGTTGGCGCGATGGGCTGCAAATAATTCTGGGAACAGGTACAGTTTCTGGTAAAAAATTGAGTATGCCACATCTGGATATTTCTGCCTTGCATCCAGAATAGCTCTTGCCGTTTCTTTTATCTTATCAATCTGAGTCTGTGTTGCCTCCGGCCAAGGGTAGTTATTGTAAACTATATCCTTAGAATATCGGAGTCCATTCCCTAACCTTCCCGCAACTGCACGTGTCCAAGCATTATGGATATAAGACGTTAGGACGCCAAAATGATATAGACTAGCTCCTGGCATCAGTTTAACCAGATTGCTGCAGAGAATATCCGGTGTCATAAAGCCAATGGCTATATATGAACGGGCCTCCGGCGTTATTTCCGGAATCAGAAGATAATCATCCTTGGGGATGTTCTCAGTTTGAAAATGAGTCGGTTTATCAGCAAGTTTCAGCGTTGCTTTCCTTGAACTGGATAGACGATAATTCCTAACAGCATCAATCCTTTTAAGGCACTCTGGCAAGTCGAGTAATTCAGAAGGTTGAGCATCTCCAAGCCACAAGCACCAGCGAGGCTGGCGGCTTATAAATTCCTCCGTTCCATACCAGGGCCTGAAAAATTTCTCTGCCCCGGGTTCCTTTTGTAGAAATTCCTCCTTTTCTTTGGATGTGAACAGGTAATTACCACCATCAATTGGCTGGTTTCCTATACCAATTTCAGGAACATCACATAAAGGATGCTGATGAGCCTCTATAAGAACATTCTCTCCGTTAATGAGATAAGGACTGATGTTGGATGCCAGAGTAGGAGTCCCAGTATTATCATAAATAGTAGGGCTTTTTACTGTTTGTTTTGAGAATCCTACTATAACGCAATAGACTTCGGCCTGTGAGCTTGCTTCGTTGGTCCATTTGAAAGGACGCCATGCAAAAACAATACTTATTCTGTCTTTAATAAGAGGCTTCCAAAGATTAGCGACCTGTTCTCCTTGAGTAATAGAGCTGGTCGACACAAGGGCCGCAGATAGATGAGGGTTGATGTTCATTAACGTCGCGGCTTTTTGATACCACCCCGTCACATAGTCCATATTGCCAATGTTCTTCCATTTGGCACCAAAGACTGATATAAGGTCCTCTTTCTGACCGGCAGACATAATACGGGCACCCACAAACGGCGGATTCCCCATAATATAATTCAACTCGGAAGCCGGAACAACATCGTTCCAGTCCATCCTGAGGGCATTCCCTTCATGGATATTGGTGTACGTCTTCAGCGGCAGCGGATCCAGATTGAATCCTACGATTTCATCCGTTGCGGCCATCATCTGACTCTCCGCAATCCACAGCGCAGTCTGCGCCACAGAACAGGCAAAGTCATTAATCTCAATCCCGTAGAACTGGTTGATGGAAACCTTGATAGGGTCCACCATCTCGCCAATCACGCGGTCACCACCATAAATGATACGGAGAGCCTCGTTCTCCAGCCTTCGAAGACTGGTATAAGACTCCGTCAGGAAATTACCCGACCCACACGCAGGGTCAAAGAACTTCAACCCTGAAATCTTCTCCTGGAAAGCAATAGCCCTTTCCCTCTTCAACTTAGTCACAGAGGTAGCACGGATATCCGCCAGTTCAGACTTAAGATCATCCAGGAACAGAGGATCAATCACCTTGTGAATATTCTCAATGCTGGTATAGTGCATGCCGCCGGAACGGCGAGTCTCCGGATTAAGGGTGGACTCAAACACGGCTCCAAAGATAGTAGGACTTATGGCACTCCAGTCAAAGTCATCGCTGGCGCGCTGCAAGAGTAGCGTCCTTATCTCCTCATTGAACCTTGGAATCTCAATATCACCGGCAAACATTCCACCATTCACATACGGGAATGCAAGAAGCTTCTCGTCCTCATAAGGGTCACGGTCCTCCGGCTTTGTATCAAGGATGCGGAACAGTTTGATAAGCTTCTCACGAAGCTCCCCGGCCGTGAACTGCTCCAGATAATCATGGAACATATCCTTGGCTCCAAAGATACCGGCATCCTCTGCGTAAAGGCAGAATACAATACGGACACAAAGCTTGTTAAGACTCTTCTGGGATTCAGGATTAGTGGGATCTTTGTACTGGGCAAGAATCTTGTCATAAAGGACACCCACAATCTCACCGGCCTGGATACTGACCTCCAGCTCCTTCTTAAGATGGACGTTAGAGTCATCCACCAGGAAACTTAGACGGTGATACTCCTTCTCAAGATCCTTGAGCTCAATGACTTCAGGAGCATCATTTGGACGCTCCATGTCATGGACCTCAAACGTTGTGAAATTGCAAGCGACAATCCAACGTGGCGCCATTGATACGGGAAGACCCGCGGCGTATCTCCTTGCTTGCTGGTATGGCGTGAGTTCAGAACCGTCGGACTGGCGGGACTTGGCAGAAAGGTCCACCTTGGAGCCCTTCTGTTCAATGAGAACCTTTGTTGTGGGGATATACCCGTCAATAAAATCGGCCCCCTTCTCCTTCAAGATGGTTTTGACAGGAAGCTCAAATTCCATAAATTTGGTAGCATCCTGAATCCCGTATACATTCTGCAGCAGTGCAATCCAGAAACGGGCAGTCTCACCCTTTTCATAGCCCTTCCCGGACCAGTCCTGGACAAACTGCCTCGCCGCCTGCTTTTGAGTGGTGTTGTTGGCCATAAGCTGCGCTTCGGTTGGGCATTTGATTTATCCGAAGCGCAGGTTTTCCTAGGGTCAAAAAAAGGCGTGGACAGTTCTTATCCACGCTTCAGAGGCCCTAGGAAAGCCTACCAAATGAATAAGTCGTGTCCACGCGAAAGCGCAGACATTTACTGACTTACTCGGCTTTGGTATTCTGAAATTTCCTAGGTTTCTGAAGCAACCGAATAAATAGCAAATGCTATGTTAAATATGTCTACAATACTCTTTCCAATATTGCAAAGGCAAATCTACAAAATTTTGCCAAATAATGAAAATCGGCTTACAATCTTATTCCTCAATACGTACACTCACAATATCACTATACTTGCTGTGCCTCAATAACTTCCTCAATGGTTTTTCAATGAGATATAATGACCCTCCCAATTCAGAGGCAAAGAAATCATCGGAAAGGTATATCTGGATACCTGCTCTAACGACTATTAACGAATCTGTGTACTTGCAATCAGGAGAGCGATAGATAGAAAGATATGATCTATATGTCCTCCATCTTAACATATCATATCTTGGATTATACCATGCATACCGTTTCTGTGCGAATGTGACCAATTCCGCGACATTTGCTTTATCAAGGTCTTTTACTACCTCTTCTATGTCATCTTCTATTTCCATTAATTGATAGATGACCTGCCTCAGCGACAGAATATCATTTGCGGGGGTGTCTCTTTTCAGAGAAAAGATATAACTGAAAAGTGTTTCTGTCATATCATACAATGAACTTGGAAACATCTGGAGGAGCTGCTCCAAAGCATATTTGCTAATATGCTGATCCGGGTCTTGGAATCCCAGATCAAGGTCTCTTTTCCAGACGTTTGTTTCAAGGTCAAGGATAATACTATATTGTTGATTGTAATCCATAGCTAGAGTGTAACTATTGAACTGATTAGTTGAGTGAACGGTTTACATTCATCAGATGCGCGGAGTTGAATAAGATGATTCATTTTCCTTACTACTTCATGGTCCCCGCGCTCCTTTGGATAAAACTTCATTTGAGTCTCATAAACCCCAAAATAATAATAAGTGGTGAGCACTGACCTGTCCTCCAAAAAAGTCATCCAATCCCTGTCATATTCTAAGAATGAATAATAATCACGGGACTCTGCCAAAGATATCAATTCCTCCAGAGAAGAACCAGCGATTTGGCGATTCAGGTCTACTTCATTCTCTTCTTTATTACCAAGGTCAAAGCTATCAAGAATCAGGGTGCGAAGTTTGGAAAGTATCTCTCCCGAAATACTGGGTAATAGTTGTATATAGCCTTCACCAAACGTGCTATAGTCAAATAAATCAGGGCTAAACCTTTGTTTGAAGGCATTCTCCTTGAGATCTTCAGGTTTGTTCCTTGAAAACTGTATCTTGTATATGATACCGGTCAAAATGTATCTTCCCATATTGATTGTGTTAAAGGTCAGTTAATCTCATTAAGCTAGGAACAAACTTATGCCCTATACTAAACTCTCTCATACACAAGGACTTTATCTTTCTCCACATAAGGACGCGCATAGGGCCTTAAAGCATCTTACGGTTTATCTGAGAGAGAATCTCATTGACCTCCTCTTTTTTGCCTTTTCTGGCGGCATAACGCAAGAGGCGGGAGGTGTTGACTGAGTATGTCTCCATAGCCCTCTGATACATTTGGACGGATTCTTCCAGGCTGCGTTTGCTATATTCCTTATCTGAGATTCTATCTACCATCAATTTCTCAATGGTGGGAACAGGAATGCCTTCTTCTTGAAACACCGGGGACTCCGATGTGAAAGGCTTTACCAGGATGAAATCGTGGAGGTCTTCTATCATAAGATAAGCCTTTCTGATGTCCACCACATCAGGGAAGTGCTTTTTGAGCACTAACACTGTTTGTTCAATATCACTCCGTGATACCTCTACGATCAGGTTCTTTTGATGCTGGACGATGCAATAATCCACACCTTCACATTCTTCTATTAACGTTTGGCATACGGCCTTCATCAGAGGCGTTATCTGTACGTGATATTCCATTGTGTCGTTCTTTTCTGCAAATGTATAAATTTTGGCAATAATTCGCAAATATTGCCAGAAATGTTATACCTTTGTAGGCACGCGAACATATGTTAGGTGTAACGATATGGAGGCTATTATATGAGTGATGAATTAGTTCTTGTTCAAAACCTTATCCACGAGATCAGAGGTAAAAAGGTGATGCTGGATTTTGATCTAGCAAGGTTGTACCACGTGACTACCGGGAATCTTAATCAAGCTGTGAAAAGAAATATAAATAGATTCCCTTCAGATTTTATGTTTCAGCTTGATTTAAAGGAGTTTACAAACTTGAAATCACAAAATGTGATATCAAGTTGGGGTGGTACTCGAAAACTACCACATGCATTTACAGAGCAAGGAGTGGCTATGCTTTCATCGGTGCTTCATAGTGAAACAGCCATTCAAGTAAATATCAGCATTATGCGAGCCTTCGTAAAGATTCGTGAGTACCTTTTGACTTCTTCTTCCTTATCTTCGGAACTGAAAGAGCTAAAAGCCAGAGTAGACTTGCTTCAAATCCAACAAGAGGAAACTAATGGTGCCATCAGTGACCTCTCGGAAGATGTCCGTCGCGACATCGATTCCCTCTATATCGCCATCGGCCAACTGGCAGAGAAGATTAAAGAGAAGAAGAATGAACCCAGGCGCAAGATTGGGTTTAAACAAGCGGCAGGAGAGGATTGTGAATCGTAATTTTAAAAAATAGGGCTTCTTCCGTCCGGGAAATAGGCCGAAAATCAGGACGGATTCCGTGACCACATACAAAAGTAGCAGCAACTTTCCGTCACTTCGGAAAAGTTGCTGCTACATACATATTCACGTGTTTCTAAACGTTCTCTAAAGAAGGTTTAACTCTAGTTATTTATAAACCGTAAACAAGAGTAAGATTTGTAAATTGAGCGACTTTAGCGTTACTAATATATACACGATAGGATGTCTCTGCGCTTGTTCCCAAATTGTTCCAAGTAGCAGATGTACCTGCGCTAATAGTTTTTACAGAACCGTTTGTAATAGCTGTGGTATTAGCTGTACTACATATTAAGACATTCGGAGAGGCGGCACCAGAACAGATACTTGCAGATACTGAATTCAATTTATAATCAGGAATAGCAGGTAAGGTAATATATGAACCAGATTTTCCTATTGCTAACGCCTTGGAATTAAAGTATAAGCAGTTATTTGTTGCTTTTAGTTTATACGTATAGTCGCCAACGGTTTTGCTGATTTCGCTACTTGCATCATTAGTCGTTCCAAAGCTAGTATCCGCCGTCAGACTAAAGATATTCTGGCTCAGATCGAGAATAATGAGAATCTTTGAATCGCTCGAATAACCTGAATCCGAATATGTTGAACCATCTCCGTCTGCCTTCACATAGAAGTAGTACTTTCCAGATAGCGACAAACTGGTCTTAGTAAGTGTCCAGGTGCCGCTGCTTAGACTTGCGCCAGAACCAGCGGGAGAAGCTGACGTAAACGAACCATAAGCCTTAACACTGGCATCACTGGTGTTTGCCGGGGCGGTGGAAGAGGTGGAAAGCATCCAGGAATAACCGGTAGCATTGGAGTTATTGGTCCATGTTGCAGTAAAACCAGTTGCAGAAATGGCAGTAATGGCAACGCTCGAAGGATCGTCCAACGGAGTTACCACGCCGGAAATCGTATAAGTAGCGCTCGCAACAGAACTGTTATTCCAGTCATCCAAGACAGCAATAGCTTTGATTGTCTTTGCCACATCAATGGTGACAGGAGCAGAGGCCGCACCTACGGTTCCATGTGCCGAAGACGTTGTCGGCGTGCTGCCATCTACCGTGTAGTAGATCGTAGACCCAGTAGTGGTAGAGGAAATAGTGACCTCCGTATCAGCAGATACTGCACCAACTCCCGGAGAGAAGGTAGGAGTCGCACAGGTTAAGCGACTATTTATAACTGTGAGAGTATAGCTTACTGTTAAAGCTTTATAGGATTCATCTCCAGCGAAGGTTGCCTTAATTGTTGTTTCGCCTGCAGCTTTAAGAGTAATAAAGCCAGTGGAAGAATTAATTTCAGCAACATCTTCATCGGTTGAAGAGTATGATACAGATACAGAATTAGGATTGTAAAGAGCAGCCCCTGGCATATCATCAGTGCCTGTCTTTAAAGCAGCAGATGCAGCAGCAACCGTTACGCCGGCATTTCCGTCTGCAGTCCACTTGATACCCGGATCGGGCTTAGCATCATCCCAGAAAATGTCAATCTCATCAAAATAAATAGCGCCATTCGGAAGGAGAGCTATATAATCATAGTCAGCGGCAGCATTAATATAACCCAACTTGTCTCCTGTATGATAAGTGAAGGTACCTACCTCTTCTCCTTTTGTTTCGTCGCTATAAAGTTCGGAGGTTGCCGAATATGCACTATTCTTTCCAAGAACTGTAGTTATTCTGCCGTCTGCAGGATTCTGAGAAGGAGTGTAAGCCACAAAGACACGTTTGACAGCACCGCCAGAAGTGGTAGATATAATACCACTATTGGTTTTACCGCGCACTTGTATGTAAGAAACACCTTTGTTTGTATTACCGGCATATACAGCGCTTGAATGCCTTGTGCCCGAATAACTCTTTCCTGACCAATTATCATACCCGCTTTCTGAGGTAGAAAGTCCAGTCAAACTCTGAGTAATAACATCGCGATATTTGAACATACCAAGACTGCTAACTCCGAATTTAGTAACCTGGTCCATAACAAAGTTTATTGTGCTACCAAATGTCTTGTTATAAACATGGGCATCGGTGATGGCAGTGACAGTGAGCGTGGCGCCTTCAACAGGCATCGTTACAAAGTAAACAACAACCTGGCCGCTAGCAGGGACAACCTGACTTGTAGTAAGAGTAATCTTCTGAGACTCTCCGGTCCACGATTTTCCTGCGATGTCGTAATATCCAGTCAAAGGCTTGTCAGCATATATCTCAACAGAAGACACTGTCTCGCCCTCAGTGAGGCCCTTGAGGGTCATCTTATTGATAACACAAGGGCGACCAAAACGCATATCAAGTTTAGAAAGGACAGAGCCCTCGTTTGTAACAGGCAGAGCAACAAGTATATCTGCATTGGGGTCATAAGAAGTACCCGTGCAAGTCTGTGCTGCAGGAACCTGAGGATCTGCATCATTTACCACATTCTTCGCAAGGAAAGCAGTATAGGTATAGGAAGCGGAAGATACTGTTGCAAAAGTGGCAGTCAGTTTAATGGTGGCATATTCATCGATGCTCTCAAGAGCAATATCAGAGCCTTTTTCGCTGTTCTCCCAGATATGAAAACGGGAAGCATCATCACTAGACCACTTAAAAGAAGCAGAGGAAACACCCTCTTCAATAACGGTCTTGGTTTCAGGAGCCCCGGTTGAGATAGTAACAGTGTGAGTCTCAACGACCTTTTCTTCAGGTTCGTTAATAACTTCTTCCTTTGGAGTGTCAATTTCCTTTGCACATCCGATTACGGCCATCGCAGCTACTGCGAAGAGACCGAATAGTTTAGTTGTCTTTTTCATCACGCTGCAAATTAAAAATCAGGGCCATATTCGTTGTAATTCTGGTTTGCGCCGGCTGCACCCTGGCCGCCATAGTTTGGGCTTTCGCAAATTACCCCCTCGAATCGTACCACGAGGGTTTCTGTCTCGGGAGACAGATAAGTTAGTTTTTCTTTGTTCATAGATTTATGGATTTAATAGTTTGATTTCCCAATAGAAGGAGATTTCTCGACTCGCTTCGCTCGCTCGAAATGATAGGAGCGAGATTCCCGATCAGGTCGGGAATGACGTATGCGGCAGGGAGATTCTTCGCTTCGCTCAGAATGACAGGGGATGCGGCAGGACACGCGTCAAGACGGGAAACGGGACGCGCCAGACCATCCCTTAGTATGTGGATAAGGGGAAATATCGGCCTTATCCCCCCCTACCCTATGAGTCAGAGGCAGTTACGTATCGGCCTAATTATTCTTTCAGAAAGAGGCCGTTTTTCACTTGCTTTTGTGGTGCAAAAAAGGTAACTTTGTACTTCCTAAAAGGAAGGAAGAAGCAATGACATCCGTTTTAACTGTAATATCGGCCTCTGGATACACTCCGGGGGCCATTGTCGTTACTCCTTCGGCCCTTTGTGAAACAAACTCAAAACCAAATAAATGATGAAACAAAAACAACTTTACGAGGCCCCACAGGCCCAAGCCTTCGTAGTACAAACCGAGGGAGTAATTTGCCAGAGTGACCTTTTCAACGAAACCGATCCCGGAATCGTAGGACTTGAACTCACTCTGGAGGACGATCTCATTTACACACTTTAAAACGCGCAGCCTTATGAAAAAGTTATTCTACGCAATCGCCGCCCTGGCAGTTGTAGCCAGCTGCGCAAAAGTAGCCGAGGTTGAGACCAACGTTGAGTCCAAGGACGAGAAGAATATGGTACAACTCACCATCCACGCTGATGAGCTTCAAACCAAAACCTATATTGAACAGGAAGGAAGCACCAACAAATATCAGCCCGGTTGGAACAAAAGTGATGACCTTGGCGTTTTCTTTAATTCTTGGGCTGCTAATTCTCCCGTAAACGCCACTTTGATTAATACCGCAAATGATGGAGAAGCCGGAGTATTCTCAGGCACTGTTTCTCTTGCTGCTGGAGACTATACCATCTATGGATTCCATCCTGCCAGCGCTCTTGCGGAAGTATCCCCTGCATCACCTTCAATTAATCTTATCGTTCCCAGCATACAATACCCTGATGTTGATAACGACAGCTTTGATAAAAACGCAGATCTTGTAGTTTCACGCAAAAAGGAGAATGTCTCTATTTCAGGAACCAACGTAGAGATTAACGGTATCGTTTTTGGACGTATCCTTGCAACCATTAAGGTGAAGGTAGCCGCCACCAATCCCAGCCTAACTTCTGACCTCATCAAGCGAGTCACAATCACTTCCGGAATGGGTGGCGCATCACTTACCGGCACCCTGAAGTGGAATTTTGACGAAGAAGAATCTGAAGCAGTAGATGGTGTAAACTCTGTATCCGCTGATTTCTCTGCAGCTCCTATTGCAATGGGAAGCGATTTCTTCCTATTAACCATGCCCGAGACTCTAGCCGCGGGATCCTCTCTCACCGTTACAGTCTACACGGTCAATCATAAGATTACCAAGACCATCGCATCACTGCCCAAGGACTTTGTTTTCTCTGCAGAGAAAATGGCAGCACTCAATATCGTATTGGATAACTCCGTCACATTAGAGAATCCGGACAAAGTCTTTACGCTCTTGAAAAGCGGTGATACCATTAAAGCCGGTGACGAAGTGATTATTGCTGCTAAAGGATATAACGTAGCGCTTTCCACAATACAAGCAGAGAACAACAGAAAAGAAGCCACTATCCTCAAAGATGGCGATGATTTGCTGTTCCATTCAATGTTGGATGATGTCCAGCGATTTATCGTTGAGGATGGCACCATAGACGAAACCTTCTCCTTCAAATGCATTAACGGAAGCGAAAGTAATAAGTACATCTACGCCGCATCATCATCCAAAAACTATCTCAGGTCTGAAGACACCAAAGATGCAAATGCCTCATTTACTGTTGTTCTCAAGGCAGACGACACTGCTACCATAACGGCAAAGGGATCAAATACTAGAAACCTCTTAAAGTATAATGATGCAAGCAGCATCTTCAGCTGTTATTCCAGCGGCCAGAAAGATGTCGCAATCTACAGAAGTAGTGTTCCTTCACTGGCAACTCCTGCAAACCTGATGGCAGAATATTCCGCCGGCAAGATTGATGTTGTATGGGATGCCGTTTCCGGAGCAGACTCATACACTGTTACATGCACTGGTAAGGATACTCAAAGCGGAATCACTGGCACAAGCACATCCTTTAGTGGAGTTACTGATGGAACTTATACCATCACCGTAACGGCCATATCTAATGACCACTCCATAAAAATGGACTCAGAGGCTGCAAGCACAATTGTGGTTGCAGGTACACCCGCTCTTGGAAAGCCCGTTATCAGTAGCTTCACCGAGACTGCCACGGGATTTGATGCTGTAATTTCAGCCGCCGTTGAATATGCACAAAGCTATGATTGGGATTTATATGTCGACTCTGTTGACTACAATAACTGGATTGGCTCCGGCAGCACCACAGATCTTTCATTCTCTGTTACTTTTGAAGATATTGAAATCGCTGAATTCACCCCTGGCAAGACCTACCTCCTGGTCGTAACGGCTAAAGCGGCCGGATACACAGACACCGAGTCAGATCCTGCAAGCTTTGAGGCATTCACACCTAGCTATGACTTTACAACAGTTGCAGAGCTTAATGCCCTCATTACCAGCGAAACCGCTGAAGAGTATACCGGCAAATTGACATCTGCCATTGTATCTTTTGTTCCTAACACAAAAAATGCAGTTATCAAAGATGCGAGTGGTTCAATTCTTTATTACCTTAAGGACGGACACGGTCTAAAGCAGGGTCAAACGTTCTCCGGAGAACTGACCGTCAGCGCCATGTTATATAATGGTGCAACAGAAATTACAGCCTGCGATGCCACCTTCACCGGAGCAGAAACCGAGGTTGATCCTGCTGTAATGACTCTTGATCAGCTTGTCGGTAACTTTGAAACTTACCAGAACGCATATGTCAGTGTAAGTGATCTTATTGTAACATCTGTAAGTGAGAAGACTGTCTATGTTGAGAATGGCGGTAAAACTTATGTAGTTTTTTCAAATGCTGGAAACGCTACAGTCGAAGCCAATGACATTATCACAGCAGTCGGAACTGTTGCCCAGTATAAGTCCAATGACCAGATTAAGGTTTGGAACATGACTGACATTAAAAAGACTGGCGAATATGCCGCCCCTAAACACGCTGTTAGCTTCACTCAGCCCTCGGAAGACGGTTGCTCATTCACCGTTTCTGTGGCAGGTGAGACTATCACCAGCGGCTACTTTGTTGAAGAAAATGCAACCGTAACCCTTACAGCTACTGCCGGAAGCGGATACAAATTCACCTCATGGACTGTCACAGGCGCGACTGTCAGCGGAAACACCGCTACCGCAACATTTGTGATGGGCGAATCCGATGTGAATATTTCTGCTGTGTTTGAGGTCGACACTGAACCTACCTACTCATGGGTAGAAACTGCCTTGGCCGACATTACATCCTCTGATGTGTTCGTTATTGTCGGTAATAATGGCGATGATTATGCCCTAACAAATGATAAGGGGACATCCAGTGCTCCCGCGGCCGCTGCAGTTACCGTATCTACTGGAAAAATCACTTCTACTGTATCTGAGACCATGAAGTGGCATCTCTCTGTAGATAAGGCCTCTTATACCTTCTATGTTGGCGAATCCGGCACTTCCACTTGGCTGTATTGCACCAATACCAATAATGGAGTACGTGTGGGCACAAATGCGAATAAGGTTTTCACCATTGACAATGGATACTTGAAGAATTCAGGTACAAGCCGTTATGTAGGTATTTATAATAGCCAGGATTGGCGTTGCTATACTTCAATCAATGCCAACATTGAAGGACAAACATTTAAGTTCTACGTTCGCAAAGCCGAATAATTCACTTAACGGTATATTTATTAAGCACTTCTCTATCGGGGAAGTGCTTTTTTTATATAGAATGAGTAGGAATAGAAAATTATGTGTACCTTTGCATTCAATTCATACTGAACGCCATATGCATAAACATATTATACTTATCACCGTATTAGCGGCCATACTCGCCTCCTGCACCGCTCCCAAAGACGAACTAGTTCCCTCCACCGGCGCCAAAATGGACCTCACCCTGAACATCACCTCGGTGAGCCCGGCAACCAAAACGTACATCGAGGAGCGCACCGAAGGCGGAGAGACAACCTACCTCCCCAAGTGGGCGAAAGGAGATAAAATCGGCCTTTTCCTTGACTCCTGGAGCAGTAACGCCAAGCCCGTACTGGAAATGGAAAACAGCTCGTCAAACGGCTCAGACGCCTCTTTCCAGGGAGTGCTCCGCGACATTCTGGACGGAAGCCATACGATTTACACCTTCTATCCGGCATCAGCGCTAATCGGCACTGAAAAAGACAATAAACTGAGCTTCTCCATCCCGGAATTGCAGCACATTGGCAACTCCTTTGACCCGGCCGCAGATATCGTAATAGGAAAAGGATACCGCATTGTGGCAAAAACAGACAGCCCCGAAGCCAATATAAACAACATCCAGTTCACAAGGATTCTGGCCACGGTGATGATAGACGTTGCAAATAAGAGCAAAGCCAGCCTTGACGGAGAGAAAATCCGGAAAATCACCCTCACGTCAAATTCGGCACTGACCGGCACAATCCAGTGGGACTACTCAAACGAAGGGATAAGTGTAATTTCGGCAAGTAAAAGTGTTACCGCAGAGCTTGGAACGCCAATTCCCATTGACGGGAAAACACCGGCGTATGTGCTCATTAATCCCGTTACTCTGGAGAAAGGATCGTCTTTGGTAGCAACCTTGGAAACCGACAAACACAGGATAACCAAGACAATTTCCAGCCTGCCTCAGGCCCTGTCCTTCCCTGGCAAAAAAGTTTCGGCCCTGAAACTGAATATCACCGACACAGATTCCACCGTAGAGGGGCTCTAGGCCGTCACTGCCAACCTCGCCCGCGAGGGGCCGGAACGGCTAGAACCTGAGGCTGAGGCCAACACCGTTGCAGGTGGGGCCGAAGGTGAGTTCTGCGGCAGGCGCGGCAGATTCGGCCTGGGCGGCGTTGTATTTATCCACAATGCCGGTCATGCGCTTGCAGTTCACTACAGTAATGGGAATACCGGCAATGGCGGCAGCGGTGCCGACGGCACCGATAACAAGGCCGGTATTGATTAGCGGCACGCCAGCCTTGGCACCGCTTTCGGCGGCCTCGCTGCCGGTTTTCTGGGCGCTATCCGAGCCACCCACAGAGCCAACTATTGCTCCTGCGGCCCCGCCAACAGCAGCACCAAATATGCTCACAAGCGCTCCGGTCAAAGCAGTAGCAGCGCCTGCCACGGCCACGGCGCCACCTGCGGACATCATGACAATACCAGCCGTACGCCAACCTCTGGCATTGCACCATTCGGCAGAGTAGTCTTCACCGTCAATGTCACGGAGCAGTTCTACGGCATCTTCCCTTGACAGCTTTTCTCCGTCAAGTTTTATGGTGCACCCAGCACGCTTTGCAATCTGGGGCGTAGCGTACTGCGCATTAAGCGAAACACATGCAGTGATAAAAACGAGTATTGCCAGTAATGTTTTCATGATGAGCGCACTTATTACACTAGCAAATGTAGCCATGAAAAATGTAATAAGCAAATCCTACCTCCAATGGTGGCCGCAGGAGATGGAGAATTGGTCGTCCGGGGAATCCAGCTCTCCTTTGGTGTCCGGGGAGAGGAAGAAGTTGTTGAAGTGGGCGCCCAGACGGGCAACCACAAGCGGAACGCCTAGTTCGCGTGCGCTGGCGCCCCACAGGAAGTTCCCGAAGTTGAAGTTGTTGTGCGCAACGTTCCCTTCCGGGGTGTGGGTGAAATAGAGCTCCTTCCTGTAAATACCGTATTTCCCGTTTGAAGCAAAATCAAGTTCACCGCCGTAATTGCTGAACCTGAGGAGGAACAGGCTGCCCGGAATAAGGCCTTTGAGGCCTGTAGTACGGGCCCTGCACCCAAGCATGCTGTCAAGGATATAGCGCCGCGTAACAAGTTTCACGCTGGTGCCGATATTTATGAGCGTAGGGTCCTCAACAGGATCTGCAAAGCGTGCCACAAACGGCTCAGGAGCGCCATCGGGCAGTTTCACAAGGCAGTTTTGAAGCCCCTCTACATCCACCCTAGTAAGGTAACTTCCATCCGGGCCGAAAAGGAACGATGTTCCGTCTGCGGGAGCAATCTCAATGCCGGGATAGTTTCGGCATAATTCCACGGCAAGCGCCTCACGGCGACATTCCTCGGCGGGATCCGGAGCCACCCACCCCGTAAGGCGAGGCTCCAGCTGGCGGCTCTCCTCCCCTTTCCCGTTTCTCACCACCGTGGGCTGGATCCCGTCAGGGTCCCAGGCAAGATACAGGTGGACGGAATCGGCCACAACGGCGTTGCCCTTAGCGTGAAGCACGGCACGCGGCCTCAGGAACGCCCCGAACTTCCCGTAGAGTATGCTCACGGAGTCCAGACGAACTTCATTTTTCCAGCGGGTTTTGGAAAGTATGGCCCAGGGCATGCCACGCGCCATAAGGGAATCCGCAACCGCGCCATAACCGGCTGGAGGGCAGAAAGGATAGGTGTAACTGATTCTCTCTGTCCGGAGTCCCCTCTTGCAGATAATCTCAACGGGATAATGATGGGCGCCGGTGCTGTAACGGATGCTGACTTCGGTAAGGATGGTATCGGCCCCCTTTACCGTAATGAAAGTCTCCTGCACCGGGTATTCCTTCCCGCCGAAGGTCTCAAACACGTGCGACACCTTCCTTTGAGCTGTCGTGGGGGTAGTACAACAAATGACCAGGAATATGACTAGGAGCGCGCGCTTCACTTTTTATTCACAAGGATTTCAGAGGCTTCCAGCTTCATTTTGGAGTTGTAGACATCGTGGCGCACATACCCTATTCCGGGAGCGTACCAGGAATCCGACCACGTGTCCACATGGTGGAACGGAGCGTCCTCAACCTTGTGCTCACGGGCCACGATGCACTTGTAAGTGCCGCCCGGAACGGTAATGGTTTCCTCACGGAGAACCGTCCTTTCCGTAACGTCTATAGTGAGTTTAAGAGCCCCCGCCCTTACCACGCAGTGGGCGTCCGGAAGCTTGTCTCCGGGCTTCATGACAGCCGGAAGGACGGCGGCGTTACCCTCCGTCGTGAGAGTGAGATTCTTGAAGATGTTCTTAATGAAACTGCTCACGCTGAGGCCGAAGTCCAGTTGGGTTTCCCCGCTTTTCCCGAAAATGACTTCAAGGGCTGTACGGCCGCCGAAGATAGGCTTTCCATTGGCCTTTTTCATTGTGACAAAGTACTTAACAAGGGACTGGTTTCCCTGGGGCACTTTGGAATCTATCTCAAAAAAGGTGGTTTGCATCAGTTTGCCGTTGTCGGTGTCGTAGCGCTCGTAGTAGAGGGTAGACCCAGGCGTGACGCAAAAGAATGGCTCCCCGGCCTTTGCGGTAAAGGCCGAAAAAAGGAGGACAACCGTAGAGAAAAGAACGGTTAAGTTTTTCATTTATGTAAGGTTAGGCTAAAATAGTTTCGGCCAGCTTTTCAAGGGCGGGAACGTCGGACTCCTTCATGCGGGAGCGGATGGTAACCACAGGCTCAACTATTTCCACGTCCTTCATGGAGGAGAACATCTCTTTCATGACCCTCCCGGCCGAAGGAGCCCAGGAACCGTTTTCCACAAGGCCTACGCGACGTTTTTGCCAGGCTTTGTCCTGGAGATGATGGATGAAGCTGTGGGCCGGAGGGAAAAGGCCGGCGTCGTAGGAAGCGGCGCACACAATCATCTTCCCATAGCGGAAGGCATCCTCAACGGCTTCGGCCTGGTCTTCGCGGGTGAGGTCGGACATAACCACCTTGGGGCAGCCCTTTGCCTTAAGTATTTCGGCCAGCTTTTTTGCAGCCTCCATGGTGCCTCCGTGAATGGATGCGACGGCCACAAAAACGCCCTCTGACTCAACGCCGTAGGAGCTCCAAGTATTGTAAAGGCCGATATACTGCTCCAGCCCCTGCCTCAGGATGGGGCCGTGAAGAGGGGCGATAATCGAAACCGGCAGTGCCGAAACCTTCTTCAGGAGCGTCTGGACCGGAATTCCGTATTTGCCGCAGATGTTGAAATAGTAGCGGCGGGCCTCGCATGCCCAGTCTCCGTCTTCATCGGCGAAGAAGCCGCACTTTGAAAGGGCGCCAAACTTGCCGAAGGCATCGGCGCTGAAAAGAACTTTCTCCGACTCCTCGAAGGAAACCATCACCTCCGGCCAGTGCACCATGGGAGCGCCGAAGAACTTCAGCGTATGGGCGCCAAGAGGCAGGGTGTCCCCTTCCTTCACTGCCACGGTGCGGCCTTCGTATGACACGCCGTCAAAGAACTGAGAGAGCATCTGGATGGCCTTTGCCGATGCCACAAGCTGCATCTGGGGCCACTTTTCCATAGCCCAGGCAATGAGGGCCGAATGGTCCGGTTCCATGTGATGGACCACAAGATAACTGGGGACGGTGCCGCCGAGGGCCTCCTGGAGAGATGCCTTCCACTCCTCAGCGCAGCGGGCATCTACGGTGTCCATTATTGCAGTTTTGTCGTCCTTTATGAGGTATGAGTTGTAGGACATGCCCTCTTCCAGGATGTACTGGCTTTCGAAGAGGTCCAGGGTGAGGTCATCGGCCCCGATATAAAAAATGGAATCAGTGACTTTTTTCATGATGGTTTGCGGTTATTTCCAAGAATGCAAAAATACAAAAACTAAATCACATTTTGTATATTTGCATCCTCAAGATTGTCTCTGGACGGCCTCCAGGTAAAACTCTTTCCGCTGCTCCTGTGTCACGGGGTACCTCACAAGGCGGGAACTTTCCATAAGGCCGTCATCCAGGTTGCACACAAAGAGGTCATCTACATCGGCCAGATAAAGCCTGTTGTAACGCGTGTCCATGTACTTCTGAAGGGACATGGTGTAGTCCATGGCTTTCTGGGCCTCGGATTCGTGGAGGTTTTCGCGGGAGAAGACAAAGAGGCCCATCTTGTCAAAATGGCCGTAGAGGCCGTTCCCTAGTTTGGAGACTTTGCTCTCTATTATACGCCGAAGAGGGAGGGCCATTGACCAGTACGACAACTCCTTAAAGCCGATGTACTTACCTTCGCCAAGGCCGTAGCTGTAGCCGTACTCCAGAATCCGGTCCATGTCTTCGTCATGCCCGCCGGGAGTAATTCCGGCAACGTCCCGGAGAAGCTCCAGGTGGGCGGTCTTGCTCTCCTCCATGGCGCGCGTGACTTCTATGCCTATTGAATGTCCGTCCGTGCTCTGCAAATCCGGGCGGTCACGGTTCACAAGACAGTCGAATTCGCTTCCCAGCAGCGCCGAGAGCGATATCTGAGCATACTGCTCAAAGAAACATGTGCCGAATTTGCGGGTTGCCATTATTCTTTTCTTTTTGTGTCTATGCAAATTGTGACGGGGCCGTCGTTCACAAGGGCCACTTTCATGTCGGCCCCAAATTCTCCGGTTCCAACCGGCCTGCCGATGGCATCAGTCAATGCCGCGCAGAACCTTTCATAGAGCGGGATGGCCAGTTCATGCCCGGCAGCGCCGATATAGGACGGCCGGTTGCCTTTCTTGGTGGATGCCATGAGCGTAAACTGGCTCACCACCAAAGCTTCGGCCCCCACATCAATTACGCTGAGGTTCATTACGCCGGAATTGTCATCGAATATGCGAAGCCCGGCAATCTTCTTTACCAGCCAGTCTATGTCCTCCGGCCCGTCCTCGTGGCCTATGCCAAGAAGGATCAGAAGGCCCTGGCCTATTGCCGATTTCACCGCCCCGTCAATTGTGACCGAGGCCGAAGATACCCTTTGGATTACTGCTCGCATATGAGGTAGTCTTCAAGGAATTCCGATGCATCCGCCACGCAGTCCGGGCAGTCACGAAGCGGCTTGCCCGTGCCGATGCCCTTTAGGAGTTTGCACTGCGTGGCGCCGTTACGGGCTTGAAACTTCTCCATCATCTCCTTCATTCGGGCACGGGAGAGGTTCCTGTCTTTTGTGGCCAGGCCCACAATCATTCCTGCGCCAACCAGTGCGCCGCAGGTCCCTTCCATATTGCCCATGCCGGTCCCATAGGCCCCTGCGATGTCCAGGGCCGTCTGCTCATCCAGACCAACAAGGTCACAATAAGTGCACACCACGCTCTGCGCGCAGTTGTGGGTGTTGCAGCGTTTCTTTTCGGCTGCTATGTGTTTACGGGTTTCCATTATTCTGAAGTTACATGCCGTGGCATTACAAAGTTATGAAAAATAAGACATATAACAATGTGTTGCGTCAGAGAAACCCTTCTATGGAGGTGGCCGTTGCCCCCAATCCATCACAACGCATAATCCAGCCTCATAACCTTCACCGGCCGTTCATCGCCACGGTATAGATTACTCAGCCAGTTCACCGCCCCGGTATCGCGGAAGCCGCACTTTGCCATCACTCGGCCGGAGGCGGGGTTGTCTACAAAGAAATCGGCCCAAAGGGTATGGAAGCCCTTTTTATTGAAGCACCAATTTATCATAGCCCGAAGCGCCTCCGTGCAAAGGCCCTGGTTCCAATACGGCTTGGCAATCCAGTAGCCTAGTTCGGCATCATATTCACCGATGCCGATATTGCTCTCTCCGCACGCGTAATACCCCATGCAGCCGATAGGCTCGCCGGTTTCTTTTAGTTCCAGAGCCCAGGTGTGGCCGTTGGAAAATATCTCCCGGATAACCTTCAGGCTTTCCTCCACGCTCTGATGCGGCGGCCACCCGGCACGCGGCCCAACATCAGGGTCTGAGGCGTACTTGAACAGCGCCTCGGCATCGGAATCGGCCCACGGACGGAACCGCAGACGCTTGGTCTCTATAAGGATGCCATCTTTGAGCATAAGCATTAATCGGATAATTGATGCAATTTACACTTTTCCAAGCGAGTTTTCTATGTAAAGATACACTTTTTCGAGTGAGTTTTAGCGCAACGGCCAATACAAGATTTGTAAAACTAATAATTATCGCTATATTTGCACTGTTATAAACAGTATTTATAATCGTGCAAAATTTGGATAATATAATAATTGCTGGGATAAAGATCGCCCTAAATGAGCGCGGGAAGGGTAGCCTAAAGGGAATTACCGTGGATGATTCCGTGAGGTACAATTTCTATGAATTCTCCTTCCAAGGCAACGCCATGCTTCTTCTTGTCTCCAAATTATCTAAGGAGACACCGCTACAATATCAAAGAAGGGCGGCAAGGCTCAGTGCCACTCTTGGGCTACACATAGTCTTCTACTTCGACCACCTCGATTTTTACGAGAAAAAAAGGCTGCTGGAAAAAGGCGTGTACTATGTAGCGGGAAAGCACAATGCGTACCTTCCCACATTACTTACTACTCACTCAACCAAAAGAAAAACCTCGGGACACCTTTCTGCTTGCGGCCAGTACATTCTGTTATCGCAATTACAAGGAAAGTCAATTGAAGGCAGCACCATATCTGCGCTGGCCGAATGGATGCCTTACACTTATGTAAGTATTGCAAAAGGTGTTCAGAATCTGGAAGACCTTTCTCTTGTAGCATCCAAGAAAGAACCGGATGGTACAAAGGTAATTGCTTTCTCAAAGTCAGGACGGGAGTTATGGGAAACAGCTAAGCCATTCATGACCTCTCCTATTAAGAAGACGGTGTTTTGTGATGTGCTCCCAAGTGGAACGTATCCGGCCGCAGGCATTTCTGCCCTTTCCTCTTTCAGCAATCTTGCCGATGATGACATACCTACCATAGCCGTCTATGCCGGCCGATTCAAGGATGTAGATTTCGATGGCGTGAACGTTTTTGACGGAAACTTCAAAGTGGAAATATGGAAATACCCTCCAATCGGAGAAGATGTTGTGGACAGGCTGTCCCTGTACCTATCCATTGAAGAAGATCAGGATCCACGTGTGCATAAGGAAGCCCAACAGATGTTAGAATCAATATGGAAATAGTTTCTGGAATACAGCAATTTGAGAGAGCGTTTTCCGCATTCTCGGATTCATTCATTGTCATTGGCGGCAGCGCGTGCCGCGCAGTCCTTTCTGACGGCCCCATACAGCCCCGAAGGACTCGCGACATCGACATGGTACTCGTGCTTGAAAACGTTGGAAACAATTTCATCAGCGCTTTCTGGAAGTTTATTAAGGACGGCGGTTACAAGTTTGCATCCAGGAAGAATGCTGAGGGTGAGGTTAAATATGTTTTCTACAGCTTTTCACCCGATTTTGAGGGAAGCCGCATCAATGGTGCCTTTGTTGCGAATGAGGACAATTTCATCGATGAATGCGGCGCTCAGTATTGGATTTACGGTCATTCACACCGGAATATTGACAAACAAATAGGCGGAACGCAGTTTGTGTGCAACCAGTTGGGATACGTCTTTGCAAAAGAGCACTATTCTTTCGGCCCTACCCGCTGTATTGATCTTTAACCTCTTTGCCTTCCTACTTCTGCACTTCCCTCCCCGCATCTGTCATAAGCCCCAGCTGCTCCAGTGCCGCGCACCGTGCGCGGTTGAGCGCGGTCCAGTGGCTGCCTTTTCGGCGGGGAGAAATCCTTTGCGCAAGCCGGCCGTCCGGCATTATCTTGAGCGTGGAGTCAATCCAGCCGAAGCACAGGCATTCCTCTACAATTTCCACGTATGGAATGGCATCCGGCCGGGGCATCTCGCTGCGGTTACACGCCACCCAGGCATGGCTTGCCGATGCATGGTTTGCCTCCAGCCACTCCCGAAGCTGTTCCCTACGCGAAAAATCCAGGAATGGTTCTGCTATCATTGCGGAAGCAGTTTGATAGCGTTGATGATCCTTCCGCACTGGATGCCCTCACGCCTGGCGGAAAAGTACGCCGCCGTGGTGAATGTGTCTATGCCGGCAACCTGGATGTTCTCTTTGGGAACGCCGGCCTGCTCAAGAAGCCACTGATTGGCTTTCCAAAGGTCAATGTGGTGCCCGCCGGACATGGGCGTCCCGTCCCCCGCCCCATGGAAACTCCAGATTTCAGAGATGGGGAAATCGGCATTCTTGAAATGTTCGGCCACCTCCTCACCAACCTGGAAACTATTTGGGCCGATACCAGGCCCAAGCACGGCCCTGATATCGGCGGGACTGCTGCCAAAGCGCTGGCTCATAAGGCCGATAGCCTTCTGGCTGATATGCAGCACTGTCCCCTTCCAGCCGGCATGCACGGCGGCCACGACGCGTTTGATGGGGTCGTAAAGCAGCACTGGGATGCAGTCGGCCGTGCGAACTCCAATGGCTACTCCGGGAAGGTTTGTCACAAAGGCATCATAGCCTTCCAGATCCTCGCGGGTCATATTTGGCCGGTCCACAACTGCCACCTTGCAGTCATGTACTTGATGGCCTTGGATTACCGGATACGGCAGCGCAGCGTCCCTCTGCGTGGAAAAAGCCTCCACACCGGCGCCAAGGTTATATTTCAGAAGCCCGTCAAACATACGGACCAATTTACGCAATTTTTGTGTTATCACAAAAAGCGATGGCTCCTTTCACCAAAAGAGCGACGGCAGCGGCATAAAGCGCAACGGAAATAATGACTTCAAGCATGGTTCAATTTGTTTAGTTTCTGCAAAATTAACGCATGCTTGCGCCAAACCGCTGCGCAGTCTGCGAAATATGTCGCAGGTCTGGGGATTAATTGTCGCAGGTCCGGGGATGAAACGTCGCAAGTCTGGGGATAAATCGTCGCAGGTCTGCATTTTTCAGTCGAACTGCGACGCAAATCGGCCATAGGAGCAAAATAGCGTCGCAGGTCAGTTTTTTTTTTACAGACCCGCGACGTTTTACACCACCACCTGCGACAGTCAAATTGTCAATTGCGGGCTGAGTCGCGTACGCATGCGTGCAATTAAACAGACACGAGGCCCCTCTTTACGGCGTAGGCCACGCACTCTACAATGCTGTCCAGGCCGAATTTCCCTTTTATGCGTTCTTTGTAGCTGTCCACGGTGTTGAGGGTAATTTCAAGGGCCGATGCAATCTGTGAATTGGAGTAGCCGGATGTGGTGAGCTGGAGCACTTCCAGCTCGCGTGGCGTAAGTCCCTGAGGTTTACGGGCAAGCAGATTTTCACGTCCGCCAAATAGGCGGGTAATCCGGTCTGCATCGATGGTTTCTCCAAAGAAAAGGCTTTTGCCGTCGGCGACATCGGCAATGGCCTCCACGATGGACACAGGCGCAGAATCTTTGGCCAGATAGGCCGATGCCCCGGAAGAAATGGCCTTCAGGATATAGGCCGGAGTCTTGTAATGCGACAAAACCAGAGTCTTAACGGAAGGAAATGCCTCGCGTAGGATGCCAAGCAGCGTAAGGCCGTCGGTCTCAGACTCCAGGGAGATGTCCACCACGGCAACATCCGTTTCCGGATGGGCATTGAGGAAGGCTACGGCCGCACCGGGAGTGGCAACAGATTCAATGGATGCGAACTCGCCATCGGACTGCAATGCCAACTTGAGCCCCATTACGAAAACGGCGGAATCTTCCACGAGAAGAACATGAATCATAGGTCAATGGTTATTTGAAGGCCTCCTTCGGGCCGATTTTTCATTTCCATCCCGGCGCTGAGCTTATCCAGCAGTTCGCGCGCAATCACAAGGCCTAGGCCATGGCCCCACTCGGGGGCTTCTTCCCGAAGGCCGGGGCCATTGTCGATGATGACAATCCGGCGCGCATGGAGAAGATCCTTCGTCGCTTCGCTCCTCAGGATGACAGGAGTGACCGGGATGACAGGAGTGACCGGGATGACAGGAGCCCCCGGGATGTCAGAATGCTGCGAAGCCTTTACGGCATTGTCCAACAGGTTCCGAAGGATGGTAAGCAGCATGTTTCGGTCGGTGCGTACAATCAGGTTTTCGGGAATATCAACTGTGATAACATCTTGGCCACGGACGCTTCCCACAGCTTCCTTGGCGACGCCCAGGAGATTCACCTCACGCATAACGGGCTTCAGCATCCCCTTCTGGCTGAGAGACCACAGCAGGAGATTCTCCAGCAGGGAGGATGCGTTTTCGGCCGACCCTGACAACTCAGCAAGGCCTGCCTTCAACTGCTCCCTGGAGAGGCCGTCGACCTTCTCCAAGAGTTCCCGTGCCAGGATGCGATTTCCGGTAACGGGCCCCCTGAGATCGTGGGATATAATGGAGAAAAGGCGGTTTCTCATATCCAGTTCCTTCACAAGGAGCCTGCGCTCGCGGAGTTTCATCACCATATAGATGATGGCGGAGAGCAGCAGGAGATATCCCAGCAGGAAGGGCCAGCGGAGCCAGATAGGCGGAGGCACGCGGATTAGCCGTGAAACAGACTCGCCTTGATTCCACCTCCCGAAGATATCCGAGCTTTGCTCCTCAAGGGAATAGCGCCCCGGGCGGATATTCTCCGGCAGGCCGATAAAGCGTCCGTCATTCCAGTCTCCACCATTAAGGCGATACCTGTGGCGGATAAGACTCTCCAGCGCCAAGTTCCCTTCGGCCTTGATGGAGAGCAGGCTGTCCGGATGGAACACTACGGCTCCGGAAGGTCCACCAAAGGACAGTGAACCGTCCCTGAGGGTGCAGGAAACATGTTCTCCGTAGATATCGGAGGGAAATCCCAACTCCTTGGGAACCCGGCCGATGCTGCCGTCGGTGTCTATGAAATATAGTCCGTCCTCCGTTCCAGCCCACAGGCGACCTGCGGCATCCGCCTCCACCGACTGCACCAGCATGCCATCAAGGAAATGCTTGCCGGAGGGACTCCACAGCCCCCCACGGGTTGAAGCCCAAACCGTGCCGTCAGGAGTTAGACAGAGGTCCGTGACATAATCGTCCGGAATATCCGAATTGCCCTTATAGTACTTTGTCACAAGGCCCGTCTCCGAATCAATGATATTCAGTCCGGCCTCCGTGGTGGCATAGACCAGATTGCCGTTCAGGTCTTCGACGAGCCTGCTTCCAAGCCTTGAACTCAGATAAATATTTGAATCCACCTGTGCCGATGGATAGCGGAACGGGCTCAGCCAGCGGGGAGGCAGGCTCCGGCGGGCTTTACGGTCCCATTCGTTGAGGCCCACGCCTTCCCACGTAACCACCCAGAAGCGGCCGTGGCTGTCTTCCAGGAAATCGGATATCCAGTTGGCTCCGTCCAAATGCCGGGCTTCGCGCTGTTCTTTCGGGATAGGCCCGCTCAAGCGGTCCTTATGCATCCTCCCATCTTTCCAGACTTCCCAGCCGGTGTTGTTCCAAAGGCCCACGTAAACGGCTCCGGCACTGTCTTCGTACAAGGCCGACACCCTGTCTTCGGCCGTCCCTATCCACATTTTCCCTGTGTGATTCTCCAGCAAGGCCGTGACGTTGGCCGAAGAAATAGTCTGCACATGCTGAAACGCCGGACAAATGACAGAAAGTCCGTTGTCACCGCCCGCCCAGATATTGCCCTGGTAGTCTTCAAACAGGCAGTAGAGTTCTGTGGACGGTGTTTTATAGACAGGTGTATCATCCGGTTTTTCCAGATTCACCGGCCCGATGCCATACGAGCCGGCGGCCCAGAGGCGGCCTTTGCTGTCCGTAAGAAGCCTGGCATGTGCTATGGGAAGGCGGCCGTGCAAAACAACTTCTCTGTCTTCATAGGTATATAGAAGAGATGTATGGTCGTCAAAGGCATAGAGTTTACCTCCTGTCTCTGCGAAACTTCCGGCGCAGAATCCGCCATTGCCGAATGGATGCACGACCTTCGGTCTATTTTTGTCTTCAACGTACTGAAAACGGACAATCCGGCCCGCAAGCCAAAGTTTTCCGTCCCGAGCCTCGAATATCTGATAATAGGGGTAATCTCCTTCCGAGTCCCGCTTGTCGTACCAGCATCGGGCCTCCTCCCTGATGCCATCCTTGTAAGAGAGTTTCAGCAACAGGGTGTCACCTACGGTAGCCCAGACATAGCCCTCTGAATCTGTCAAAAGTGCCCGGATGTTGCCTTCCACCCTGTCATTCTGAGCCGGCCTTCTGTCATTCTGAGCCGAAGGCGAAGAATCTCTCACCCTGAGCCCCTTCGCCGTACCAATCCACAACCTGCCGCCTTGATCCACCGCCAGGGCATTCACCCTGCCGTATTCCTTCCAAGATTTGAATTGTACTCCGTCAAAGCTGGCGAGGCCGTTCCTTGTCCCCACCCAAAGTAGCCCTTCGGCATCCTGCGTAATGGCATAGACTGTATTGGACGGCAGCCCGTCAGCCGAACCGTAGTTGACAAAACGGGGCTCCTGCGCCCATAATGTGCAGGAGAGAAGTAGCAATAGTATGACGGCAAATCGGCGCATCTCATCCGCAAAGGTATCAATTCCTTTCGGAATATCCTTATAAATCAGCACCTTGTGGCGGAATCCGCCACAAGTTTATTGGGGATCACTCTTTTTCTCTTCTTCCTGATATCTTTTGAAGTCCTCCTCTGTAATGTTCTCCAGCATGTACTTACGGAGTTCATCTTCTGAAGGAAGTTGAAGGCGATATTTGCTGACAAAAATGTTTTGTGCAAGGCCCTCTATCGCGTATTGCACGGTTGTTTCGCCGTAGTCTGTACATAGCAGTATGCCGATGGGCGGATTGTCATCTTGCTGCATTACCTCGTGTTTGTAGTAGTTCATGTAGAGGTTCAGTTGTGAGGCGTACTCGTGGCGGAAACGGTCAATCTTCAAGTCGATGATAACGTGGCATTTCAGAATTCGATGATAGAAGATGAGGTCGGCCTTAAAATAGTCCTGGTCAATGAGGATGCGCTTCTGCCTGTATTCGAAGCAGAATCCACGCCCCATCTCCATAAGAAAGCGTTGCAGATTGTTAAGAATCGCGGTTTCGAGGGTGGTTTCCGTATTGTTTTCATAGGGTTTGATGTCCAGGAACTCCAGTGTAACAGGATTGTGAATAATTTCTTTTGGTGAAATCTGCTGAGCATTTTGGGCGGTCAGCCGTTGTAGGGCATTTTTATCTTTGGACATACCTATCCGCTCGTAATAGAGCGAAGAGACCTGTCGGTCAAGTTCTGTGTATGTCCAGCAGCCACGGATAGTCTCTTGCTCGTAAAAAGCTCGTTTTAATGAGTCTTCAATACTTGATAAGTATAATAGGCACGAATAGTTGAGTCTGTTGAATAGCCGATCGGGTGGTGTTTCCCATTTTTCTAATTTGGCGGATGTCATCCGCCAAATTGCTGTCTTAGATTCCAGAAACAAGGCTTGGTTGGTTTTGAGGTATTTTGCAATCTCTGTAGCCAAAATGGGATATACAAGGTACAGATGTCTGTATTCTCTAAGCCTCCTTGGCTCAAAACCCCTTCGGTTAATCCTTTCAGACAATCTGTTGATTAGTTTGTCTCCATACTTGGCTCGGTCTTGTCCATTTTGCTCGAATTCCACGATGTAATATCCGACAAGCCAGTTGCGTGCTGTCAGTGATAGATTGATGGCGTGTGCCGCCTGTGCCTGCAATGTGTCTTGGATAAAGTTGATACGTCCGACTAGAGATTCGAAGGTCAGATGCTCTTCGCTATTATCCTGGACATCGATCTCTTCCTCATACGGTACGGCTGGAATCTCGCACAAGTCCGGCTCCTCTATGTACCCCACAAGCAATTCAAATGGCACTCCAAGTACCTCAGAGGCCTTGTAAATGGTTTCCAAATTCTTGGTCTTAAAAAGAGCCTTCACATTCTGCTTCCGGATTCCCATCCGCCTGGCAAACTCGCTCTTGCTCATCCCGATCCGCTTCAGCAGCGCTTCTCCTTTTGCTTCGAAATAAATCTTATTCATAGTTGCATCTTTTTGCAAAGGTAATATTTTACAATTACTATTTATAAATAAAAGCAAAGAATTTTTCTCATGAGGCTCGCGTTGTGGTGTATTCCGCCACAAGGCTGTTGTTTCTATGGACTACCTTTGCGAAAAACACTGAAACTTATGAAAAAGATTCTATTTGCAGCAGCGCTGCTTGCGGCCTTCCTGGCCGTCTCCTGCAACAAGGATGGCTTCGACGGCAATGCCAATGTCACTTTCCGCAAGGCCAATATCGCCGGCGCCGGGATGCTGGCCCTTGCCCAAGGTAGCGGCGCTGCCACCAAGGCCGAAGGAGATATCGTAATCGGCCCCAAGGCCCTCTATACCGTGTCTGAGGACGGTTCTATGGTGGAGGTCTCCTATCAGGTTGACGTGGAAGGGGCTGGTGGCGAGGTAGCCGAAACCATCCGGGCGAACCTCATCATTTCTCCGGGCTTTGTGTTTCCTGTGGACGATGGATGGCTGTGGCTCGCCAACTGCCATTACGATGTAAAGGGAGGATGGAATAATTATCCCACGGACGGCAACAAGGCTGCACGTAACGCGCTGTCCAAGATTATTAATGATTTCAGCGCCAAGTACCACGACCGCCATGGCGCCCATTACCTCATCCGCAAGAGTGACGGCGCCCTGTTCGAGTGGACGCTGGAAGCCGGCGCTCCGGACGGCATGGACGACGGTTTCAAGCAGCCCACTTTCCTTAACGGCTGGTTCCACCAGTTGGGAAAAGACCTGTTCGTGAGGACCGGCGGCTGGAATTATGAAGGCATAAACGGCGGACTTCCGTCACTTATCCGTCTGCAGGACAATGGCAACACGCTGGATGCCGTCAACGTGCTGGGAGACAATATCTCCTGCTGGAAACTCTATCCTGCCGGAGGCTCTTGCCTGGGTGGGACTTTCGGTTATCCCGGAGCAATGGGAGGAATGCAGGGAATAATCGCCCCTCCTTCCTTCGAACCCGTGCTTCTCCAGGTGGAAGGAAGCAAAGAGTCTTTCCTCCTTTCCGTAGGCGGGAAACTGTATTATGCAAACACTTATCAGAAAGAAATCCAGGAGGGAGACGGCAAGGAGGGGTCTTGGACAAGGACCGAAGACTGCACGGACATCTACAACCTCGCCGTCTCCGGAAGTTCAGTGTCCCTTGGAAACCTTATCTGCACATTTAACGAGAGAATGGACCCGGGCGGGGTTTATATGTCCACGTCTGAAAAACTCAGTTGGTGGGGTGGCAATGATTATGACGGAGCCGTGATCAATACCTTTGATCCCAAGGCCGGGTCCGTCACCTCCCGCTCCCTCCCGGAGCACTATCCGAGTAACGAAGGTGAATATGTGGACGGCGTGGCATACGTGGCCGATGGAACGTCCGGCTACTGGGAATGCGACCTTTCCAAGGATGCGGCCGAATATGTGGCGCTGGATTGGAGCAGCGCGGCCGAGTACCAGGGCAAAATCGTCCCCGGGACCCTTCGGCTGGTTCGCTTCGAAGCTGCGTCCCTCACCCTTCAGTTCGTCGCCTACATGACAAATGGAACGGAACTGACGTTCTATACGACGGTGACAGGCGCTGACAAGGGTGTCATCAAGACCTCCGTCGGAAGCGAAAACAACGCCGGCATGGTAGTGACCACTATGGTGAGGCTCAATTAAAGATTATCGCGTATGAAAAAGATACTATGGACTGCGCTGGCTCTGATGGTTATATCGGCCTGCGAAAAAGACCCCACGTTGAACGATAAATTCTGGGAAGAGGCTCCGCTTGAGATGGAGCAGCACCAGTTCCAAATAGAGACGGAAATTCTGGCGGGTCTGTACTGGCACTGGAACAATGCCTACGCCTCCTTTGTGGAAGACTGGACTCCATATAACGGCGAGAAAAAAGAGCCGGAACTGGTTTTCAGCAACCGTCGCTGGTTCCCGGCCGATTACGGCCCGCGGTTCTGGAGTGATTTTGACCTTGACAATAAAATGGTTCCGGGCACACCCGCCATATCTTATTATGACTGTGATAGCCATCCCTATGAGAAAACGGACTTAGGAGACGGCAGTTACAGGATAGATGTGGGTTTCCTTGGATATGAATGGTCCGGTATCCTCCGTCCCGGAGAAGACTGCATCCTGAGTGCCGGAGACTATGACGAATTCCGGCTCCGCCTTCTCCCCGCCGACGCCGTCTACGACCACTCCCTGGACGATCTTCTTCTTGTTGCCCGCGAGTTCGGCAAACAGCGGAAGAAGTAAGACAGCAAACATGCACGAAAAATGCCACTGACGTGCGTCAGTGGCATTTTCTAAGTGACTCCTACAGGACTCAAACCTGTAACCTTTTGATCCGTAGTCAAATGCTCTATTCAATTGAGCTAAGGAGCCGTTTGGAGGGCGCTAGGCCACTTCCTTATTTTTCAGCAGTGTAGACTTTCTCGCGGATGCGGGCCTTCTTACCGGTGAGGTCACGGAGGTAGAAGATACGTGCACGACGCACTTTACCATTCTTGTTAACCTCAATGCTGTCAATGAACGGGCTCTGGTAGGGGAAAATCCTTTCCACGCCAACGCCGCTGGCTATTTTGCGGACGGTGAAAGTTTTTGTGAAAGCATCCTGACCGCTGATCTGGATAACCACTCCGCGGAACTTCTGGAGTCTTTCCTTATCACCTTCCTTGATTCTGTAGGTAACGGTGATAGTGTCACCGGCCTTGAACTCAGGGTAAGAAGCAGCTTTATCACTCTGGAAAGCCTGCTCTGCAATTTTTATCAAATCCATAATTTCTAAATCTCTTTAATGCAACATTGCGGTTTGGCTCCTGACAAGAGGTTGCTTTTGTTTTGGGACTGCAAAGGTACAAACTTTTCAACAATCTCCAAATATTTTTTGAGAAAATTTTAGAAAATATTTTTCACTTTGTCAAAAGTGTTCTTGTCTTCCCTTGTGAGGTCCGGTTTGAAGCTGGAGCTGTCCTTCATTTTTTCCAGCGCAGCCCTTTCCTCCCTGGAGAGTTTGTGGGGCACCCACACCTGGAATTTCACATAAAGGTCTCCGGTGCCGCGGCCGTAACCCTGTACGCTGGGAAGCCCCTTTCCGCGAAGCTTCACAACCGTGCCGGACTGGGTGCCGGGCTCTACCTTTACCTTATAGCCGCCATCCAGGCAAGGGACGGAAATCTCCGTTCCAAGCATGGCGTCCATGACGGAAATAACGCGCGTGTGGAAGAGGTTGTTTCCGTCTCTCTGGAGCTGAGGATGTGCCACCTCATTGATAACGACCAGAAGGTCTCCGTTTACACCGCCACGGGGAGCCGAATGGCCTTCTCCGCGTATTGTAAGCTGCATTCCGTCCTCTACGCCAGCCGGGATGTGGACTTTTACCAACTCACGCCTGCGCTCAAGGCCGGTGCCGTTACAGCGCCTGCAAGGATTGGAAATAATCTTGCCTTCTCCCTGGCATTGAGGGCATGTACCTATTGTATACCCCATGCCGAAGAGCCCCCTTGTCTGCTGCCTTACGCGTCCCTGGCCGCCGCAGGTGGGGCAGGTTTTGATATCGGCCTCACTCTTGGCGCCCCTGCCGCCGCAATCCGGGCACGGACGGGCACGCTCAAGGGAAATCTCTTTGTCGCAGCCGGTGGCGATTTCCTCAAGCGTAAGCTTTACGGAAGTGCGGATGTCGCGGCCCCTGAGTACCCTGGAGCCTGATTCCTGCTGGCCGAAGCCGCCGAAGCCACTGCCGCCGAAACCACCAAAATCAAAGCCGAAACTGCCGCCGAAAATATTGCGGAGGAAGTCGTTGATATCCATTCCGCCGAAGTCGAAGCCGCCGGCCCCGCCGCCCATTTGCTCTGCGGCAAAGCCGAATTGGTCGTACTTGGCCCTTTTATCGGGGTCACTGAGGACGGAATATGCCTCCGCGGCCTCCTTGAAGTTGTCTTCTGCGGTCTTTTTTTCGGCGTCCGTGCCGTTTACCCAGCGGTCCGGATGCCATTTGAGCGCCAACTTGCGGTAGGCGCTCTTTATTTCATCGGCCGAGGCTTTCTTGTCTACGCCAAGGACCTCGTAGTAATCTCTTTTCTGTGCCATAATTTATGCTCCTACCACTACTTTAGCATAGCGGAGAACCTTTCCGCCAAGGGTATATCCGGTTTGGACGACGTCTATCACCTTGCCCTTCAGGGCCTCTTCCGGAGCCGGGAAAGTGGTGACGGCCTCATGGAGTTCCGTGTCAAAATCCTTGCCCTTCGCATCTATCTTTTCAAGCCCCTTGCCCTTGAGGTAGGAGGTGAGCTTTGTGAAGATCATCTGGGTGCCTTCCTTTGCGGCATCGGAGTCCGTGCTCTTCTCTAGGGTGGCAAGGGCAATTTCGCAGTCGTCCAGGATAGGAAGGAGCCCCTTGATGGTGTCGGATGCGGCCGATTCAGTAAGCGCAAGCTTTTCCTCTGCCGTGCGGCGGCGGAAAGTGTCAAATTCGGCCATGAGCCGAAGGTAATCGGCTTTTACGTCCTGCACCTTTTTTTCGGCTTCCTCGCGGGCCTTCTTAACCTCTTCCAGTTCTTCTCCAAGCCCTTCTATGCGGGCCTCCAGGGCTGCTGTATTCTTGTTTTTCTTCTCTGTCTTTTCAGTCTTTTCTGCCATGATAAGTACTATAATTGCAACCCTGTACCTATCAAATTGCCTGCCAAGAGAGAGCCGTCTGACAATATGTCAGTTATGACATAAGCGGAGAGTGGAAGTACGGAATGCCGTTTTGGCAAAACAGTTTTGCGGCAGTGTCCATGGGAAGGAAACAGCCCTCCTCCCCTGCCTGCACCCAGATGTCAAAGGCGCACACAACCGGAGGCTCCCCCGTATAGCCTATGGCCCCTATGCAGATGCACGTAGCAGTGCGTACCCTGGACTCAACCAGCGCCCATATCATTTCAATGCCCTTCACTATGTTTTCCGGAAGTCTGAAAGGGCCGCAGTATTCCGGGATGCCGTCTACGCGTACGGACTTTCCGTCCGCGATAATGTGAATGTGATGTTCCATGACAAAATATATTTTTCGGCAAAGCTACACCAGCCAGGGCCCCTCCACCAAATTTTGGCAAGGCTTGCCAACTTTTGGAAATCTCGGAAAAAATACTTGCCGAAGGTCACGGCACAAAAAAACAGCCATCCCACTTTGGAACGGCTGCTTTCAACCTTTAGGCTGCAATGATTATTTCTTGCGGCTCTTGTATCTCTGATAGAACATATCCACACGGCCGGCGGTATCCACAAGCTTCACCTTTCCAGTGTAGAAAGGGTGGGAAGTGTTGGAAATTTCCAGCTTCACCAGCGGGTACTCAACGCCTTCCACGGTAAGGGTTTCCTTAGAGGGAGCGCAGCTGCGGGTGACGAAGACTGTGTCATTGGACATATCCTTGAAAGCTACAAGACGGTAGGTTTCGGGATGAATTCCTTTCTTCATTTTACGTAAAATCTATAATTGTTAACAATTTTGGGCTGCAAAGATAGCAATTCTTTTTGTAACTGCAAAATTATTTCATCCTATATGGCTGGTCGTCGTAGAGGAGGTAGCGCTTGGCCTTCCGTATCCACTTCTGCTCTTCAAGTTTCACGTGCTCCTGGATAACGTCAAAGGAAATGTTCTCTTTCAGGTACTCCTCCAGCACGGGATCCGCGAGCTTGGTCCAGAAGCCGGCCTCGAATTCAAAGGCCGAATAGTGCTCCCTGAACCATCTCATGAGATGAAGCGTGTGAAGGAGGCTGTGGTAGGGCTCTCCGGGTACCAGCATTATCTGGAACCCCTGGCAGCGCTCCCCTGCATATCTGCCGGCCGAAGGCGTAAATGAGCAAGGCCGAAGGAGCGCCCCGTGCGCCTGCGGAAGGTCCTCTGCGTGAAGAGGTTTCACAAAAGGCGCCCCAATGTACTCGTAGGGCCTTGCAGTGCCGATTCCGGGCGTTATTGTGGTGTTGTTCCAGAGACCTCCACCGCTGTATAGGTAGGAGCTGAAAAGCCCGGGGATATCGGACGCCGGCGCAATGGTCCACGGCATGAGCTGCCGGTTTGCGTCCGTTGCCATGGCCGAAATCACATGTATGGGGAACTTGGCGCCAATCTCCGATGCATACAGGTTCACCACCTCCCCAAGCGTAAGGCCGTGCCTGTGGGCAAGTTTCGGCACATACATCTCCCCCGCTACGGCTGGAATGGTGCCTTCCACCACCCTTCCGGAAGGATTGATATGGTCTACTATATATAAGGACGGGGCATCCTGACCAAGCAGCTGCAGCATTTCCATAAGCTGCATTACGTCCTTGGTGTAGTTGAAATACCTCACCCCAACGTCCTGGATTTCCACCACCACGGCGTCCAGCTGAGCCAACTGGTCCGCTTCAAACGCAATGTGGTTTGTTCCGGGCGTGAGTTCGGCATCCCTTGGAGAGAACACCGTCACAAGGTTTCCCCTATCCTTGAAAATCTCCCACATCCATCGGCCCTTTGCCGTATCCCAGCAGTTCTGGGTACAAAAGCAGCCCACCTTGCCATACAGCAAGGCCTTGTCCAACTGGTCCTCCAGCGGAGTTGTCCTGAAACTAAACACTAGCCGATGATCTTATTGGCAACCGCAATCACCTCATTGCCAAGGGCTTCGGCGGCCTCCATGGTAGAAGCCTCGGAGTAGATGCGGATGATGGGCTCAGTGTTGGACTTTCTGAGGTGCACCCAGGTCTTGTTCTTCTCAAAGTTGATCTTCACGCCGTCAATGTCGTTGATGTTTTCGTTGGCGTAGATCTTCTTGAGCTCCGTGAGAATCTTCTCAATGAGGGCAGAATCGGAGAGCTGGATCTTGTTCTTTGCGATGAAATACTGCGGATATGTTTTCTTGAGCTCGCTCACTTTCATCTTCTTGTGGGCAAGGTTGGAGAGGAACAGGGCCACGCCAACCATGGCATCACGGCCTGCGTGGATGGCGGGATAAATAACGCCGCCGTTGCCTTCTCCGCCAATGAGAGCGCCAACCTTGTGCATGAGGGTGGTCACGTTCACCTCACCCACGGCCGAAGCATAGTAGGTGCCGCCGTGCTTTTCAGTGACATCCCTGAGGGCGCGGGTGGAAGAGAGGTTGGAAACCGTTGCGATGGGTTTTCCCTCCTTTTCGGCAAGCTCGCAGAGGTAATCGGCCACGGAAACAAGCGTATATTCCTCCACAAAAGGCTTTCCGTCTTCCTGGATGAATGCCAGGCGGTCTACGTCAGGGTCTACGCTTATACCAAGATCCGCCTTTTCCTTTACCACGGTCTCGGAGAGGTCCACAAGGTTTGCGGGAAGGGGCTCCGGGTTATGGGCAAAGTCTCCGGTGGGGTTGCAATTAAGGCCGATGCACTTTACGCCCAGGCGCTTCAGAAGCCTTGGCATGATGATTCCCCCAACGGAGTTGATGGCATCCACTACCACGGTGAACTTTGCTGCCTTGATGGCCTCCACATCCACTGCGGGAAGTGCCAGGACGGCATCCAAGTGTTTGTCCGTGAAGTCTTCTTCCTCAATCTGGCCAAGGTCATCTACTTCGGCAAAGCAGAAGTCCTCTTTTTCGGCGAGGTCAAGAACGGCCTGGCCCTCAATGGCTGTGAGGAATTCACCTTTGTCGTTGAGGAGCTTGAGGGCGTTCCACTGCCTGGGGTTATGGCTGGCGGTGAGGATGATTCCGCCGTCTGCGTTAGCAAAAAGCACCGCCATTTCCGTGGTGGGAGTGGAGGCGAAGCCGCATTTGACTACGTCTATTCCGCAGCCGATGAGGGTTCCAACCACAAGCTGCTCCACCATGTCTCCGGACATGCGGGCGTCCTTGCCCACAACAACTTTGTAGCGATCCCCGTTGGGCTGAGGCTTGCGCTGAGGAAGGGTGGCAGCATATGCCGCCGTAAATTTCACAACGTCAATGGGGGTGAGGGAGCCGCCGGGCTGCCCGCCGATTGTTCCGCGAATACCGGAAATGGATTTGATAAGTGTCATATTTTTTGTTTTTTGGCTCAAATAATCATACAAATATATTAATTTTGCGCGCTTTTAACAATAGGTAAATTTATGAAAGGGTTTTGGACTGTTTTGATGCTGGTGTTTTCCAACGTGTTCATGACATTCGCTTGGTACGGACACCTCAAACTTCAGGAAATGAAAATTTCCACCGGGTGGCCGCTCATCCTCATCATTCTTTTCTCCTGGGGAATAGCATTCTTCGAGTACTGCCTCACTGTTCCCGCCAACCGCATAGGCTTCATCGGGAACGGCGGTCCGTTCAACCTGCTGCAGCTTAAAGTTATCCAGGAGGTTATTTCACTTACAATCTTCACCGTCATTGTGACCTTCCTCTTCAGGGGCCAGCCGCTTCAATGGAATCACTTTGCGGCGTTCATCTGCCTGGTGCTCGCAGTTTTTTTCGTGTTTTTGAAATAAAAGTTTGGAGATTCAGTTTTTTTTCCTACCTTTGCACTCCCAAGCAATGCTGGGTTCGTATAACGGTTAGTACTCGAGATTCTCAATCTCGCAATAGGAGTTCGATTCTCCTACCCAGTACCAAAAAGAGGTGACGCAAGTCTCCTCTTTTTTTGTTGTATACGTCGCAGGTGGGGTGGCTAAATGTCGCAGGTCTGACGCCGAAACGTCGCAGGTCTGCAAAATCGGCCGGACCTGCGACGGTTTTTTGCCCCTGAGGCCGATTTGCGTCGCAGGTGAGAGCAAAAATGCAGACCTGTGACACTTTGCCCGTGTACCAGCGACACTTTACTCCGGGACCTGCGACACTTCGCCGATGATTTCCCCTGCGGCGCGGAGGGAGGCGCCGGGACCGCCGAGGAGACGGCGGATTTCCGTGTAATCGGCCTTCATACGGGCGCTGTAGGATGAGTCCGTGAGGATGCGGTCAAGTTCTGCGTAGAGGTTATCGGCAGTGAAGTAATCCTGCAGGAGTTCACGGAAGGCGGCGCGGTCTATGATGAGGTTTGCAAGGGAGATGAACTTCACCTTGATCATGCCTTTCAGCATAACGTAGGTGCCATAGGCCATACGGTAACCTACAACCTGAGGGGTGCCGATAAGAGCCGCTTCCAGTGACGCCGTTCCGGAATTGATGACGGCGGCTTCTGCGTGACGGAGCGCCCCGTAGGTTTCCCCGAACACAAGATGCACGAAGTCCCTGCCGCCAAGGTCGTAATCGGCCTCCGAGCGTGATGGCGCCCCTGCTATCACAAAATGCATATGGGGGTGCGAGGCGTGCCATTTATCGGCCAGTTCCATAAACACGGGCATCATTGCCTTTATCTCGTGGCCGCGGGAGCCGGCAAGAAGGGTGATCCAGGGGGCGTCAGGGAGGCCGGTGCGCTCAAGGAATGAGGCCCTTGACTCCTTCATTGCGGGGCTTTCCTCAATGGCGTCTATGAGCGGATTGCCAACGTATGTGACGGGAACGCCCTTTCTTTCAAAATAGGGTATTTCAAAGGGAAAGACTATGAGGAGCTTGTCCACGTACTCCTTGAGCTTCCTGATGCGGCCTTCGCGGGAGGCCCACACCTTTGGCACTATATAATAATAAACCTTGAAGCCTGCCTTGTGGGCAAATTCTGCAATCCGGAGGTTGAAGCCGGGATAGTCAATGAGGATTACGGCGTCCGGCTTCCAGGCCGATATGTCTTCCTGGCAGAACCGGATCTTTTTCATCAGGGAGCGGGCGCTGAGGAGGATCTCCACAAAGCCAAGGACGGCGCCTTCTCGGTAGTCTTTCACAAGGCCTTCACCGCTCTCATGCTCCTTGTGGACGGCATCCATTAGGCCGCCTCCCCAGAAGCGGATACTGGCATCAGGGTCCTTTGCATAAAGTCCCTTCATGAGGTTGGACCCGTGAAGGTCTCCTGAAGCCTCTCCCGCTATGATGTAGTATTTCATTTAGTACGCCTGCGATACTCCTCCATATCAGTCATGAAGATGTTGATGGGGGCGATAGTTACCCAGCCCTGCTCCAGGAGGAGGTGGTCTGCTGTATCGGCATCATTGTCATCGTTGATGAAGGTGCCCCTCATGAACACGGCCTTCTCTCCGTCCTCAAGGTTCACGCGGTAGTGCTGCCAGAGGAAGGAGTCGTTGAGGGCGCCAAGGCTGCCTTCGTCCCAGGCCTCGAACTCCTTCTCCCAGTGGCCGAAGCCCTGACGGGCATACTTCACGCCCTTGATGTCCTCAAGCGGAACGGCCGGGAAATTGATGTTGTAGACAAGTCCGGGACGGTTTTCCGGCCAGTCATCAAGCACCTTTCTCATAATCTCCGGGAGCATGGCCTGGACGGCGCTGAAATCTGCATCCGGGCGGAAATCGCAGAGGGATACGCCTATTGCCTTGATGCCGTTGATGGCGGCTTCCTCCGCGGCGCCAAGGGTGGCGCTGTAATTTGCTGCCGTAGAGGCGTTTGTGCCGTGGTTGATGCCGGTTACCACAAGGTCCGGGTCACGGTGATCATACTTGAATTCAAGGCCGAATTTCACGCACGATGCCGGCGTGGCGTCAAGGTATGTCCACTTGCCGGGCCCCTCCTCCGGGAGGTCCTTGTAGGCGAGCTGCTTCACGCCAAGGGAAACGGCGCAGGACATTGCGCTCTGATGGAACTTGGGAGCCACAACCTGGACTTCCCCGAAACCGGACATTATCTGGGCCAGGACGTGCAGGCCGCGCGCCTTGTAGCCGTCATCGTTGCATAGGAGTATTTTCATACGGCAAAGATAACAAAAAAGAACCAAAAAAGCAGGCCCTCCGCACCGCAGAGGAAATCATGTCATAAGCCCTCCCTTGTAATGATGTCCCCTCCCTTGTAATGCCGACTGGGTGGCAGCTATATGGCTGATACTCAGAGCGTTACGGAATCCTTTGGGATTAAATCTTTTCCCAAAGAACCGTGTAACCAACTGATATACAGACTCTTAAATTCCACCGCAACGGCATTACAAGAGGGGGGGGTAAAAAAATGGCGACCCCGCGAAGGGCCGCCATCAGCATTTTGAAACAAGCTTGCGCTTATTTCATAATAACCTTTGCCATTTCAAGAACCTTGTTGCTGTAACCCCACTCGTTGTCGTACCAGGCGCAAACCTTTACGAAGGTCTTGTCAAGCTGGATACCGGCTTTTTCGTCGAAGATGGAGGTAAGAGGGCAACCACGGAAGTCTGTGGAAACCACGGACTCGTTGGTGTAACCGAGAACGCCCTTGAGTTCGCCTTCGGAGGCTTCCTTCATGGCAGCGCAGATTTCCTCATAGGAGGCTTCCTTTGCAAGTTCGCAGGTGAGGTCTACGAAGGAGACGTCACTGGTGGGAACACGCAGGGACATGCCGGTGAGCTTGCCGTTGAGTTCAGGGAGAACCTTACCCACAGCCTTTGCAGCGCCGGTGGATGAAGGGATGATGTTCTCAAGGATACCACGGCCACCGCGCCAATCCTTCTTGGAAGGACCGTCAACGGTCTTCTGGGTAGCGGTTGCAGCGTGAACGGTGGTCATGAGGCCACGGACAACACCGAACTTGTCATTGAGGACCTTGGTAAGGGGAGCAAGGCAGTTGGTGGTGCAGGAAGCGTTGGAGATGATGTTCTGGCCGGCGTAGGTCTTGTGGTTAACACCGTATACGAACATAGGAGTGCTGTCCTTTGAAGGAGCGCTCATGATAACCTTCTTGGCACCAGCCTTGAGGTGAGCCTCTGCGAGCTCTGCGGTGAGGAAGAAACCGGTGGATTCAACAACAACGTCTACGCCAAGGGCACCCCAGGTGATGTTTGCGGGATCTTTCTCGCAGAAAACCTGAATCTTGTTGCCGTCTACGATAAGGTAGTTGCCTTCAACTTTGATGTCGTGGTTGAAGATGCCGTGTACGGAGTCGTACTTGAGCATGTAAGCAAGATAGTCGGGGTCAAGGAGGTCATTGATACCTACAACGCAAATGTCCTTGCCGAAATTCTCAACGGCGGCGCGGAAGACCATACGGCCGATGCGGCCAAAACCGTTAATACCAAGTTTGATCATAACTAGTTTTTAATTTATAATTTGTTAAACGATACTGCTTAAAATATCGGGGCAAATTTACGAATTTTTTTACACCTGCGCAATAATTTTCACTATCTTTGCATTAATGAATAATCTGAAGCCCCCCATATACCTTTTCACGGATGGTGCGGCCAGCGGGAACCCCGGGCCCGGAGGCTACGGAATCGTGCTTCGCTGCGGCGCCCATGAAAAGGAACTCTCCGGCGGCTTCGCCCTCACCACCAACAACCGCATGGAACTCCTGGCCGTAATCATCGGCCTTGAGCAGATAAAGTGGGAAAACGCCGAAGTCCATGTGGTCTCGGACTCCTCCTATGTGGTAAAGGCCCTCAACGAGGGCTGGCTGGACAAATGGAAGCGCACCGGGTTCAAGGGCAAGAAAAACGTGGACCTCTGGCTCCGCTTCGATGCCGTCTGCCAAAGGCACCGCGTGGCTTTCCACTGGATAAAGGGCCACGCCGGCCACCCGGAAAACGAGCGCTGCGACGCCCTTGCCGTGGCCGCCTACCATGGCGCCAACCTCCCGGAAGATACCGGATACATACAAGAACAATCACAACTAATCTAAATATGGCATTACCAAAACTAGTCGTCGGAATCACCCAAGGCGACAGCAACGGAATAGGATACGAAGTTATCATAAAATCCCTGGCCGATGAAAGGAGCCTGGACTCCTTCACCCCGGTTGTATACGGCTCATCAAAGCTCATGGGATTCTACCGCAAGACTCTCCACAACATAGAGTCCATGGACATCAACGTGATCCAGAGCGCAAAGGACGCAAAGCAGCGCAAGGTGAACCTTGTGAACTGCCTCCCGGACAGCATTTACGCAGAGCCCGGCCAAAGCACCCCGGAAAGCGCCAAAAACGCCATCACGGCCCTGAAGACAGCCGTCCATGACCTCAAGGACGGCCTCATAGACGTCCTTGTCACCGCCCCCATCAACAAAAGGGCAATGAATGCCGAAGGCTTTGCAAACACCGGCCACACGGAGTATCTCCAGAAGGAATTCGGCGCCGACGACGTCACCATGATAATGGTAAGCGACCAGTTGAAAGTTGGAGTTGTCACGGGCCATATTCCCCTGAGGGACGTCCCCAAATCCATAAGCAAGGACGCAATTGTAGGGAAACTTAGGATAATGAAGGCCTCCCTGGAAAGGGACTTCGGGGTAACGGATCCCAAGATCGCGGTACTTGGCCTCAACCCCCACTGCGGAGACGGCGGCCTTCTTGGCGACGAAGAGCAGAACATCATCCTTCCCGCCGTGAAAGAGGCTCAGGCACAGGGCATCCAGGCGTTCGGCCCGTACTCCCCTGACGGCTTTTTCGGCCTTGGAAACTATTCACGCTTTGATGCCACCCTTGCCATGTACCACGACCAAGGACTGGCCCCGTTCAAGGCAATCGCCTTTGCCGAAGGCGTGAACTACACCGCCGGGCTCCCCATTGTGCGCACTTCCCCGGACCACGGCACCGCGTATGAGATGGCCGGCCGCGACGAAGCCGACCCCCGCTCCATGATGAGCGCAATCTACACGGCCATAGACATTTTCCGCAGCCGCCTCCGCTACGACACCCTCATGGAAGGCCGGTTGAAAGACGAGAAATAGCCGCTCATGGTCCCGGAGCTCATAGACAAGTACGTTTTCCTGGTTCAGACATTCATCGATGCCGGGGAGGCGGGGCTGTCGCTTGGGGAGTTCCAGGACAGATGGCTGGACCGCTACGGAGCCCCCTGTCCCAGACGCACCTTCCTCAACCATAGGGCCGCGGTGGCCGTAATTTTCGGCATAGAGATTAGCTGCAACCGCAGCACCAACCGCTACTTCATCGATGCCGGGGAAAGCGCCGTGGACAAAAGGGCCGCAACGGACTACCTTATTAATACGTTTACGGTAAAAAGCCTCCTAACCCTTGGGGAGGAACGCCTGAGCGGGCGTGTGAGCGTAGAGGACATCCCTTCCGGCCAAAGGCACCTTACCGCCATTATGGAAGCCATGCTCTCCAACGAGGTCCTAACTATAGAGTACAAGAAGTACGTGAGCCCGGATATGGATTCTAGGACCATCCGGCCCTATGCCCTAAAGGAGTTTGCAAAGCGGTGGTACACAGTTGCTTACAGCGAAACCGCCGGAGAACTCAGGACCTTTGCCCTGGACCGCATAGAGAAGCTTTCCCGCACCGGGGAGCACTTCCGTATGCCCAAAGGCTTCAATGTAGACAAGCTCTTTGAGCCAAGCTACGGCATCTATCTACCGGAAGGCCAAAAACCGGTGCTGGTGAAAATCCGCACCACTTTGCGGGAAGCCGCCTACCTTGAAGACCTTCCCCTACACCAGAGCCAGGTGCTGGTTTCCCGTGATTCGGCCCACTGCATATATGCCATGACGCTTATCCCCAACCCCGGCTTCGTGATGGAACTATGCAAAAGGGGCAGCCGCCTGGAAGTGCTTGAGCCCCAGAGCCTTAGGGAAGCCGTCAAGGAAGAACTGAAAAACGCGTTGAAACAATATGAAGACTCTTAAGTACACCCTTGCGATGATTGCCGCAGCCTGCGCAGTCTTCGCCTGCAAAAATGAGGAAATGAAACCACAGCAAGGTTACATCGGCCCGTCCAACATTGAAATTCCGGACGGCCATATGACTCCGGAGGTGCTGCTTTCCCTTGGCCGCCTCTCGGATCCCCAGTTGTCCCCGGACGGCAAAACCATCCTTTACGGCGTAAGCTACACTTCCATTGAGGAAAACCGCAGCGTCCGCAACCTCTTCACAATTCCCGTGGAAGGCGGGGACCCCACCCAGCTCACAATGGACGGAAAGAGCATTTCTTCGGCCCGCTGGAGCAAGGACGGCAATTCCATCTGGTTCCTTCAGGGCGGGCAGCTTTTCAACGCCCCCTACAAAAACGGGAAGCTTGGGAAGAGGGTCCTGAGGGCCGATGTCCCCGGCGGAATAGACGACTACCTCCTTTCTCCGGACGAGTCCCAGATGATTTACGTAAAGGGGGTCCACAGCCACGTGGAAGTGCCCTCGGACACCGATCCCGCCCTTGACAAGGCCAGCGCCTATGCCACAGAGGACCTCATGTACCGCCACTGGGACCACTGGCGCACGGAGATTGCCCACAGCTTTGTGGCCACCCTCGCTAACGGCGTAGTCACCGGCGGCATGGACATCCTTGGAAGCGAAGAGTGCCAGTGGGAGCTCCCCAACGGCCCGTTCCAGGACATCGCAGACCTTGCCTGGAGCCCGGACGGCCGCTATATTGCCTTCGCCTGCAAACCCCTAACAGGCAAGGAGTACGCCTTCTCCACAAACACCTGCATCTTCATTTACTGCCCCCTCACCGGAGAAATCTCACAAGTTACCACAAAGGGCGGCTACGACACCCATCCCGTCTGGAGCCCGGACGGCACCCGCCTCGCCTGGCTTTCCATGGAGCGCGACGGCTATGAGGCCGACAAGGTGCGCCTGATGCTTGGAGACGTCATCCGGGAAGAAGAGGGCGAGGGCCAGTCTGCCAACCCTTCCGTGACTGACATCAGGGAGCTTACATCGGCCTTCAAATATAATGTAGAGAGCCCCGTATGGGCCGAAGACGGTCATTCAATTTACTTTTCGGCACTCACAGAGGGCCTTGGGGCCATATACAACGTGATTCCGGACGCCGGGGAGATTTTCCGTCTCACCGCAGACAACCTTTGGTTCGACTTCGGCTCGCCGTTTGGCGTGCAGCAGGACGGCACCCTCCTTACCACCTTCATGTCCATGGACTTTCCCACGGAACTGGTTGCAGTAACCGGAAACGCCGTAAGGCAGATTACATTTGAGAACAACCACATCCTCTCCCAGCTGGACAAACACGAGACCGAGGCCCGCATGATAAAGACCGTGGACGGCCAGGACATGCTCACCTGGGTGCTCTATCCCCCGCAGTTCGACCCCACCAAGTCTTATCCGGCCATTGAAATCACCCTCGGAGGCCCCCAGGGCACGCTTTCGCAGGACTGGAGCTATCGCTGGAACTACCTCCTCATGTGCCATCAGGGCTATGTGGTGGTGCTCCCCAACAGGCGCGGAACCACTGCCTTCGGCCAGCCTTGGTGCGAGCAGATTTCCGGAGACTACATCGGCCTCAACATGCAGGATTACCTTTCGGCCGCAAAGGCCATCAAGGCCGAACCTTACATTTCCGGTGTTGCGGCCTGCGGCGCATCCTATGGCGGTTACAGCGTGTACTACCTTGCGGGTATCCATAAGGATGTCTATGACTGCTTTGTAGCACATGCCGGCATCTTCAACGAGGAACACATGTACATGACCACTGAGGAAATGTGGTTCCCCAACTGGGACAACGGCGGCCTGCATGAATACGCTTACGAGGCCGGCAAGGTTGGAGCATCCGGAGACGGCATCACCTTCGGCGGCATTGCACAGGGCGGTTCTCCCTGGAGCAACCTTCCCAAGGCGCGCAGGCACTACGACAACTCCCCTCACAAGCTGGTCCAGAACTGGCACACGCCTATCCTTTGCATCCACGGCGGCTCTGATTTCCGCGTTCCCGTAGACGAAGGCATGGCAGCGTTCAACGCCGCCCAGATGATGGGAGTTCCCTCAAAACTCATTGTGTTCCCTGAGGAAAACCACTGGATTCTCCAGCCCCAAAACGCCCTCTACTGGCACCGCAGCTACTTCGGCTGGCTGGACCGCTGGATGAAATAATCCACCCAAAAGCCTTGCCAAATTTTTGCTATCTTTGCAATGTATGAATTTGGATACGGCCATACAGTACCTTCCCGGGGTGGGGCCCAAAAGGGCGGAACTTCTCCAGCATGAGCTGGGGATAGCCACCGTGGGGGATCTCGTGCGCCTGTATCCTTTCCGTTACATAGACCGCAGCAGCATTGTCCGTATTGCCGATGTCCACCCGGACATAGCCCAGGTGCAAGTGCGCGCCACGGTAATGAAGGTCCGACTTTACGCCAAAAACGGCGCGGAACTCCCTCCGGACAAACTGAAGTACAATATGGTGGCACGTCTCAGCGCCATTGTGGCCGATGAATCCGGAGAAATGGAGGTGGTGTTTTTCAAGGGAGTGAAGTGGATGCATTCCAGGCTTGTGCCGGGTTCTACCTTCATCTTCTTCGGCAAACCCACCGTTTTCAACAGTCGCCTCAACATGGTACACCCGGAGGTGGATGCGCCGGATACATCGGCCACAGGTACGCTTACCGGTATTTACACATCAACCGAGCGTCTTAAAAACGGCGGCATTACGGGCCGATTCATGACCAAAATCATAGCCACGGCGCTGGAAGACATCCTCCCGGGGCTTCGTGACACCCTGCCGGATTACATATTGAAAGAGAAGGGGTTGGTGCCACTGACCTATGCGCTTCGGCAAATACATTTCCCGGTAAGCCAGGACGCCCTTGCCAAGGCTACTTACAGGCTCAAATTCGAGGAACTCTTCCTGTTGCAGCTAAGCCTTCTGAAGCAGAAGTACATCCGCAGCAGCAGTGCAGTTGGGCTCAAGATGCCGGCCGTGGGGGAAGCTTTCAACGCCTGCTTCAGGGCGCTGCCGTATGAACTTACCGGGGCCCAAAAACGCGTGATAAGGGAAATCCGCGAAGACATGCGAAGCGGCCATCAGATGAACCGCCTCCTTCAGGGAGACGTTGGTTCCGGGAAAACCATGGTGGCCGTCCTAAGTGCCCTCATCGCAGTTGGCAACGGTTACCAGGCCTGCATCATGGCTCCCACGGAAGTGCTTGCCCAGCAGCACTTTGCAAATGTCTCCAAATACCTTAAACCAACGTGCGTACGGGTGGAACTCCTTACCGGCTCTACCGGTGCGGCGGCTCGCAGAAGCATCCACGCAGGGCTGGAAGACGGCAGCGTGGGGGTGCTTATCGGCACGCATGCCCTCATAGAAGACAATGTGATTTTCAAGGCGCTGGGGCTTGCCGTAATTGACGAGCAACACCGCTTTGGCGTGGAGCAAAGGGCCCGGCTTTGGAACAAGGGCTTCGGCGGCATTCCTCCGCATGTGCTGGTAATGACCGCAACCCCTATTCCACGCACCCTTGCCATGACTTTGTATGGAGATCTTGATGTTTCCGTGATTGACGAGATGCCTCCCGGCCGAAAACCCATCACAACCATCTGTGTGGGGGAAAACAAGCGCCACGCAATGCACAATTTCATAAGGGACGAGATAGCGAAGGGCCGTCAGGCATTCATAGTCTACCCCCTCATCTTCGAGAGCGAAAAGCTTGATTACAAGAACCTTGAGCTTGGCTACGAAGAAATAGTGAAGGCCTTCCCGCTGCCCCAGTACAAGGTGGCAATAGTGCACGGACAGCAGTCCAACCAGGAGAAAGATTTCAATATGAGCGCCTTTGCCGCGGGAAGGGCTAACATCTTGGTTTCCACCACTGTAATCGAAGTGGGTGTGGATGTCCCCAACGCTTCTGTAATGGTAATTGAGAGTGCCGAAAGATTCGGCCTCAGCCAGCTTCACCAGCTGCGTGGCAGGGTTGGCCGAGGCGCAGAACGCTCCTACTGTATCCTCATGAAGGGCACCAAGGTGTCCAAGGAATCCCAGAAGCGCCTGGACCTCCTTTGCGCAACGGAAAACGGCTTTGAGCTGGCCGAAGAAGACATGAAACTCCGCGGCCCCGGAGACCTTGAAGGCACCCAGCAGAGCGGCCTTCCCATAACCCTCAATATAGCCTCCCTCGCCAAGGACGGTCTAATCCTTGCCGATGCCAGAGGCTACGCACAGCACATCCTTGACCTTGATCCTACACTTTCACAGCCGCAAAACGCTTCGCTTGCGGCGGAACTCCGCAAGGACAAGTATGTCACTAAGGATTACTCCCAGATATCATAGGTTTGGGTGCGGGTCAACTCATTGACATATAGGCGTTTACTAGGTTATCTGTAGCGCGCGTTCATCAAGGCCTAGCGTCTTTTGCCCCGTTCCGGCCCGCCCCTGCCCGTTTCGGCCCGTCCTCAGGTGCAAAACCACCCCCTTTTTGCACCTGGCAACACGTTTTCACCGGCCTCAGGTGCAAAACCACCCCCTTTTTGCACCTGACACCATGTTTTTGCCGTCCTCAGGTGCAAATACACCCCCTTTTTGCACCTGGCAACACGTTTTTGCCGTCCTCAGGTGCAAAACCACCCCCTTTTTGCACCTGGCACCATGTTTTCACCGCCCTTAGGTGCAAAACCACCCCCTTTTTGCACCTGACACCATGTTTTTGCCGCCCTCAGGTGCAAAACCACCCCCTTTTTGCACCTGGCAACACGTTTTCGCCGTCCTCAGGTGCAAATACACCCCCTTTTTGCACCTGGCAACACGTTTTCGCCGCCCTCAGGCGCAAATACACCCCA
>Ga0247609_10000533_pt1 | contig 52617 bp, 46 predicted proteins | sample 172DNAGHGlowgp2_FD_193487 | JGI IMG/M metagenome (GOLD analysis project Ga0247609, IMG submission 193487) | Sheep rumen microbial communities from Palmerston North, Manawatu-Wanganui, New Zealand - 1728 DNA GHGlow gp2 | ecosystem: Host-associated > Mammals > Digestive system > Stomach > Rumen ... | reverse complement strand
GAAACAAAGTAAAATGGTAAGAATATTACCCTTTATTAAAAAAGACTTTCTCATACAATTCAATTAAACTTAAGTCTGTCAATGCAATGAATCATCCATGAAATACAATCTATGTCTATGTTAAGATCTTTTGTTAAATCCATAAAGTATGTTATAGTAGCTTTGTTAAGATTCTCAACTTCATTATTAATATACTTATGAAATACCATACTGCTTAATTCATTTATATCAATTTGAATATCAGTTAATAATTGAAATACTTCTTCCAGTACATTAAATAAGTACTTTTTATATTCTTTATCATATCCTTTATAAATATCTTTATCAAAGTTACTCATTACAAATTTATTGAAATAATAAAATTCTTCATTAAACTCTTCATTTTGTTCTTTGTTTATTACATCTTTAAGAATAAAATTAAATTCTTTTCCTATTTCATTTAACTTACTAACACAACTAACGAGACTCTTTTTATTGAATTCAAATATACTACTTTGTGTTTTATCAAATGAATTAATAAATGTAATAAAGTTATTAATATCTCTTCCAAGAATCATCCATTTATCTTCTCCATTTAAGTAATCTATTTCAATTGAACTATCTTTACACGTAATTGAATTATCAGGTTCAGTACAGTTAAATTTTTTCATTGTTTTTTTTTTTTTTTTTTTTTTTTTTTAGAACTTAAAAATATTAATTTTAAAAACTAACAAATGCATGGAAATGGAAAGAAAATTAAAAAAGAGCATGTTGTGAATATAGATAGAAATGATAGAAATGGTACTGGATTATTTAGTGGACAATCAACTGGTGTTAATTTATTTGGTAATCAAATAAATGGAAATAATTTATTTGGTAATCAAACAAATGGAAATAATTTATTCAGTAACGTTTTATTTGGTAATCAAACAAATACAAACGATCCATTAAGACAGCAAACAAATACAAGTACAAACATAAACACAAGTACAAATACAAACAATACATTTAAAAATAACAATCCATTTATCAATCCTAATGATCAGTTTTCTTTTAAAAGTCAGAAACAGCCTCAACAACCTCAACAAAGACCTCAACAGCCAATACAATCTCAACAAAGACCTCAACAACCTCAGCAACCTCAGCAACCTCAACAGTCAATACCTCAACAAAGACCTCAACAAAATATAAATCAAACTTCACCTAATGACTTCATAAATATTAATAGTATGTTTTCACAATCACCTTTTATTAATCCACAAAATCAATCGAATCAACAACAGCCGCAGCAACAGCCACAGCAACAACCACAGCAACAGCAACCAACAATTAATAATAATAGTGGAATTAATGACTTTATGGAGAATTTTAAAAATGATATGAATAACATTAGAAATATGCTTAATACAAATAACGGTATTAATCAAACAGGTCCAAATCAACCATTGAATTCACCTAATGTTATTCCTTCAATAAAAAAAGATGTATCAAATAATTTATTAAATGGAGAAGCTTTAAAACTTATTAGTAATTTACAATCACAAGTTAATCAATTACAACAAACATTAAGTCAACAAATGAAACAAAATCCTACTCAAAATATAGGTAATAATCCTACTTTAACTAGAGAAACTTTAATAGGTCAATTAAAACTTTTATTAGATGGTAAAACACCTCCTCCATATATGATAATTTCTATAATTCAATTATTTATGCAAGTACAGAATGGAAAACCAGCTTTTCCAAAAGAACAAATGAATACATTAATAGCAGATTATAATATTTTAAAGACATTAAGACCTGGTGATAGAATAAGATTGGGTTGTATGATAGCTGGTGGTTTTTATGGTGATATAAAAAAATTAAGAAATTTTTTATATACTAAAGTAGTAGATGGTGAACTTAAAAAAATTACTAATTATCCAGATACTTTATTAGAAAATGCTTTAAATGGAAATGTAATTATATTCCTTTTAGGTGATTATGTAGATTATCAAGGAAATGGTTTAGAAGTAATTCTTTCTGTAATGATTTTAAGTATACTATGTGGTACAAATTCTTTTCTTAGAGGTAAACATGAATGTAATTTTGTAGATTATAATTCTAGTTTTGGTTTTAAAAGTGAATTATTAAGTAAATTTAATGGAAATATGGATACTGTTAATTATATCTATAATCAAATATTAATTGCTTATGATTATTTTCCAATTTCTTTTAAAATGGCTGAAATGGCTTATCTTGTTAATGGAAACTTTCCACATCCTGATTTGATTAATGATTTTATTAAAATTCAAAGTCAATTACTTCCTTTCCATATAAATGATTGTCCATGTGCACTTTCAATGTTATATAACATGAATGTAAATAATGGTTATGATGTAGTAATAAATGGAAAGGTTTCTGTAAATACTTCTATTAATATAACACCATCAATTAATCCAATTATGTTATCAAAAGATGTAGAAATATCTTATTTAAATCTAGTTCAATGTGTAAAGCTTGTAAGAGTTGGTGAAACAAATGAAAGTATATTACTAAGAGAAATAAAATATGGTGATAAATACTTAAGACAAGGTGTTTTATCAATAATAACATGTCCTAATTATAATAGTATGGCTTTAGATATTCCAGGTTATTATTTAACGTTTAGATATAATGAAGATGGTATGAAAGATTTAATTCCATTTAAATTGAAATAATAAAAATCAATTCAAATTCTTTTCTAATACATATAATAGATCATTTATTAAAATTTCTAAAAATATTAATTTATCAATGTCATAACAATCACTGTAATTTTCTAAAAGAATGCTTGCAAAATCATAACAAAAGTAAACATTTATGTAATATTTAAAGTAATAAAGTATTATATCATCACTAATTAATACTTGTTTATTTTTATTAGCTAATTCATTTGGAACTCTTCTTAAATATGAATAAAGTGTTTCTAATACAGTTTTTGTATTTGATTCTATAAACACTTGTTTAAATTTATTAATATCTTTCCTTATACACAAATCAAATAATGTACAATCTTTATTTAAACATTTATTATTAAAATAATCATCTTTAAGTCTATTTAAAGCATCTTTCTTTACATTTTCATCATATTCATCATTAAAAGATGATATCTTTATTTTTATTTTATCCTTATATGTAAAGGTTTTAAGCTTTGATTCCAATTCTGACATCTTTTTTGTATATTCATTTAACATACATGTTCTATAATAGTCAGTGCTTGTAATCATTTAAATTTATAAAGTTATAAATTTCGCTTGAACTAATAAATAAATGGAAAGTATCTGAAACACTTAAGACGGATAATTAAAATTTTGAATAAAGCAAATTAAAAATTAATTAAAAGTTTTTAACCAATTTTCTACTTTAGATTTCTTTTCATATATATTAAGTGGTTGGTAAGGTTTTAAATATTGCTTTGACAATGGAAGTAAATTATCTTTATATGGATCAGTAAAACAAAATATTTGATCATTTACAAAAGTATAATAAAAACCTTTTTGATCATATTTAAAATTATTAACTTTTTCCATATAATAATGAAATCTTTTATTTTTTGTAATTTTATCTACATAATTTGTTCCTATTTTTAGCTCATCCTTTAATTTAGAATAATCATCATTATTAAAATCTTTTGGATTTATTCTATTATTTATATCTTTCTTATAAAAGAAATAATTACATTTTTCTACCATTTTTTGAACATTCCAATTTTTTTTCTTAAGAATATACTTTTTTGAATTATTTAATTTTGGTTTTAAAGATTTAATTTTATTACAATTAAAATTATTTAATTTAATATTACTTAAACCAGGAAAGAAATTATTTGCATTCTGTTCTAAGTTTGTTAAATAAGCTGTATTATTAATCAATTGAACATTAGAATCAAATGGAGTATTATTTACTATTTCATTTTGTTTAACATATTTATTATTAAAATTGTAATAATCATATTGTAAATTAAATGGAGTATTTATATAATTAACAGGATTTATTAATTGTTCATTAATTAATTTATTATAATCTACACCATTTAACATTTCTTTATTCATTTTAATTTCAACAGTTCTAATTTTATTTTTTATATAAGTATTTTAATTATTCAAAAATATTTTAGTTACCCTCATTTTAAGTTGACCTAATAAACTAGAACTAAAAAAAACTCATTAAATGGAAAAAAATAATCTTAGTGATTTAGATGAAATGTTTATTAATCTTAATAAAATTATTGGTAATAATTTACCAAATCCAATTCAACCTATTCCTGAAAATAAAAATTTTAATCAAAATGGATTAAATGAAATGAAACCACTTGAACCATTACCAGAATTTGATCAATTTAAACAATCTCATCAAGTTCCAGTATATCAGTCAAATCAAGTACCTCAGCCAATTAATCCAATTCCAGCACCTTGTATAATTCCCGATGTGTCAATTGAAAAAGATCAAAAATTAAATATTCAACCAAATATACAAGTTCAATTTCAATCAAATCAACAAGGTATTCAATTCCAAAGTAATTCTTCAGATGGAATACAAATTCAAATGCAAAATACTAACAATTCAACAAAAAATTTTAATCAATTACAAATGAATTTAAATATGCAAAATATTAATAAAGATAATCAATCATCAATAAATAATCAACAAAATGGAATAAATCCACAAGTAATTCAAACTGATCAATTCAATCAAAATAATTATGCTACTCAACAAATGGCACAAAATCAACAACCAGTTCAGAATCAACAAATTCCAATAAATAATCCAATTCAGAATCAACAACAAATACCAATTCAAAATGTTCAACAAAATCAATTAAATCAACAAAGTTGCTGTCAACAGAATACTTGTCAACAATTAGATAACATAGATTGGAATGGTGCAATGGAATATGCTAAAAATACTTATAATTCTGTTTTAGAACAAATAAAAAAAAGAGAATTTAATAGCTATTTAAATAATGATAGTTTAGAGAAAGTTGTAACTTTATTTGAACTTACAATGAATAAAAAACTTAAATCTTCTTTATTTGTTGATCTTAGTGGAATAAATCATGTTGATCATTATATATATGTATTTGGAAGTATTCATGGAGATGCAGGATTATTTTTAAGAATAAAAGATTTAGTTGATAAACTTTTTAAAGGAGAAAATTATATTTTAATTTTTTTAGGAAATTATTTAGAAAATGGTTATTCTGATTTCCTTTGTATTGCTGCTATAATGTTATTAAAGATTATCTTTCCAAATAACGTTTATGTATTAAAAGGTGAAACTGAAACTAGTTATCAATTTCAAAGATTTTCTACATTTGAAAAAAGATGCAATGATAATTATAAAGATGGTGGGAAAGCTCTTTATTTATATGGTAAAGCACTTAATTATTTTCAATATGCTGTTATAGTAGATAATGTATTTTTAACAAGTGGTGGTCCACCAACTGATTTCCAATTAGCTTTTAACGAATTAAATAGTATTAGTATTCCTTATTATAAATTATCAAATGGTGTTTCTTCAATGTTATATAATAGACCAATTCCACCTTCTTTATTTAATAAAGAAAATAGTAAACTTTTAAATAATTTAGTAATGTGCTATAATAAACAAACTGCAATGAATTTCATAAAGAATTATAATTGTGATGTAATGATAACAACACATGTAGAACCAGATTTTTATGATCCTATATGTTATGATGAAAATTTCTTTATTGTTTATACTGCTCCATTTTATAATAATCAAACTAGAAATAAAGAAGAATGTATAGAAATAAAAGTAAATTATGTCAATGGAAAAGCTAATAGAAAGATTACTAAAGGAGGTATTAAATTAAGTTAAATGTGTCTTAAAAAAAATTTAATTCTTTTTTAAAAAAAAACTCTTTATTGTTTATTATAAAATGTCAGTTCTATCTAATAATAAAGAGAATGATAATACTAATAAAAACGATAATAAAAAATTATTAGATTATTATAATGAATATCTTCCTGGTGTTGTTCCTTTGGCTTTATATAGATATACAAAATTTCTTACAGCTGATAAAATAAATGGTGGATTATTAACAATGAAAGAAATTAATGAATTAAATGATATTCCAACTGGTTATTGTTTTGATTTAAAAGATTCTGGTTATTTTATAATAGATGTAGATATGATTGATGGCTATTCAAGATTACAAAATTTTAATTTAAATGATGATGATAAAGAACTTTTAAATTGTAAAATAGATAAATTTCCTGATAAAATTGAAACTAATGGAATTAATTCTATTGGAAAAAGATATAATTGTTTTACAAGAGATAGTTTAAATATTGCTTTTTGTGAAATGTTTAAAACACCATTTGTTAAATCAGCTTCAAAAGGTTATCATTTCTATTTTAAAAATGATTTAACTAGAGAACAATTAATTGATATTTTTGGAATTCCTAAATCAAAATATATTAAATGTATTTCTTTATTTAATGAAATGGTTGATTTAGATATCTTTTTAGATTTTAATGATGGAAAAGAAACTAGATTAGTTCTTCCTTTTTCAACTGTAATAATAGAAAATAAAGAATCTACAACAGATATAAATACACCAAAAATAAAACAAGTTGAATATAGTGGATTGAGGTATTATAAATGTGATGACTTTAGAAAAGCTTCAGATTTAATTAGATGGTTAAAACTTTATATTACTCCATTAAAACAAAATATTAATGATAATGAAAGTGATATTGATGATGATAATAATAATGATAAATATTGGAAGAAAAGAGGAAGAGCAATTAATGTAAGTGATTCAAATAGATTAATTTATTTAAATCAAATGGAAAAGAATTTTAAATTAATTAAAAAATTAATTCCAGAAATGCATACTTATAAAAATAATCCATTTAATCTTTATTGTATTATGTGTTATATAGTTCCTTTTCCAGTTTGTATGCATTATGATTTATTAGTTAAATTTATACAAGTTTTTGATAAAAAAATGAGTGAAAATTGTATTAAGCAATTATTAACTTATTATTATCAAGTTGCTACTGATAAAAGAAAATTTAAAGATTGGAAAGGTCCTATTTATTTAGAAAAGATTTTAAATTCAAGATTAGATTTAGATTTATCAAATAAATATATTTTTGAATATGAAAATGATAGTAAAAATAATGATTCTGAACAATTAGAAGAAATAATATATGAAGATGTAGAAGATGATCCAAAAAGTATAATTATTAAGTTTAATAAAGAATATTCAAAATTTCCTTTACCTTCTTTAATTTAGTTATTGAGTTCTAAAAATTTTTTTTTTATAAAAAAATAAACTAATAAAAAATAATCCATTTAATAAATGCAAGATATAAAAATTGAATATCTTTCAGAAAATGATGATGAAAAGGAAGAAGTTGATGATTCAAATGAAATAGATGCAAAAAAAGAAAAAAAACCTAAAAATAATTATTATGGTATTAAGAAAAGAAAAAAAATTGAATTTAATGATGATGATGATTATGATAATGGAGAACTTGAAGAACTTAATTTTTTAAAAAAAAAATTAAAATATTTACAACTTCAAAATCAAATACTTGAAAAAGAAAAACAACTTAATTTTATTAATAATAAGTTAATGATTTCTCTAGATTCTTCCAATTTAAATAATATAATTATTAAATCATATTATAATAATAAATTTCATACAAATAAATGGTCTTTAAGTGATTATGAATCTAATCTTAATTTTTTAAGTCCACCATTAGATTGGTATAATGTAGGTTCTTCAGTAACACAATTTTTAAGTTATAGTCATGGTAGTGGAACTATTAATTATTTAAAAATGTTTTATCCTTATTGTGATTTTAGTTTAGAAGATACTCTTAGAGATAATAATGGATATGTATTAAGTACAAAACTTACAAAAGTTAATAATATTACAGGTCTTACTAGTTATTATATTGATGCACTTGGTAAGAAAATAAAACCTAATGCTGATATAGGTTATATAAAAGGTTCACAAACTTATTCATCAAAATATAGTTCTGATTTTAATGTTTTAAAAACTTATAGTTTTCCAAGAGGACAATTAAATGAAGGACTTTTAACAAATTTAAATAATGTAATGCAGGAATTTAAAGCTAATTTTCCAATTCAAAATAATATATATAAATTTAGATTTAGACATGCATTAGATGCAATAGCACATTTTTATTTAGATTCTGGTGTTTTACCTCCACCTAGTTCTTTTAATGTTAAAATATTAAAAGAATTATTCCCTCCATCAGAACTTATGAATGATAAAGAATTATTTTATACACCAAATGAATTAGAATCAGATCCTGATTTAGTTAATTTTCAAGATATTTCAATTCCTAATTTTGAAAATGAATTAAAAATAGATGATATAAATGCCAATAATCAAAATAATAAAGAAAAAAAAGAATTGGGAAGAGCAATAATTCCAAGAGATTTTTATACAATTTATAATGTAATTTCAAGAAGAGTTAGTGATTATGTTATTAATGGAAAATTACCTAAAGGACTTATATATAGAATAAATAAAAATAATCAAGAAGTTCCTGTTTATATTGATTCAGAATATAATAATGATAATGAAAATTCACCAGCTCCAGTTAAAAATTCACCAGCTCCAGTTAAGAATCAAGATTTAAATAATAATAAATCAAATATTAAAATTAAAATTTCAACTAGTTCTAACGTTAAAAAAGATAATAGTAAAAATATTAATAGTTTAAATTAAAAAGTAATTGTGTTGAATAATTAAAAAAAATTTTTTTTAACTTTTTTTATGAACTAAAAAAAAACATAAAATGCAAGATAACAGTCAATTTATAAGTAAAATGGAAGAAGAACCAAAAATTAATGAATTAAATAAAAAAGAAGTAAAAAGATTTTTTGACTTAACATATAGAAATAAATTAGCTGTAAATTCTGACATGACCATAGATATGGAAAAAAATAAAAAAAAGACTTATTCTAAAAATATTGGAATGACAAAATTAGATAATGTTAATATGGTATGTTTAAATTATGTTCCAAGTTATAAAGAAGTTCATTGGAAAGAAAATTATGATTATTGTCAATGGACAAATGAATTAAAAACTTTTCCAGATGAATTTACTACTTTAAATGTAAATCTTTCAGATGGTGATGAAGCAATAAATTATTTATGTCCACCAATAAAATCAATTTATTTTTATGATAGCTATGATATGAAATATTCAGATGAACATTATGAAAAAGTTAATTGTACATATGGAATAGAAGATTTAAATGATACAAATATAGAAATTAATCCTTATCAAACAGCACCTGTATTTGGGTTTGATCCATTCTTTAAAAAACCAGATCAAGAAATATGGAAAACATTTGGAATATTAGATTTATTTGAAAAAGCATCTTTAGTTCATTCAAATATATTATATTATTTAGATACTATATTTATTAATAAATTTAAGAATGTATTAAAAACCACCATAGAAGAACAAAATTTAAAGGAATTTGAATCAAATCCATTTATTAAGTATATAGCTTTCCAAATTGGTAGTAAAGTTGAAAGTGTTAGATGTGATTTAAAATTATTTAAAAATTTTACTGATAAAGTATTAGATTCTAATGTTATAACACCTTATGGTTGTTCAATAAGTGATAAAGATGAAAAGAAAAAAAATTTAGAAGCTGAAGAAAATGACAGAGATGAAAAATTATATAAATTTACACAATGGGATGAAGAAAGAGCACTTGAAATAAAAAATATATATTTTATAGATGGTTTAGTTTGTGATGAAGGAACTTTAGAAGGTATAATGGACATGTTTATTAAAAATGTTTTAAAAGATTTATTAAATTCTCCTCAATTAAAAAAATTATTTAAGACTCTTCTTGTTATATTTTTGATTATAAATGAATTTGCTATCCATATAAATATGTTATCAATGTATTTCAATACAAAGGATTTAGATATAGATGAAATGGAAATAGATTTTAATGATGCAAGACATTATTTTAAAAAAGATTCTTATTATAAAAAAATTACTGGATTATTAAGTAGTGATACATTTAGAATTAAAGAGATTATTTATCCAAATGGATTAAGAATAAAAAGATATTTAGATAGAAATTTAAATCCTGAACAAACTTATTATCATAAATATATTCAAATAAATAATAAGCCAGTTAGTGGTTGTTTAATAAAAGCTGAAATTAAAGATCGTTATATTGGAAATTATAATTCAAATAGTTTATTAAATGATGATGGTTATATTGAAAATAATCGTTTTAAATCTTATATTAATAATAATATTAATGGAAAATCTTTAATATTTACTTTAGATAGAACTCGTAAAATAAGAATAGCTTTATTATCTGCACATGAATTAAATTATAGAACAAGTTCATGTAGAATACTTTTTGATCATGTATTTGTTACTTATCAAGATAAAACAATAGAATTTTCTCCAATTGAATCAGAAAATACACCTTATTATGTATGTCATTATATCCATAGTCAAAAAGATTCAGTAAAAGAGATTCATTCAGCAATAAGATTAGAATTTAAACCAGAAATGAATTTGGCTTATGAAGTTTTAGATGAAAATGAAAGAGTTCTTCAACAAACAGGAATAAATTACGTTTTAAGTGAAAATATTTTTTCAACTATTTATTATATCAGAGCAGATCATTTTGGATTTTATACATATCAATATACACCAATTAATAAAGATGAAGATAGTCATTCATTAACTATTCCAATTGATAGTTGTACAATTAGTTATAAACTTACTGATAGAAATGAACTTAGAATAACCGATCTTGAAATTAATGAAGGTTACGATCAAGATGATGTTCAAAATTATGTACTTAATAATTTCCCTAATAGTAATAATAGTATTATAGAAGATAATGAATTTGATTTAAGAATGGATAATTATGAATCTTGTAATTTTGAAAATGTAATAAATATTGATGAAGAAGAAGAAAATGTTAAAAATAAAGATAAAAAGAATTATTCAAAACCAAAGAAATTAATAGATTCAAAATTAAAAGATGTTGTTATTGTAAACGATGATAATGTAATAAATGAATCTGAAGGACTTGTTAAATTTAGTTCAAAAGACATTTTAAGAAGTATGTCAAATCAAGTTAGAAATAGAAAAGAACAATTAAAAAGAGAAGCTTTAGAAAAAAAGAAAAAGGAACAAGATCAACAATAATTCAATTAATTGAATTAATTTTTTTTTAATCTAAAAAATCATTTATATCAATGAAATAATCTTTATTTAAAGGTTTATTAAGCATTTCTAATCCATCACCTTTCCATTTATCTGGAATAAATACATTTCTTAAATTTAAAGAAGCACAAAATTCATTTGATTTAAATCCTTTAAATACATATGGTTCAATTCTTTTATCATATATTAAATCAGATGGAGGGAAATTATTATTATCAAATATATCACAATAATTATCATCATGTCTAATTCTCTCTTGAATATCATTTGGAAAATTCCATTTAATATCTTTTAATTGATTAAATTTCATTTCAGAATCTGGATTTGAATGAATTACTATTTTATAATTATTATGGGGTAATTCTAAATTCTTAATAATTGAATTAAAATCAACTAAATTATTCATTTTAATAACTATCTAATTTTCCTTTTTTTATTTTAATTAGATATTTATTTTTAAAAACACAGCTATATTTTGTTAAATCATTTGTAGCTATTAATAATCTATTTGGAATGAAATCTAATAAAGGATCTATCATTGAAGAAAAGCTATAATTATAAATAGAATCAAATTTTAATTGATTAAAATCATATCTTGTATAAAGTCCAAGTGAAAAATAATTTATAAAATTTATTGTATTAAACAATGGATTAAAAACTTTTATTTTTCCTTTTATACATGTTGTAATTATTACTCCATTTGGATGAACATCATAAACTATATAATTATTATCAATATCTAAATAAATATATTTTACAAAACCTAAGTTATATTCAATTGATTCAGGTAATGAAATCCATGTATCAAGAAGAATTGTATAATTCATTTTTAATAAATTTTTATAATAATCTTTATAATAAATTTCATTTTCATTTAAATAACAATTTAATTCATATATTGAATACCTTTTTAAATATACAACATTTGTATCTTTTGTATAATTACAAAATGAATTATCATTCATAAAAAAGAAATCTCTTAATACATTATAATTAAAATCAGATACCATTTTTAAAGTTTTTCTTTTAAAAGATTTATATTTAAAAAATAAACAATCACTACTTAATTTTGATCTTATTGAATATTCACCTGAATTAATATTATAAGACATAATTAAATTTTTATTTAAATATTTATAATTTCCATTAGAATCTCTATAAATAAAATTTGTTAAACTATAAATTAATTGATTTAATGAAATAATAGTTATTAAAATATTACCATTTTTATCTTCAAAAACTTCTATAACATTTTTAGGTAAAATGTTTCTATTTAAATCATTATCATTATCACTATCAAATAATTTATTTCCTAATTTAAAAGGAGTATTTTTAAGTAATTTTGATAACATATTTAATTTAATATCTTTACAAACTAATCTATCTTTTATTGTATTAAAATGATCAAATTCATTATATTTATAATTTTTATTACCTTTATTTAAAGAAATTAAAAGTTTTAAATCATCATTTATTATATTTCCCCAATAAATATATTGATACATTTGTTTTTTAGCATATTTTAAATCATCTTTTTTATAAAAATGTTGAGTTTGAATAGATTCAAAAAGAGTTGGATCACTAATTGGATTAAATTTATAAAATGAAAGTAAATCTTTATATTTTTTACAAGTTTTAATTAAATTTATATAATCATTATTTGTTTCTAAATATTTAGCAATTATTAACATCATTCCACTTTCTAATTTATAATTTTGCATTTATGAATTTTAAGTTATTATTTAAAAAAAAAAAAATGGAAGAAAGAATTAAATTAAACTCATCAATTAGAATTTTCTTTATCATTTTCAAATGAATTATCATCATCATCTTTTTTATTTAAAGAATCTTTATTTTCTTCCGTTGAAGAAAGATTTTCATCATGATTTATTTGATAATTTTTAACTAACATATCATCTTTAATATCAAATTCATTAAAATCATCTTTAATATCTAAAGAATTAGAATCTTCATTATCATTATTTAAATTAATATTATCATTAATAAATTTATATAAATTATTATTTGGATAATAATTATTTGTACTATGAATTTTATTATCAGATCTATGTTGAAAACCATTTTTATCAATTACACTTATCATTATAACTTTAATATCATTTAATTCATTAATACAAATCATAACTAAATTAAATAAATCATCATAAAGTAATTTACTTGGAATTAATTTTTTTGTTTTTAATACTAAATAAAGTAAATTTGTTATAAAATAATAAATTTTATTACATAAATGGAAAACTCTTTGTCTTTCAAATTTTTTTAATTTAAATATATTAAAATCTCTTCCTAAAGGATAAACATTTAATTTTACTTTATATTTTGATATAAGCTTTAAAATTTTTTCTATTTTTTCTAATTGTAAATATAAACTTTCATTCTTTAATTTTAAGCATCTAATATTTAATATTAATGATTTTGCTTTATCAATTAACATCTTTTAACTTAATGTTTTAAATATTTAAAAATAGTTATTTAAAAATATTTATTAGATTTTATAAAACACATGGAAAAAAAGAGAAAATTAATTTATTTTAACTTTAATATATTCATTAGAATTATAATCTTCATTAATATCATTATCATAAAATGATTTAAAACAATCAGATAAAGGAATTAATATAAAATTATTATTTTCAACTATTTTTTTAATAAAATGTTTATTATCTTTTTTTATTATTTCACAATTACTTAAATATTTAAAATCATATACATTATTTAACTTATTTCTTACTATACAAGATGAACAATAACAATTACCATTTATATGAATTGATTGATTATTTTCAACTGATGAATCTATAACTAATTTATTAAATTTATTTTCATAATCATTTATTTCATCTTCAAAATGATTTAATTGTTCCCATTTAATTTCTCCATTATATTTATTATAACCTTTTGATTTATATTCTTTATTATAATCTTCTTTTATTTTATTTAATGTCTTTCCATATCTAGCCATTCTATTCATCTTTCCATCCATCCATATATGTGAGCTTAATACACTTCTTTTAATCTTTCCATCACTTGTATATCTATAATCATCTTTATATGACATTTTATTTTTTATAAGTTAATTATTTAAAGTAATATTTTGTCTCAAAGCATTATTTTTTCCTAGATCTAATTAATCTGTTTCATATTTTTTTCTGTTTCAAGTTCTTTCCGAAAAAATGCGAAGGTTCAGAGATAAAATTTGGAATGTTCCACACGCTGAGATAGGAAATAAATCCACGATTTAATTAAAATGATATAGTTTTTTTTCTATATAATAATAGGATCTAAGTCCCGACATCTAGGTATTTACACTTAAGTTTTAACACTTAGGTATATACACTTAAGTATATACACTTAGAGTTATTAACTCTTGACTGAGATAAAATGGTGATGAAAAAGAGATGAAAATGAGATATTAATAAATTTCCTTTCCATTTGAGATGATTAAGAGACAATTAAGAGATTCCTATTTTTTCCTATTTAAACAAAAATTAATATGAACTAAAAAAAATAAAATTTAACTTTTCAACTAAATAAAATATAAAAGTGAAGAAAAATGCAAAAGAATACAACTAATAATTTAAGCAATGATAAAGAATCAATATTAAATATATTAAATTCTTTTGGTGAACAAATAGTTCCAGAAGGAAAGACATGGAGAGATTATCCTGATCGAATATCTGATTATATTTATGAGAAAAAAGATGGAAGGTATGCTTATACTTTGCCAATTGAATTATTTATAAAATTAGATGATATAAAGGAAATAATAAAAAAATTTATAGATGTTTCAAAGAATGAAACATTTTGTCAAAAGATAGATACAAAACAAAAGCCTTTAATTGTTGTTGGTGATATTCATGGAAGCATGGATATTTTAATCCATTTAATTAAGAAATATGGTATAGATGATGTTAATTATTTATTCCTTGGTGATTATATAGATAGATATAGTTGTTCATTAGAATGTTTAGTTATTGTTTACTTGTTAAAGATATATAATCCAAATAATATTCTTTTAAGAGGAAATCACGAAATAGAGATAGGAAGAATGGAATTACGTGATTCTATTAAATTTAGATATAAATATATAAATGAATGGGAAGAAATTCATTGTTTAGTTAATATGTTTAAAGAAAGTTTTGATTATCTTACCATGTGTTCTATTGTAGATGATAAATATTTTTGTGTTCATGCAGGAATTCCTTCTCAATATAAACAATTAATATGCTCTGATATTAATAAGCAAAAACCATTTTTAATAAATGTTGCAATGGATGATTATAATAAAGAAATGAGTGTTGATCAAAATTGTTATCTTCAAATGTTATGGAATGATCCACAAAGTGAAGATGATAACTCTAATTCATGTTTTATGGATGAAAATGAAGATTTTAAATGGAATAATGTTAGAAAATGCTTTTATAAATACTCAACTAAAGCAGTTAATGATTTTCTTTCTTCTAATGGATTTAAGTTCTTAATAAGAGGTCATCAAGTTGTAGATGATGGAATTCAATTTAAAGACAATATAATAACTGTTCATACAGTAAATTATGAAGATGGAAAGAAGAATGGTTATTTAATAATATTCCATGAAGAAATAAAACCAATGTACATTGGTGAAGATTAATTTAATTATTTTATTTCTTTTTCATTTAATTATAAATCATTTTGAAAGAATATGAAACATTTATTAACTGTGAACTATTAAATGATTGAATTATCAAGTTCCTTAAAAGTGTTTCCACTTAGATGTTTACACTTAGGTGTTTACACTTAGCCGTGTCCACTAAAAACTAAAAAGTGTCTATATTTAGCAACGTTACAATTGAACTAAATAATCATTAATTCAGTGCTTTTTTTCTGTACAGTTCCAGTTCTTCAACCTCTCCAATGACAAAGTGTTTACACTTAAGTGTATACACCTCAAATCCTGAACCTGATCGAATTTTTGGGAATAAATGTGAAACAGTTAACGACAAATCAGAGATATTTAAGAGATGAGACATTTAAGAGATGGAAGAGAGATGCGATAATTAAGAGATAAATGATAAATGATTTAAAAATAATAGATACTCAAGATATAAAATTTCTTTCCATTTAAGATGTAATTAAGAATTTAAATAAAACAAAGATAATAAAAAAATCAATAGATATGAATCTTATCTTTAAATTCTTCTAACCAATCAAATATAGGTTTCTTTTTAATGCAACAAGAATATAAAAAGTATTTTATGTAAGAATAAATCAAAGAAGCAAGTTTCTTTTTATCTTGAGATGAACAACTAATTGATTTTGATATAGAATGAATTTGTGAACATAAATCAGCATAATCTCTTTTCATTATATCTATTCTTAAATTATCATTATTTAATTCATCATTTATATTCTTTTCTTTTACTTTTTCATTTAAGCTTTGATATAAATCATCATCATTTGTAATAGAAGAATCACTTGATGAATCACTTGATGAATCATATGAAGAAGAAGAAGAAGATGAATCTTCATCCATTTCAGAATTTAAATCAAAATCATTATCAATATGATTTCTATTTTTTCTATTTCTTTTAATTTCATCTATTAATAAATTTCTTTTTAACTTTTTATCTTTTCTTTCTTTAGATAATTTCTTTACTTTTTTTACTTTCTTTGGTTTCTTTGATTTCTTTTTATCTTGTTTAGTTAAGCACTTTGAGAATCTAACCATTTTTAATTTATTAATAGTTCTAAGATAAAAAAAAATGGAAAAAAAAAATTTAATTAATCATCTGAATCATCAGGATCAATTATTATTATATTAGATTTATCCTTTCCATTTGAATCATTTTTAACTATTTTAATATCATTTTCATCTTCATCAATTATAATAGCACTAAAATTATCAAAATCATTACATTCAATATTAAATAAATATTTTATAATAACATTATCTAAAAATATCTTATTATGACATCCAATTTTAATTGATTCATTAGATAAATCATGAAATTTCTTTATCATTTTAATAATTTTTGAAATTAAATCTGAATAATTAATTTTAAATACATCATTTAAATAATTTTTTAAATCTATTTTTATAAATGGAAAACATTTTGATATTAAAGTATTTTTACTAATTTTAAAATATTTTTCATCTATTTCTAAATTTTTAATTAAAAAATAATTAATTAAAGTCATATCATTTAATAATTTATATCTATCTTTATAATTAACATTTTTATTTAATTTTCTATTACAAAAATTAATTAAATTAAATCTACCTTCTTCAATCATTGTTTTTCTATCTAATCCATTAAAATCAATAACTACTCTTTTTGATAAAGTGAAATCATAATATAATTTTATTAAACAAATATCAAGATTTTTTACATAAGCATATAAAAATGCTAAAATTAATTGTTGTTCAAATTGATTTTTTTCTTGAAAACCTGATCTATTTTTTTTAATTTTTTGTTCTTGCTGTTTTTTTTCTTGTTCTTGTTCTTGTTTTTTTTGTTCTTGTAAAATAGATTTATAATTATCACTTATTTTTATTCTCATTGACATCTTTTAATTAATTAAAGATAATAAAAAAAAATAAATTAAATATTATTAAAAAAAAACAAACACATTTATTAATTTCATTTCTTTCTTCCATTTAACCTAATGTAAAAAAGAACTAATAAAAAAATAAATATGTCAAAAGTTTATTATTATTTTGGTTATACATCAAAAGAATTAAATTGGGAAGATATATTTAAAACCAGTAGTAATTTAATAATTTATAATGATCAAACTTTAGATTCAGTTTTACAAGATGTAAAGTATTATATAATCACATCTAATAAATGTTTAAATAGTGATATAAGTTATACAAGTGAATATATTTCTTTTCAAGATGTAGAAAATGTTATAATGTCAAATAATATAGTTTATATAAAAGGATTTTTATTTTTAAGAAGAAAAAGAATTTTAATTACAAAAATGATTAATTCTAGTTGTGATAATGATTTTAATAAATTATCAAATAAATTAAATTTAGATAATTGGAAATATGAATTTTATCATAAAAAATTTCTTTTTAAAAAAATGGATAAATTAATTAAAAGAAATACTATTCCAACTTTATATAAGATAAAAAAAGATCATCCTTTAATAATTTTTTTTATGGATTTTTTAAGATCATGTTTTAAAATTATTAATAAAAGAATATTTTCAATTATAATTATAGGAGATACAAAAATTGGAAAAAGTATTTGTTTTAAAGATTGTTTAATTAATAATAAATATATTGAATATCATAATTCAATGCTTGAATTCTCAAAATGTTCAGATGAGAATAAAAAACTTTTTAGATTATTAGATGATATTAATTGGAATACAGTTGATGTAATGACTTTAAAAACTATTCTTAATAGAAATGTAGCATCAGTTGATGTAAAATATTCTTATGGAATAATTTATCCAATGATTAATATATTTTTAATGAATAAAGAAGATTATATGATATTTCAAAAGAAATATGTTGATATTTGGTCTTTTATTAGTAATAATGTAGCTATTTATCCAAAACAAGAAAATAATAAAGTAATTGAAGAACAAATTCAATTATATGATTCAAATGAGTTATTAGATTCTCTTTTGTTTGATGATATAATTAAATTAAATGATTTTGATAAGGATTTTAATGATCAAATAGAAAATGGAAAAGAACCTGATATTTATGAATGTATTAAATCAAAATTATTAGATATTCAACCATATATATATGATAATAAACAATTTATAGATTTAACTTCTTTTGATATATCTCTTATTCCAAATAGACAGTTAATTGAAAATGAAATGTTAAGAAAGATAAAAGAAGCTGAAACAAAAGAAAAGTATATGGAAAAAGTAGAAAAGAAACCAAAGAAATTAAATAATAATAAAAAAAAGAAAAAGAAAAAAGAAATAGCCATTAAAAATAAAAATTGTCTTGATTATTACTTTAATAGAGATAAAAAGAAATCATTTTCTGAATCTACAACACAAGATCTTCCTCCATATGACAAAGATAATAATATGGATGAGTATGATGACATTGACAATGATATTGACGATGACATAGATGGTATTGATAATGAAATTGACAATGATAATGAAATTTACAATGACATTGATGATGACATTGAAAATAAAGATAGTATATTTGATGATATGGAGAATAGTAATCTTGGTTATAATAATTTTGGAAGAGATGATACAAGTGATGACGTATATAAAAATAATGATGATATAATGAATGATTCATTTAATTGTTAGCAATTACAATATATGAATTATATAATTTTTCATGTAATTTAAATTTAAAAAATTTTTTATTTAATTTTATAAATGATTTTTTCTTGTTAATAGAAAATAATAATTCACTTGAATTTTGATTTTGAATATTAAAATTAATTTTATTTTTTTTATCAATTCTAAATATTTTAAAACCATCATTTGTTTGAATATCAAATACTCTTCCATTTGAATTAATTAATATTAATCTCCAATAATTTTTAAAATCTAAAAGTGCTATTACATAATTTTCTAAATGGAAAAGATATGATAATCCTTCTTCTTTTATTATTTGATTAAAGTTCATTTCCATTATCATATCAAGATTTAAATCTTTACATATCTCTTCTATTTTTGGATTATATGGAAAAGAGTTTCTTGGAGAAAACTTTTTCATGATTTTTAAGTTCCATGAATAAAAAAGATCTTAGAATAAACTAAATTGAGTAGAAATGTCTTTATTTATTTCAGTACATATTTCATTAATAAAATCTTTCTCTTTTAATAAAATTTCATAATTTAAATTAGATAAACAAGGATATTTTTGTTTTAATCTTTTATAAATAATTACTAATAAATTTATTAAATTAGAACTTTCTTCATTATAATATTCAGGAATATAACCACATGTAAATATTAAATTTGTTTTCCAATTTCCAAGTGTTCTTATACAAATTTCTGAAGAATAACATGCATCAAATATTATTATACTATCTTTTATATCAAAAAACTTTTCAAAATCAGATGATTCAATATAATACTTTCTATTTTGTAGATAAAGAAGATACATATAATCATTTTTAACTTTTGATACTTCAATCATAAAGTCATGTTTATCAGTTCTTTTTAATCCATGTGAATTAATCCATACTATAGAATTTCTTATTGGTTTATCATATGGAACACCAACTATTATTTCAACTTTATCAGTTTTGAACATAGCTTTTAATCTTTTTGTTGCATTTTCAGTATATGGAACATCATATGGAAGATAAATGTAAAGTGTATTAGACTGTCTTTCTTCTGACATTTATATTTAAAAAGTTAAAAAAAAAAAATTTTTTGTAAAGTCAATTAAAATTCAAATACTTCACCTTTTAATTGAACTACTCTTTCACCTTTAGCTAATTGCTTTCCTTGTTCATATGGTCTTATATATTTATTTCCTTTCATTACAATTGCACCATAAGTATTTAATAATACTTTATGATATCTCTTGTTTTCTTCAATTGGAACTACTTCTGGTTGATTATCATTACCTTCTTGATTATCCATTAAATCTTCTACATAATTTGATAATGTTTGTTCATCAGATTTTGTCATAATATATTGTGGAGTAGAATCTAAATTAGTTGTAGCATTCAAAATATTTGATTTACCTGTAATGAACATAGAGAACATTGTTAATTGATAAGTAATTTCTCCACCTGATGTAGTGAATTTAAGATACTTATCTAAAGCAGCTATATCTTTACCAGGATATTTAATTAAATTACCATCTTCATCATATTGAGTTAAACCAGCTGATGAATTCTTAAATGATTCAAAGCTTTCAATTGCTTGATCTCTTAAACCTGATAAACCAGAAATACATCTAATATTTTGTCCACCTTTCTTTAATTCTTCTATTGGAATTTGTAAAAGTTCTGATACTTTTTGTAAAACCATTTCTTTCTTTTCTACCCAATCATCTCTTAAAGTAAATTGGGAAAGTACTTCACTTACAGGTTTTGTAGGATAATATTTAAATGTTGGAGAAAAGAAAATCGGTTTAACTTCTTTATTATAAATACTTTGAACATTATCTTCTCCATCATAATTATCTGGATTTGTAGTATTATTTGTATCAGGACTTTGAGTACAACTTGAAACTTCTAAACTTACACCGTTATCATTTGATAAGTTTTTAATTAATAATAAAGCACCTAAGAAAGTTACATCACTTGATGAACTAAATAATTCTTTAGCTTTTTCAAATAATTGACTTCTTGTAACTACCATTACATCATTTCTACCTTTACCTAAAGTTCTTATAGCTTCAGTTTTAACTAATCTAAATTGTAAATCTTTTTTAGTACATTTTTGTAAAATTATTTCAGAATTTTTTGCACCTTTTTCAATTGCTATATAAAGTTGTTGTCTTTCTTCATCTGTCATTTGAGGATATTGTTTATCTACATAATCAATTATTTTTGCTTGAACACTTGTATCTTGACCTTCACTTTTAAGATTTACAAATTCACTATCACCTTTTCCAAATATACTTCCAACAGCACCAGCAACTTGACCTACAGCATAAGATACACCTTGTACTACACCAGCTATTGTATTTACTAAACTTGACATTTATATAATTTTTTATTAGTTCTATTTTAGTTTAAATTTTTTAATTAATTAAAAAATATTTTTAAGTGTAATCACTTTGAATAAATTATAATCTTATGGAAAGAATATTAAAACATTTAAATTATAAGTTAAATTAAAATCGAATAGTTTTTAAATTAAATCATTTAGTTGATTTGAAGTATAAACACTTAAATGTAAACACTTTCCATGTTACTATTTTTAATAAAACTTTTTATTAAATAAACTTAATGGATACAATAATTTATATTCATTGTCCTGAAGTAATAGAAAGTCCTTTACATCAAAATGAATATCAAATAGTAGATGGAGTATTAAGAGATATATGTGATATTCTTAAATATTCATTCATAATAAATGATGATAGAACTATTTCATATTTTGGAAGAAAGATAGATCTTGATTATAAATTAGAAAAAAATGCTGGAACTTTAAAAACTTTATTAAAGTATTCTTTCATTTTAAAAAATCGTTCTATTTTATGTGAATGTGATATAACAAAATTATTAGATGATATGAATTTAGAAAAGGCTTTCTTAAATGATTATATAAATGTTATAAAATTAATAGTTAAAGATATTGGAAATAAATCACTAGCTTTAAATAAAAAGCTTCTTTCTCAATTAAAATTTGCTGATCTTAAAAGACATTATGATAAATGATTTATGTTAAATTTAAAAAACTTTTTTTATCAAAGAAGAACTAAATTTAGTTAAGATTGATACCTAAATGGGTTATTACTTCACTTAATGATTTAATACTCATTTCATTTAATGAAACTGTTACAGTACCAACTGTATCTCCAAAGTTTGTTTGATAATGTTCACTATTCAATGGCTCACAAGTAAATTTAGTATCATTACCACTATAATATAATTTAGGACTTTGAGTTTCAGTTGGATAAGAAAATTGGAAATTACTACTTAAGTTTAACATACCATTAACTATTGTAATTGTAACAGGTCCTGATTTAATTACATCACCAATTATGTTTGTATCATTTTGATCTGCTTCTAAACTTTTTGATTTCATATAAACAAACCAACCTTCAACAATTACACCAGTAGTAAGATTAAATGCATTTGGTGTTGTTACATCTTTTGTAAGGCCAACAGAATCTTGTTTTGGATAATGATCTGGTTCTGGCTCATCTGATTTTGCTGTGAAATTAGGTTCTGTAGTTTCTTTATCATAAACTGATACGTTTGATGGAGTTAATTTTCTCATTCCTTTATCACCATCAGTAAAGTAAGAAATTAAATCAGCTTGATTATCTTTACCACCTACAGCATCTTTTAAATTCTTTAATGTTACACCTTTTTTAAAAGCATAAACTGTTCCATTACAATCACTAAATGTTGATAAATATAAATTATCAGAATTATCACCACTATCATCTCCACCAACTGTTGGATTTAAAATTATTTGTGATCTTATTTGGTCTTCATTTGTATCTTTACCATAATTTTCATTATAAACAGTTGAAATAATAAAAGCAATTGTTTTATGAGAATCACGTGAAAATATTATATCACCACACATAAGACTTTTTCTTCCCCAATTAGTTGTATCTGTATAAGATTCAGACCATGCTTTTCCACTTTGTGAATACCATGTACTTTGTGATGGATTTAAATAACCTTTTGAGAAAAGAATATCAATCATTTTATTAAAACTTACAGAATGATAACTTTCACTTGTTTCTTTTATATAATTTTCATTTCTTAAAATATTTGCAATAGGTGCTTTTATACCATCTAATTTACCTTCTCCCTTTGGTGGAACTATAATTTTACTTATGACTGGTTCTTGACTTTTATTTAAAACTGGTGTTTCCTTATGTTCTTCTTTCTTTAAAATGTTTTCGTTTGTTTTAACTTTTCTTCTGTACATCTAAATTTTTAAAGTTCAAAAATTTTTTTTTAAAAATAATTTATTCTGAGAGTGTTTATACTTTAATGTTAAAACCTTTAATTAAATTTTTTATAATAATTTTAATAAAAATTATAATTTGGAACTAGATTTAATGGGAACTAATAAACAAATTTATTAAGAATTATTTATTTATTATAAATTTATAAAATGAACATGTTTATATTTAAGTGTAAACACTTTTAATTATTTTAAAATAAAAAAATAATAAAGATTTAAATCAATTAAGGATTTGCTACTAAAGTAATTACTCCAACTGGAATAATTGTAACTGTACTTTCTGTTGTTTCATCATAACCAAGATTAAATGATGTATTCTTTAATTCTATTCCTTCGTAATCATAAGTACCTGAAGTAGGATTTGATTTAAGAATGAAATTTGATGTATTACATGAATTTACAGTACCATTATTATTTGTATTAAAAGTTGGTTCTATTCCATCTTGTAAGTCAAAAACAATTGGAAAACCTTTAAAATCTTTTATATAAGCTAACCAAACATTACCTTTAATTGCATTTGTATCACTACTATCTCCATGTTCTTTAATATAGCAATAATATGAATCATAATCTGCTCCATTAATATTTTTTATACATCTAAATACTAATATTTGATCATTTTTCATTACAAGAGCATTTACATTGTGTTCTGTTTCAAGATTAGCAAATGGATCACTTGTACTAACTGATTTAAAAGCTAATTTATAACCACTTTGAACATTTATTATTTTTTTTAATGACTCTATTACTTTATCATTTTGATTTGAATCACTTTTTGGAATAAGTTCTGTTGATTTATATCTTTGATTATAAATGCAAATTCCATCAGTACCAGTAAAATCACTATTATTATTCTTTAAATTTATTGTTATTGCTGTCATTTTTAATCTAAATATTTAAAGTTTTTTTTTTTTCTTTTAAACTATAAACTATAAAAATAACGTTAATACACTTAAGTGTAAACACTTTTGTTTTTATTAAAAAACTAAAATTTTATATAACTAATAAATTAAAATGGCAAGAGGTTTTAGATTAAGAAGAAGAAGATATGGAAGAAGATTAAAAATATCAAGACGTTCAATTTTATTAAGAAGAAGATTATTAATTAGAAGAAAAATTAAAAGATTTGTTAATAAAATGGGTTATCCAAGTTATGTTAAAATGATGGGAATGACTGAATCAAAACGTTTACTTTTAAGAAAAACTTTAGCTTTAAATACACCTTATACAATTCAAGAAGATTTACAAGGTAATCCTGGTACAAATGTTTATCAAATTATTTTAAATCCTTTAGAATGTCCAAATATAAATAAAGTATTTACTGAAATGGGATTTCAAGGTTCTGATAATGATGAACTTAATTATACAAGAATATTTAAATATGATTATATTAGAATTAAAAGTATTTTTATTTCAATTAAACCAGCTCAATCTATAAGTATAAATAATGGTACTGCTACTACTTATTATAGTGATGATGGTCAATCAGTATCAAATGCTTATGCTTATTTCACTTATAGATATCCAATTCTTGCACCAAATGATACTAAAGAAATAATTCAATCTATGTATGGAACAAATCCAAATAGAGATCGTATAGTTAATGAAGGAAGATTAAAAAATACTTATACATGGCCAACAAATAAACCAATGACAATAAGTATAAATAAATTATATTATAGAGTTAATAGTGAACCATATAAATTATGTGCAAATACACCTTTAGATATTCAATATCTTAGATCACTTGCTGATTCAAATAGTGTTGGAGTTTATGATCCATTTGATTTTAAATCACTTGCACCAAATTTAGATGATGATAGTAGTGATGATAATAATATTCAACCTGGTAATGATGATGATAATCATGAAAAGAAACATAATAAAAAACGTAATATGATGGATGAAATATCATTAGATGATAATCAATATAGTGCTACTTTTAATGGTGGAAGTCATGGTGATGTAGATATTCCTGATGTTCAACTTGTTAATTATGATTTATTCTTTGGAAGATTAGTTATAGTTTCACCAAAAAATGTAAGGTTCACTGCTGAAATTTGTTATGACTGCACACTTGTTAGATAGAATTATTTCCATCTATATTAACTTGTGTTTCATTTGGTAAATTATCATTTGGTAAATTATTATTTGGTAAATCATTTTCTTTTAAATCTTTATTACTAATAATTGGTGCACGAACTATTTTAATCATTTTTTCCTTTCTAACTTTCTTTTTATTAGAATGTACTCTAATTTCACTATTATTTCTCTTTTTAATTGGTTCTACAAGTGTTTCTTCTGACAATTGTATACTTATTGGTTCTTGACCTATTGATAAACAATGTTCACAATCATCTTTTTTTGATATTTGTAAAGATGGAAGAGGTGGATGAGTACTAATATAATTTAATGATTCTAAAATAACTTCATCTTCATTTAAATTTTTAAGTTCATATAAGAAATTAAAAAATGGAGTCATTTGATCTATTCCACTTAAACAACTATAAATAAATGGATAAATCATATAAAAATACAATTTGTTAAAATTATATCTCTTTGTTAAATAATACAGATAAGTTAATATATTTTCTTTTTCATTTGAACTTCTATTAGAGAAATAAATTATTAAATCTTCATCAAATCTAGTTTTTAAATTATCTAAATAACTATAATAACCTTCAATACTGTTATAATTTAAAAATACTTTACTATCTATTGTATCAATATTAATATTTCTTCCATATGGTGTTTTTATATAATGAGCAAGTTGTTTAATATCACTATCTTTAATTGTTCTTATATTTAAATATTTTGATAACCATGATTTATCATAATAAACAATTCCACAATAACTTGATCTATATAACCAAAATAAATAAGCTATTGTAGTATCATCATATAAAGTATTTCCATTAACTAAAATTCCCATACTATCAATTGTATAATTAACTTTTCCACGTAAATTTTCAGTAGATAATTTTGAATAACTTAAAAGATTTTGATTTGTTGAATAATGAATAAATATATTATTTATAAATGAATAAAGATCAAATACAACTACTTCATTACTAATAGAAAGATATAAACTATTTATTTTTATAAAATGAAGATTTTCCAATACAAATAAAGCAAAATCTACCATATCTTCATTATTATCAAAACATTTTAATAAATATAAACGCATTGTAACCCTATCAGTATATTTTGAAATGATATAAGTATTTCCATCATATTTTTGTTTATGATAATAAGAAACTAAACCATTTTTATTTATTAAATTTTCATCTTTTGAACAAATACAATAAAATATAGGTGAATTAACTTTTGTTGATATATCTGATAAAGGAATAACTTTTAATGATTTTAATTTTGAATTTGATTTCTTTACATATGGATAAGGACCAATTAAAGTATGTAAATTTGATTTTAAATTTGTTTCAAGAAATGTCTTTCCAATTTGATCACTTGGAATAGAACTTAATTGATAATTTAAATTATTCATTTCTAATGGAATTGATTTATAACATTTTCCAAAATATGTCATAAAATAATAAAAAGGAAAAATTACATCTGGTTGATTATTTAAATAATGTTCTTTCATTACCATTTTATTTAAAAATCTATTAATAGCATTTAATCTAACTTTTATTTGTTCTTCTTTAATAAATTTAAATAAATTATTATCATTCCAAAGAGGTTGTTTTTGTTCAATTAATTGTGAATTAGGTTGTGAATTTTCAAATGAATTATCATCATCATTAATATATTCTTCAAATATTTCTTCTTCTTCTATAAGTGATTTATCTTTATTTTCTAAACTTTTATTATAAGAAGAAAAACTTTTATTATTTAATTTATTAAAACTATCTTCTTTCTTTTCAATTGGTTTTTCATAACTTAATTTCTTTTTAGTATAATCATTTATTGACTTTTGAAATTCTGATGATGATGATGATATTGAATATATAGAATTTTGACTATTAGAATTAGATTGTGATTTATTAAATTGTGATTTATTAGATTGAGTTCCAATGGAAGGAGTTACATTTGATTGATTAATTTTATTTGAATCTTTACTAATTGAACTAAAATCAATTTTATAATTCTCTCCATTTGGAAAAGGATCATTATTAAATGTACTATTAGAAAAGTAACTTTTATTTAAACTATTTGAAAAAGCATTATTTACATTAGTATTAGTTACTTTAATTTTATTATCTTGATTTAATTTATTAATTGTTTCATTATTTATAACACTTTTTGATTTATCTACTTCTACTTTCTTTGTTACTAAATTATCAAAGTTTTCATTTTTTGATTTATTTGAATTAAAAAGATTTGGATCAAATACTGTGTTTTTACTTTGTATTGTTGGAATTCTATTCATTTAAACTTTAAAAGTTCTTAAAAAAAAAAATAAAAAAAAATAAATTAATAATATTAAAAAAATACAACTTAATAGAAAAGAAGATGAAAATGTAGATGAATATATTTATAGATTATTACTTGAATTAAATAAAAATACATCAGATGAAGATTTTCATCCAAAACATCGTATAACATTTAAAAAATTAGATACTGAAGGTTTAAATCATTTAATTGGTGAAATAAAAGGTAAATTATTTATGCTTATAGTATTAAATGATTATATGAGAGCTTTCTTCTTTAAATATAATATTTTATCAATTCAACAATTTTATAATAGATTAGAAGTTAAAATAACTTGTGGAAATAATAATGATAATGTTATTTTTATTTTAAAAAATTCTGGTAAATCTAAGATAATTATAAACAATTCAAACAGTTCACTCATTTTATTAAATAATTTGAAATTAGAACAAATTGATAATCATCAAATGGAACAAGCTAAATACGTAATGTTTTACTATTAAATAAATTCTTTTTAATAATAATTAATTTAAAAAAAAATTTTCTTTTATTTTTTAGTTTGTTTCAGATCTTTTTCGAAAATTTGGACAAGGTTTGATAAAAAATATGGGAAAGAATTTGAAATAGTTCAGAAATAGTAACCAAATAGTAAAAGTGTATACACTTAACTGTAAACACTTAAGTGTTAATACCTAGGTGTAAACACGAACTAGAACTTAAAAAGATGGAGAAAAAAAAATATAATTATTCTTTACATTTAATAAAATCTTTAAAATTTAAGAATGTCATTTCACCTTTCCATTGACTTCATTATGATAGTTGGAAAATACCTTGAAACAGAAATAGATTTTATAAACTTAGTTAAAGTATGTACAAAATATAATGAATTATTACTTATGTATAAATTTAATCCTATATCAAATTGTGATATATTTCCAAATATTCAAACTCAACATTTTTATCAATATAGAGATATATTTTATAGAAAAAGAGATATGTTTAAATATGTATATTGGATAAAACCTTTTTTACTTGTTACTTACTTCTCATTAATAGATGATAAAAAATGTGAAGTTAAAGATATTCTTACAACAAAAGTTTTATTTTTTTGTAAAAAAATGAATTTCAATGGTTATATTCATAAAGATGACATTCTAAATAAAGTATTGAAATTTAATATGTCTTACTTAATATTGTCATATAGAGATAATTATTTTGGTTTTATAATAGATAGAATAAATACTAATAATCAAAGATTATTTTATAATGATCATTTAATAAATGCTAATTTTATGGTATCTCCTTCAACTGTATTTAGAAATAAAAGATTATATTTTAGAAATACTATGAATTATGATGAAATGATTACAATTAATTTTGATGATACATCAAAATATCCTTCTTTAGTTGTAGAAATAGAATCTACTCAATTATTACAATACCTTCCAAATGTTATGATAATTACTGATTATTGTTTACTCGAAAAGAAAAATAATTAATTGAATTTAAATTCAATTATCTGATTTAATACTTACTGAAATCATTTCATTTGCAATAGCATATTGACCTCTAATACCATCACCAATAACAATACCATTTTTATCATCAAATACTGAACCTTGTGGTCTACATTGACTAAATAATCTACTACATACTTCTTGCATGTCTACATGAATAAATAAATTATTTGGACATGTATCGAATGGTTTTTGTTCAGTTCCATCACCAGCCTTCCATTGATTAGATGTAAATGTATCCATGAATAAACCTTTCTTTCCATATTTCTCTAATTTCTCTTCTGGTGTTAACCAACCCATTGGTAAAGTTGTTTTCTTTGGATTAGCAAAAATGGAGGAATCAACTGATTCTAAGAAACCACCTTCTAAGTTCATTGTTTTCATCATAAAGATAAGAACATCACATATAATAACATCAGTACATACGGTTCTTCCAGCTAATTCTTTAGGATCTGTTGGTGGATCAATTACTTCTCTTAATTGATCTGGTGTAACACTTGTTGCTGATTTTAAAATCTTTTTAGCAAATTTACCTTCTTCATCATAAACATTTGAAAGAACTAAAAGCTTATATGGACTAGATGCAACAGTTAAATTAACTTGTTTTTCAATTTTAAGATTTGATGATACAACATATAATGTATTGTCATCTCTTTGAATTACTCTTCCTGAACTAATAAATTTACGTCTAAGTGTAACACCTTTAACATTTATATAATGTTCAACATATTCTAAACCATTTGGATCTTGGCAAATAACAGCTGAATAAGGATCATAAGTATAGCAAATACCATCTTTAATTGATGAATCACTCATGATATTTGTAAAAGTATCTTGGAATTTAACTGTAAGATAATGGAAATACATATCTGTTACTTTTGGTAATTCATCTGGTAACATTAAGTTTTTAAATGAAAATCTATATTCAAAGCATGAATTCATATCAACTGTAACAGGGAATAAAACTTTTTGTGAACCTGTTAAAATCTTTCCATATACTTTTTGACCATTTGTTGTTAAATAAGCTACATCTTGCTTTCTAATTAATGTAGGTTGAGTTCCAACTGGTGTTGAGACTGTAGTTAATGATGTACTATCTCTATCTTGATTTTCCTCAGACATTTAATTTTTAAAAGTTCATTTTTGTTTTTTTTAAATAGTAAGAAATAATTTTCCAAATAGTTTATAAAAGTGTTTACACATTAATATTAAAACTATTTCCATTTCTATATTTTATTATATTAAATACTATTCCATGGAACTATAAAATTAAGTTGTTACACTTAGCAGTAAACACTTTGGAAATTAAAAAAAAATAGTTTTCTTTTTAAAAAGTTATAATTAACCATTTAATTATTTAGTTCATGATTATAAATTATCAGACATTTTTGATATCTCTTTAACATACACAATATCACCTTTTTCATTAGATTTATTTTTATTATTTTTTAAATCTTTTACCGTTTTTATTTTATTCTTATTTGAATCATCAAAATTAATTTTCTTTTGTTTAATTAAAGTTACGTTATTACATTCTAATTTTAAACCTTTAACTGTAGTTGAGAAATTATCATATAACTCTTTTAAATCACCGGGTTCTGGATTAGAACTTAATACTTCATTAATAAGTTTTGTTGCATTAAATTGAATTTTTTGAATAGGTAATTTTTTTTTCCAATTAAACTTTAATAATTGATTACATACATCAATTATATATTGAAGTAAATGAATTGTTTTAAGTCTATCATTTAAATCTTTAGTTTCTTTATTTTCTATACTTAAATGATACTTATCAGTTTGAATATCATTAAAATGACAAATTATATCATCAAAATAATCATTAGTTAAATTATTAGTTTCTATAGATATAAACTTTTTATTATCTTTTTGAATTTCATTTTTAAAATCATAATCAATACCAAATTTATTTCCATGTTTATTAAATGGAAGAGAATTATCTGATTCATCAAAATCATTAGTTTTAATATTCATTTTATTAATTCTATTTTCTAAATCTTCTAATTTATTAATACTCTCAGTCCATTTTATTTTATAATTTTCTAATTCTTTAATTTTTTCATCATGATTATTTAATTTATTTGTATGTTCATTAATTAAACTTTCAGTATTTTTTACTCTTAATTTTAAATCATCTAAATCTTTATTAAATTCAGAAATTGATTTACTATTATTTGATACAAGTCCTTTTAATTTTGTCATTCCATAAATCATAGAACCTATTTGTTCATTCATTTCAATTACTTTTTTAACTAAATCTTCATAATTAATTTTTATTTTTTTAATTTCATCTGATAAACCATGGGTACTTGTTTCAAATTGTTTTTTTACACTAGTTATATTTTCATTTAATTTATTATATTGAACTTTTAATTCATTATAACTTTCTTTTAATTTATCAAATTCTTTTTTTAAACTATTAATTTCATTTGTTGATTTATTTACATCTTTAACTACTTTTTCAATATCTATTTCTTGTTTATCCTTTAAACAATTAATTACATAATAAATATTAGATGCAAGATTTTTAAAACAATTTTCTAAAATATTTTTTTGAACATCTGGAAAACCACTATTTTTAAGATTTTTAACACTTGTATATACTTCATTAAAAACTTCTACTCCTTTATTTATATCTTTAGTATTAATAATCATTTCTAAAAGGTTTTTATAATTTTCAAATTCTTGAACAAAAGTAGATTGATATTCCATATATTTAGAAAGATTAATTGAATCATTAATAACTCTATTAGAAAGACTATTAAGATTTTGATTTATATTTTCTACATTTTGAATTGTTAAATTTCCTGATGATTGTAAATCATTTATTCTTTCAATTATTTGTTTAAACCAATCTAAATAATTTCCATTAATTAAAGTAAATTGATTAAAACTATTTTTTATTCCATTTATATTATTAATCATATCATTAAAATTAGAACTTAAAAATATTGTTTGTTTAGCTACATTAATCATCATTTTAAAGAATGTATCATATCTATCTATTTTTTCTTCATTTAAACTAAGATTACATAAAGCTATAAAATAAATTTTTATATAAAAAGCTATTTTTTTAATTAATTCATTTTTATTTTTTTCTTCTTCTGATAATAAATTTAATATGGTTAATAAAGCACTTGAATCATTTTGTGAATAAAACATACTTACTTTTCTATTATTTAATATGGAATATAACCATTTTAAAAATTCATAATAATATTTATTTACTTCTTCATTTTCTATATCAGATTTTAAATCTCCTTGATTTAAATTACCTAATTGATTAATTAAATTAAATAATTGATCTTTATTTTCACATAATATTTTAAATAAATTTGTTTCTTCTAAATTTTCTGGTGTTATTTTAATTCTTGAATTTTTTATCATTGTATCTACTTGACTTACATAATCATCTTCTTTAACTATTTCTCTAAAACTACATAAACCATTATTTAAAATATCTTGTTCTTTTTGATTAAAAGTTAAACAATCTATAGGTTTAATTTCTTTATTATTATTATTTGTTAACTTTATAGTTACATTTGATTCTATAGCATTATTCATATTTATATTATCTAATCTTTCAACTTGTTCATTTCTAAATATTTGATTATTAACTGGATTTATAGAATAATTTTGATATGATGTTGATTGTAATGGTCTATCAGTATAATTATATAAAAAGTTTGTTATTCCTCTTGTTAAATCATCAGGTTTATTTTGACTTAAATTATTATTTAATTCATTTTGATCAATTATATTAATTTTATTTTTATTAATTTCTACCATGGGTTCTTTATTCTTTTTAATGGGAGAGTTAATTAAATCATTAAAATTCATATTACATAATTTATCTTTACAGCTATTCCATTCATTATTCCATTTTTCCATTTCTAAAATTTTAAAGTTTTTTTATGGAACTAAAATTGATGATTTTTGAACTATTAATCCGTTTCAGGTTTATTCCCAAAATTGGACAAGGTTTGGTGAAAAAAATGGGAAAGAATGTGAAATAGTTTATGAATAGTATTTGAATAGTAAAAGTGTAAACACTTAACTGTAAATACTTAAGTGTAAACACCTAAGTGTAAACACTTTCGGGAACTGGTTAAAAAGACAAACTATAAAATGGATGAAAAAAAGACAAAATTTTTAAAAAAAGACAAATTAAAAAACAAAAAAGAAGTCAATTAAAATTCATTTTTTCTCTTTGTCAACATAAGTTTTGATTTCAGAATTAATAACTTTATACTTTGTTTCATCAATTCCTTCTTCATCTATCTGTCTAGTTATCTTGAATACAATACAATTATCATCTTCATCAATAAAAGCATTATTTGGATCACCAACTATAATTATATTCTTATCTCTTTCCATTTAAATTTTTTAAAAAGTACTTAATTATAAGAATATAAACTTAAATATATACACATATGTAATTAAACATAAATAATAACACTTATCTGTTAACACTTAAAAGGAACTAAAAAATACAAAAAATGAAAAAAGGAAGATTATTAATATCAGTAGCAGCAAAAAAGAAACATTCAATAAAATCTACTTGTACAAATGGAAGAGATGATAATGAAGATAAATCAAATGAAAATCATTCAATAGAAAATAACTTTAATACAAATGGTTTTATTAATAATATGGATAGTACAATAGATTCAATTAATACAACTAAATCAATTAATACTTCTGTTAATGAAATTTTACCAAATGAAAATTTATCAAATCAAATTTTACCAAATCAATTAGATAATAATAATAGTCCTATTATACAAATGGGATTAATTAATAGAAATTCTTATCAAACAATATCAAATTCTTCTTATAAACCATTGATTTATGTATTAGATAAAGAAAATAAATTACCTTCATTAAATGATTTAGATAATAATAATAAATCTATTGAAACTATTCAATTACTTCCATATGCTTTTATAAAAAGAGATGAAATAATTCAAATTAATTTTGATATAAGACAAAATAAATTAAAACTTTATAATTATTGGATACAAACAAATAATCCTTTATTAACAAAAAATATAATTTTAAATATGTTTGGTTATAGAAATGTTTATATAACTAATTCTTTCTTCTTTAAAAAATCAAATAGTTATTCAGGTCAAAAAGTTATTTTAATAAATAAAACACCTCAAAGACCTTATAAATTTCTTAATAAACTTAATAGAAGATTATCAGTTGATAAAAGAACTGTAAAAAGTGTTATTGGTGATTATTTAATTTCATCAGATTGTATATTAATAATTTTATCAAATAGTACTTTAGATTATATTTGTAATAGTTATTATAGATATCATAAAAATGAAGCTTTTCAAATATCAACACTTTTAAATTCATTAAAAAGTAAATTCACATGTTTAGATTCAAATTCTTTAGAATTTTAATTAAAATTCAAACTAAATTTTTACATTGAAAAATACTTAATTTTTTAATTTTACAATTCTTCATTATATCCCAATTATAATAATTAATTGCTTTTTGATTTTTATTAAATTCTATTCTATTATCATATATCTTAAATAACCAATTAGTAGAACCTATTTTAATAAATGATTCATCTGAAAAATCAATATAAGTAAAAGCACTTTTAAAATCATATTTATTCATTACTAATTCAATTCCTTTTGTAAAAATAAAAAAACTAACACCAATACTATAATTCTTTTTTTTATCTATTATTCCTGGATAATAAATTCCATATGAATTATTAAATTCATCTATAATTACAAAACAAATATTCTTTTTTAAATAAACTTCTCTTTCTATTTTATTCTTTTTAGAAAAGAAATCCATATATAAATCATCACTTGATATATCACTACTATAATCAGAACTATTTGATTGTTCTATTAAATCACTACTTCCATATGGTTCATTATCATAATTATAATCATAATCACTATCATAAATAACATTATCAATTAATACATTATAAAGTCTTTTTATATATGTACAAATAAAAACAAAGTTCATAATGGAATTAATTAGAATAGATCATTTGTTTAATAGGGTTAACTCTTAAAAAACATATATTTTCTTCACTTTTAATAGGACAAATATAAACATAACAATTTTCATTTTCTATTTTTATATATAAATAAATCTTTTCCATTGTCTTTAATAAACTATCATATAAATAAGCTATTACTTCACAAAATTCATTCTCTTTTAATTCATTAATATTTTTTTGTTCATCTTTATCTATTTCAATTGTTTTATTTACTTTTTTTATACCTATATAATTATCTATTCTAGATTGTTTTTTTAATCCATTTATTGGTTCTTTTATTTTAGATTTAATTTTCTCTTCTATTTGTAACCATTTTTTATCATTTATATATCTTTTATCTTTACTATCAGAATTTCTTAATTTAATTTCATTATTAACTAAATCATCTAATTCTTTATCATTATAATCTTTAAATTTTCTGTTTAAAAAGGTTTTTGCATATTTTTTAATTAAAAAATTCTTATCCATTTTCTTCTTTTTATCTGATTGTAAAACAAATCCAAAACCTTTCTTTTTTTCAAATTCTTTATAAAAGTAACTAAATTTTCTATTAATTAAAATATCTTTAATATCATACTCTATTTGATTTGAAATGGAAGCATTAGATGTACACGTATTCTTTCCACTTTGAATACAACTAACTTTACTAACTGAATTATCATCTAAATTATTAATCTTTACGTCATAAATACGAAATTCTTTTTCAAATAAATTAGATATAATAATTTTAAATCTTCCAATATCAATAAATAAATAAGCAAATAATTTAGATAAATCATTTTTAAAAATAAAATCTCCTTTATATAAAATGGAATGAATAAAAATATTTGATACATTTTCATCATTACAATATAAATCATCAGGAATTATTAGTCCATTTGAAATTAAAGTTCTAACAAAAATAGCATCATTAGAATCATTAAAATCATTAAAATCATCTATATTTGGAATTTTATAAAATGTTTTTATTAATTTAGTATTATCATTCCAATTACATGTATAATCATTTAACATATTTTTAAATAATACACCAAAATCATTTATTAATTTTAGTTCAACTTCTTCATTTGAATCATTTGATTCTTTATATTTAGTTACATTATTAATAAAACATTTTAATTGATTTGTAACTATTTCTTTTGAACCTTTTAGATTTTGAGTAAATAAAGAACTTGAAGGCATTAAATTATTTAATTTTTTAAAATTATTAATATCATAATCACTAATATCTTTAAAATTGTTTAAATATTGTCTAATTCTATCTAATTCATTTTCAACATTCTTTAATTGTTCTTTATAAATTTTATTTATACCTAAATTATTATTTCTTGAATTATTACTATTATTATCATTCTTTCCATTAATACCTTTTAAATTACCAAGCATTATTTTTTTATTATAATTCCTAGTTCATAGTTCATTTTATGATTAAAAGAAAAATTATTTGAACTTATAAGAATAGAATCATTTGAATAATATAATTTATAATGGAATAATTTAGAATATTTTATTTTAATTAATAAATTTTTAATTGATTTATAATCTAATCTATAATAACATACAATGGAAGAAAAATTAGGTGGAATTTCTGTTCTTATTAAAATCTTTTTATTTATATTTGGAAGATAAGTTAAATTTACATTATTTGAATCTATTATAAGTGAATTTCTTGTAGATAACCATCTTTCTATTCCATTTAATTTATTTGGAATATTAAATAAAAGTTTATCTTTTAATAAATTAAACATATTTAAATCCATTTCTATTCCAAATATATCAAAGAATTGTTTAAAATAATTATTATATTCAATAGATTTACAACTAGATGATTTCTTACAAGTAAATGAACAAATAGATTGTAAACAATCATGAACCATTTGATAAGTTATATTTGTACTTGTTAAAATAAACCTTATAAAAGATTTAGTTTCTATATACCAAAATTTACAATGATTATTATTTAATTGATGTAAATGAACATTATTTGGAAGAGACATATTTCTTATTGAAAACCAATACCATATATCATATTGTATATTTGGATCATAAAATTCATAAAAGAATAATGTCATATCTAAATCATAAGTACTAAAAGTTATTTTAATTGGCTTATCTAAATCCATTAGAATCATAGATAAATTAAATTCTGGTGTTATAAAATTATAATCCATTTAATTTTAAATAGTTCAAAATAAAAAGTTTAAATGGAAAAGAAAATTAAATTATTTATAAAAATGTTTATAAAATTATTTATAAAAAATACTCATCTAATTTAATTGTTATTCCTAATCTAATACATTTTTCTTGAAAGAAATTAAAAAATTTTTGATAATAATCATTCACATCAAGATTAATTGAACTACTTTTAATTATTTCATTTTTTTCTAATAAACTAGAATTATATATAAGTCCATAATACATTGTAGAAGTATTTGTTATCCAAAAAGATTTATTTGATTTATAATCTGAATAAAAAATATTATTTAAAATTATAGTTAATTCAGTTATAACTACAAGATATAATACTTTATCATTTAAACTAGCAAGTTTATTAAATAAATTATAAGTATCATTTAAAATTAATGATGAATCCATATTATCTATTGTATTTATCCATGATTTTATTATAATAGGTTCTCCTTTATCTTCATATATCTCAGATTTGGAAATCTTTTCTAATGCTTGTTCATAAAGGTTAAAATTATTATATACATATTGCTTACAAAGAGCATAAAATGTTTGAAGTGTAAGGTTTAAATCATTATTCATATTTTAATTTATTAGTTCATTATAAAAAATTATTTACTTCCATTTAAAATATTTATTTAATCAAATGGAAAGAACTTGAAACATCAATGAACTTAATATTCCCACAAAGTGTATACACTTAAGTGTTAACACCTAGGTGTATATGGGAACTGGAACTGTATTAACTATTCTTTTTAATAAATAAACTATTTCAGGTTTTTTCCCACTTTTTTTCATCAAACCTTGGTCAAATTTTCGGAATAAATATGAAACACTTAACTATTTTTGTATAGAAAGATTTACTATATTTTTACTATAAAGTTTGAAGTATAAAAGTGTAAACACCTAAGTATTAACACCTGCAAATACTAGTTTTGTTTCATGTTTTTTCCCATTTTTTTTCCAAACCTTGATTTAAATCTCGTAATAAATGTGAAACGCATAACTATTCTAAAATAGAAAGTCAAACTAGAAATTATAGTAAGAGTATGAAGTATGAAATTGTAAACACTTAACCATTAAAACTTAAGTATAAACACTTAGATGTAAACACTTAGATGTAAACACTTAGATGTAAACACTTTTAAATAGTTTTGCTTTTGAGTTCCATATAAAAGATGAAATGGAAAGAAAAAAGAAATAAATTAATTGTCATAATAAAAATTCTTTATATCATAAATTATATCATCATCATATTCATTATCATTATTATTATCATTGTTATCATCATCATTTTTTAATACTATCTTTAAACTAGCTGATTCATTATTTGATTTAAATTCAATTTCATTTATAGTAACATTGATTTCTTTACTTTTATAATTAAGGAATTTCAATACCTTTTCAGGATCTATTTTTAATGATATTTCTTTATATTCATCATTTAAATTATTATAAGAATATTTAACATAATTTCTTTTATATTCTTCTAATTCATCCATTTTATATCCTTTACCAATCAAATCTTTAATTGGAATCATCATACATAATCTTGATAAATAATTCTCATAAGAAAGTCTTTTTAATTTTGTAATTTTATAATATCTTTTTAATTGATTCCTATCCATTAAAATAAAATTTCCAAGTAACCTTGGCATATCCTTAAGGAATCTATTTCTAAGTCTAAGAATATTTTTATTTTTTCCACTCATGTTTACTTTTTATGGATTAATGTTTAAAATAAATAATTTTAAAAAAAATTTACTTTTTAAATAAACTCATTAAAGATCTAAAAAAAAATTAAAAATGTTAAACGTATTTAATGGACTATTTAATATTAAAGAAAATGATTATCTAAGTACATCAGAAAATGGTCCTTTAAATTCAGATAATATTAAATTAACAATAGATAAAATGGTAGAAAAAGTTACTTTTTTATTAGGTTATACTTCTTTTACTCCATTTACTTATAAAGATTATCATAATTTGGATGCTTTATATAATGATGATCAATCAATTATAATTCCAATATTTAATGAAAATTATTATGATTATAAAACTAAAAATGATAATCAATTACCAGATAATTTAATAGATGCAAATGTATCTCTTCTTGTAATAACTTCAAAATCTGGAGATATAAGTCCTATTGATTCAACTTCTAATGCTAAATATTGTATAGATGGACAAGGAATTGCTACTAAAAATGATGATAATTCAAATATAACTATTGTTGATGATAAAACTTTGGGTAAAGTACTTTCAAATAGATTAATAAATTTAAAGCTATATAGACACGCTTATACAAGTAATAATTCAAATAATTTTGATTATCATCCAATTTGTTATGATGCTATAGATACTTGTTGTTATTGCCATACAAAAAAAACAATTGATAATAATGAAAAAGAAGATGTAAAGGTATGTATAAACGGTTATTCATTCTATATTAGAAGTCAAGTGTTAGCAATTGATTATAATTCAACATGTTATCTTCTTCCAACTGTTTTATCTAATTTTGTTACTGATGATGCAAAACCTTTAAATGAAAACGGTATTTCTAGTAATGACTTTGGATATATAAATAATTTAAATGAAAATGTTAAATATTGCAGAATATTTAATTACTTTTACAAGTTAAAAAAAGTATAAACCAATTAATTTTATTAAGTACTTTTTTATTCATTTATTAAACTAGTTGGAATATAATAATTCATTTCTGAAATATTACCTCCTATTCCATTTAAAACACTCCCAATTGATGAATCTATAGGAACTATAGAATTAAAAGTAAATTTATTATTTTCATATTTAATAGGATTTTCTATTTTTGTCATAGAAGCTTTAAATTCTCCAATGTGCTTAATTACTGTAACATAAGGTTTACAATCTATAATATCTTTTGGAGTAACTGTTCCATTTATTGTAGTTGAAGTTTCTTCTTTACATGAACATACAATTATATACATTGATCCATAACATACAAAATTAATATTACTATCTTTTTGAGTTAAAGTATATTTGTAATCATTATTAGATGGAGTTATAAAATCACTTTCTTTAGGATCTATAAAATCTTTAGATTCAACAGAAGTATTACTTGGTGGAAGATAATCTAAATAATAATAACCAATTGATGGATTTGATTTCATTCTTAAAAATTTTGAAAAGTCACTTAATTTAACTCCCTTTCTAAAATCATATACATTTCCATTACAATCTGATATTGTTTGCATAAATGGTTCATCTTCTTTGATATAAATAGGAATTTTATTATTAACAGCAATATTACTATCAATTACAGCAGCACCATTTATAATAGTATTTGATTGATTATTGTCAATTAAAATTCCTATATTGACATCTTCACATCTATATGTAAATAAAGTACCTGATAAAGCTAAAGATAAATTTGAATAAGTTTTTGAAAGATACATTTCATTAATTGATTCATTATTATCATTAATGTATTCCTTAAAACCACTTATATAATTAGCTTTTTCAGCTTTTTCATTTTTCCACTCACCATATATATCAAATACATGTTCAAGTAAAAAATCTTTAAATTTAGAAGATGATCCTGAATGACTTACTTGAGCACAAGTAGAATCATAATTCTTACTAACTGCAACTATAGGATTATCTTCATTAATATATGGATTAACATTACTATAACTAACTAATGTTGGTAAACCATCTATGGAAGTTAAATAATTAGATGACATTTTTTTTGAATTATTTAGTTTTTTTTTCCATTTTTTTTAACCTGGAACTATTTAAAAACTATTAAATGTACGCAAGAAGAGGAAAGAAATCTAAACAAGAACCTAAAATAGTTGAAGTTAAAGAAGAATCAAAAGAAGAAGTAAAAGAAATTAAAACTAATTTAATAATCCCTAATCATAAAGATGAAGGAGATAATTTATCTTATAATCAATTAGAACAAATAGCAAATTTATATTTTAGAAAAGTAGGAAAAATTAATAATATAACTCAAGATTCAATCCCAAATGGAGTAGAAGTTAATAATGATTTAAATATTACTATATTTAATAGATTAAAAGATTATAATGAATCTGAAAATTCTAGTGGAATTAAAGAACCTGAAGTAATTAATGTTAAAAATGATGATAATGAAATTACAGAAATTAATATAAAAAATTTAAATTATAGTAATACTTGTATGTTCTTATTTAAGTCAAAGACTGATGGTGATTATAAAAATAATTATTTTTTAGTTTTTGTATATCCATATTTAAAAGATGTAAATAACACTCCAACTGGTTATATAGCTGCAAGATTTATTATAGCTAGTTCAATTGATGAATTATTAACAACATATTTTGATGATGAATATGAAAGAATTAATCAACTTAATGATAATATAACAAGTGGAAATTATTTTTATGTTAATGTTACAGATAATAATGCTTCTTTTAATGTTTATAATGATGGATTACATACACCACAAAAAAGGTATGTTATTGACTTTAATAATGATATCTTTTATTGTATATTAGATTCAAAATCTCCTAATTGGGATAAAGAACCAGAAACCGTAGATAAAATATTAAATGATTATAAAGCTTATTGCTATTATAATAGCAATGAAATAAGTAATAATTTGAAAGAACAAGTATTAAATACTCGATATTTATTATGTAGTGATAATAATAAGAAATTATTTACTGATTTTGTAGGTAATGATACTGAATGTAATAGTCAAGTTCTTTTAACAATTCTAGATAATATTGTTTTACACGTCCAAGTTAATAAAGTACCAATAGGAGAGGATGATTATGGAAATACTATATTTGATTGCCATGCTGGATATAAATATGGTTTAAATACATTTAAAGTTGATTACAAAGAGAAAACAATTCAAAAAGAAGGTGAAGATATTTTTGAATATTATTTAACCTTTCCATTTTATTCTGGAATAAGTAATAGTTTAACTAATGAAAATTTTAATTTTTTAACAAATGGAAGAACTTTTAATTCTGAAGATATTTTAAATGAAATTCAAACTTTAAAACTCAGTGATGTTCTTTTAAGTCAAATGCCTGCAACTACAACTTTCTCTACGTCTGATTTAGATCCAAGATACTTTTTATATGCAAGTTCTAATGTAATTGATAATTCTGATATAAGTTATAATAATCTTTCAGATGGGTGTTATACTTGTATAATTTCTAATTATTTAATAGATAAAGTAGGAGATTATTCAAAGTTTAAATTATTTAATAATAGTACTTCTTATGAAGTATCACAAACAAGATGTCCTGTGTTCTTAGTTAATGATGAAAATGATAATGTAAATTATACTGTAAATTATAAAGGAATTCTTATTTTATGTAAAGAAAATGGAATATTTGCTTATTGGTCAGAAGGGGATAAATATAAAATAAAATGTTTATTAAATGTTAATTACAATTCAGAATATAATGCATATATTAATGATACTAATCAATGCTTAGTTAATATTAGTAATGATGGTTTAGAAGTTAGAGAGGATATTTTATCTTCTTTCATTTATGAAATTAAAAATGATAATAATACATTTTATATGCCAAATATAAATATTATATCAAAGGATAATGGTTATTATTTAATAACCTTTCCATCTTTTTGTATAATTGATAAACCTACTTTAAGTATGAAAAGTTTTAGTGATAATGGATGTATTCCTACAACTAACGATGATTATATTACTGATGATATGGTAATTGGTGGACAACATAATCAACTTAGTGCTGGTAATATTAATATAAGTCTTTCTAGATATAATCAAAGTTATTTAGATATGAAGAAAGATTGTTATACAATAGCTACAGAAGATGATTGTAAAAATAGTAATGGTAAACAAATTTATAAAGCACCAAAATTAGGATTTTCATTTGATTATTTAAAACAATCAATTAATAACATAACTAAAACAATTGGTTTTATGTTAAGAATAAAAATGGATAATATTGATTTTAATGATGAGAATGAATCTTTTTATGAAAATATAGAAAAAAGATATTCAGTTATACAAATTATTAAATCTAATGAAAATTATAATTTTAATTTTATAAATCCTGCTAGTGGTGTTACTCCTACTACTCTAAATTTAAGTAAAAATGATGATTCAGTTGTAATTAATAATAGTATTACTCTCGATAATTGTATTTCTTTCCTTAATAGTGATGAAGAAGAAGATTCTATTATAATTAGAAATGAAAAAATAGGAGAAAATGATAATGTAGTTATATATATTTCAAAGCAAAAAGATATTGAAATAAATTCATTAGCATGTAATTCAAAAGTTGAAAGTGATTTACCATTATGTAATAAATATAATTGTGAATTAATGGCTATTTATGAAGATACAAGTATAACTGACAATGAACCAGTTACACAAGATGATCAACCATTCTTTAGAATCTTTATAGGAAATAAGTCAATTAGATTAAATGATACATCTGATAGTATTAATACTGCTTATACAAAATTTGAAAATAGTATTAAAACATATGTAAACATGAATGAAAATAACACAATTAAATTGGAAGATTTATATAATAATTTAACTATCCTTTCAAGTATTTATCTTTCAGTATTTATATGCTATAGATATGAATATCAACAAACTAAAGATGATAAAACTTATTCAAATGGTTTAATACATTATTACAAGTGTTTATTAAATTATGTTCCATCTAGTGTAATTGAAGATAATATAATAACAAATGAAAATGAAAGATTAATAAAAAGTGGAAAGGTTGAAAAGATTTACCTTGATGATAATAATTTCAAATGCTCATATACATCTTCTGATAAGAATAACAATGACACAGCTTATTTCATAAAGGTAACAAAAGATGAAGGAAATACAATAATAAGTTTAAATGATATAGATTTAGATACAACAAATGATATAACTATATCAAATCTTAAAGTTAATCAAATTGATGGAGATGATAATGATATAAATGATTATGCTGTATATAATGGATGTAATATGAATGAATCATTTTATAATAAATATAATAATCAATCATTTATTAAGAGTTTCCTTCCAATTGATTATTTAAATCAAAATGATATTAAGCTTAATGAAATAGAAATAGTTCAAGTAAAATTTAAATGCTATCTTAAATCTAATTAGACCAATATTGACATGCTGACATAATATAGAAATCATACTGTCCTAATTCAGTTTCTTCCGTTTTAGCAAAATTTGTTTTATAAAACTCTGATTTAAATGGAAGACTTAATGTACTATTTGGTAATACCTTTAAAACATATTCTGTTTCTTTATAACAGTAATGTAATAAATCATCTATATAAACATCTCCATTTCCATCATTGACAGACAGCTTAATAAGAGTGGGTTGATTTAACCATACCATATAAGCATGTGGTTTTGATTTATCAGTTTCATTACCAATTTTTGTATAAGCATTTATAATAAGAAAACCTCTTATATAACAATCAAATTCATGTTTATTATTTGGATTTTCACTTTTTGGAATATTTTTTGCTTTTGAATTATTTATATATGAAGTATAATCTTTTAAATACTGACAAGATTTATTAGATGGTTCAAATGGATAACCAGTTTCATTTTGTTTTTTTTCTCTTATAAAATCATCTAACTCACTTAAATAAACAGAATCATTAACAGAATAAACATTTCCAAATGAATCTTTAACAGTTGACATTAAAATTGCATTTTTTGGTTTTATTTCTTCCCCATTTTCATAATTAATCTCTTCTCCAACTGATATTGTTTTATCATCATCATCTTTAAATTTTAATGTACATGAATTAACAAGTTCCATATTTCTATTATAAACTTCTAAACAAAAGATACCTATGTCATAATTCTCTCCTTTAAATTGAATTAAATCTAATGGAAGAAGGTTTACATCTTTACTAATATCATCATCATTATATCTTTCATAATTTGTAGTATTTATATAAGCTTCATTATTTATTTTTGTAAGTGAACTAAGATATGTAATAGTTGAAAAATAGCTACAATTTAATTCAATATTAGGATAACTAATTAAAAGATTTGGAAGATCATAAATACTATTTTTATTAACAGTTAAATAATTTTTTGTTTCATAAATATTTATTTCATCTTTTAAATCAAAATCAATACTTGTAATATCATTAAATGTTTCTTTTCTTTCATTTTTAATATTTTTACTTTCTTTTATAAATGGTTCAGATTTTCTACATGAATCATTAAAATTATTATAAATAGAATTATTAAAATTTTTCTTTTCTTCATTTTTTATTTCTCTTCTATTTAAAGGAATTACATAAGGATTTTCATTTACTTGAAGATTTTTTAATTCATTAATTATATCATCTAATTCCATTTCATTTTTAATCATATCTTCTAAAGTCTTCTTTAACTTTGGATTTTTAGATTCATTTACTTTTACATCCTTATTAAATGGAATAGTATTTAAAGAATCATTAGAATTTACATTAGAATTAACATTAGAACTCTCTTTCTTTTCAATGATAGGTTTTACTTGTCTTCTCTTCATTTATTTTTTAGTTTTTTAACAGTTCATATAAAAATAATTTTTTTAAAAATAATTTTTTTAAAAATCAGATAAATGGAATTTACTATAAAAAGGATCATCATTATAATTTCCATAAATAATTCTTTCTTTATCAAATAATCCATCATAAATATCAGTTTCATCCATTTGTTTATAAACTGATTTAAATTCATTTAAAATATTTATTATAATTTCAATCTTTATTACATCAGGATTATTTTCCATATTAATAACTTTAAATTTCTCTTTTATTTCATTAAAAAATACATTAATTACATAAAGACATTTAAATAATGTTTCATCTCCTCTTGATATAAGTATATAAAGGTTATCAAAAAGATTCTTTAATTTATTTAATTCAATATTTATTTTCTTTGCATAAACATTTCCAAGTAAAGGAGATTTAATTAAATTATCTTTATAAGATAATAAAACTTTTTCTAAATGAATTATAATTGTTTTTGTAACCATAAATAATTGTTCTAAATAAAATCTTGAACATTCTAATGAATTTTCAATTAAACTAAAATAATCTAATTTTGCTTTTTTTCTAAGTTCATTATTTCTTACAAATACTTTTCCATTTATTAATATGGAAGTGAAATCTTTTGAAATATCATTCATTCCTTTAATATTACTATTTTCTATTCCAAAATCATTTTTTATTTCATCATTTTCATCTATTAATACAATTGGAATTTTTATTAAATGGGAAAGATCTTTATTCATATTTATTAAAAAGTTCTAATAAAAAATTTTATTAAAAAGTTCTAATAAAAAAAATTTATTTAATATCAATTATAACTGTTTCATTTAAATAAGCTATTAAGTAACATACTATAAAATTTAATTTCTTTATTTGTTCTATTAATACTTGTTTCTTTGATTTATTTTCATCTAAATTACAACTATAAAGTAAATAAAAATTATTATTTAATTCTTTTAAAAGATTTATTGCTGTTAATTTCTTTTTTGATAAATGATTTTCAATTGAATAGAAGAAGTCATGTAATAAATCACTTAAATATACTTTAAAATTAGGATCTTTTATATAATAAATTGAATTTAAATCAATAAAACTTTTTGCATAATTTTCAAAAGCTATACAAAATCCTTCTAAAATATTCTTTCTTTCTTTTGCTATTTTATAAATAAAATCTTCTATTTCTTCTTCCAATTCATATGTATATGAAACGCTTTCGTTTTTTAATTCTGATGCTTTAATGAATGACATACTTATTTAAAATAATTAGATAAAAAAAAAATAGTTATATGAAAAGAGAAAAATAAAAAAAACACAAATTTTAAAAAAATTAAATTAATCATTTATTCAAATACCAATTTAAAGTGATATGAATTTTATAAACACCAACTATTGTCTTTACAGAATTTGTACGTTCTAATATTTTCATTGTTATTTTTCTAATTAACTTACATTTATCTATTATTGCATCTGAATCATTTTTGTCAACAAGATCAATTAATTCTAATATTAAGTTAAAAGCTGTATAAAAGTTTTCTTCAAGTACATATTCTATCATATCAGCAGTTAGTTTTAAAGATATAAATAATATAGTAGCTCTTCTTAAGCTTTCATTATCTAATTCTTTTGATGTAGTGAAATATTTATAATCTATTTTATCATCTTTCTTAATTGGAGGAGGTAATTCAATATCTTTTTTTATTAATTCATCTAATTCTTTTCTACTTATTTCAAGTTGTTCATCTCTAAGACCAAATATATCATCTTCAAAATGGAAAGACATTTTAATATTAATAAAAAGTTCATAAAAAAAAAACTAAATTAAAAACCCTCTCTTTGAATGAATCCTGTAAATTGCATTTCACTTAAATTGCTTTCATACACATTCCTTTCATTGTCACTTGAAATAACAATTGGATTAAACTGATTATTAAGTATATTTTGATTATTTAATGAATTTTGTTGAAGAGTTGTTTGTTGATTAATTATGCTATTAATATTTGGTTTATCTACACTTACATCAAGACAAATTGTTGTTCCATTTCTTCCATTTTCATTCATTTGAGAATTTGATTGTTCAACTTGATTTTGATTTAATTGAAATTGATTAAATTCATTTCTTGCTTGATTAATTTGTTCTTGAAGTTGTTCAGGTTGAACTTGTTCTTGTTGATTATTAACAACTAATTGATCATTTTGTTGATTATTATCTTCTATTTCAACTGTACCATATATATAAGAATTTATTCCAAAATCATTTTCTAAATAATTATTAAAGACTTTACTTCTATCTATATTTAAATTAGAATCAATAAAAAACATTGCATTCTGAATACAAATAACTTCTTTTTGAAAATAACAAAGTATTCCAATTAAAGATAAAATGAAGAAAATACATTTATATTTATTAATAAAACTAGAATTATTAATACGTGATGAATAATTATTAAACATAAATAATGTATGAATAATATGTTGTTGAATAAAACTATAAGCATTTTTAAAATCATTAATATTCCAATCTAACATTTTAATAAATCTTTCTTTCATTTCAGCTAAGTAATCTAATAATTCTTTATCTTCATTTTGATTTAAATTAATACATTGCTTTAAATTATCATAAAAGAAACCAATTAAATATGTAAAAGCTATTTTAGTAAATCCATTTTGTTTTAAATGATTTAATACGCAATCAACTAATTGATAAACAGTTGTATAATTTAATTTGAAATTAAAATTATAAATACATTTAACTATATTAAGAGAAATTATATAATTAGTATCAAATCCTACATCTGAAGATTCTATTGGAAGTAAAAAACCTCTTGAATCTAACCAATCTATAGAATAATTTAATGGTGGTCCAATACAATAATTATTATTGTTATAATTAACTATTAAAAATCCTCTTCCATCTAAACCAGAATTTATTTGATTTTGATTATCTTGAACTTGATCATTATCTCTAGTACCATTTTGATTTGTTTCATTATTTGTTAATGCAGTTTGATTTGAATGGACAGGTGATTCTTGATTAGCTTGGGGAGAAATATTCTGATTGGTTGAATTATTCTGATTGAACTGATTATTTCCATTATTCATTATCTTTTTTAAGTTTTTTTTTATTAAAAAAACAAAAAATAAAAAAAAAATATTTATTCTGAAAATTCAAATTCTATTATTGAACTATCTGTTGATTCATTTTCTAAAGGAACTAATAAATAATCTGGAAATGTTTCATATGATAATAAGATTTTTTTATTTAAATTTATTGAATATCCTCTTCCCATTTTTGATATAATTTGATCAATTAGATTTGATTCTTTTAATATATCACATTCATTTATTTCTTTGTTATTAAAATAAACATGTTTAAATCTATTTTTAAATAGATATAAGCTAACAGTTTTATTATCTACGTTATGATTTGGTTTAAAAGTAAATGAATAATTTAATTCTTTTAAAATATCTATTACAGTATTATTTATTATCCAATCTAAATATCTTATTCTATCTTTAGATTTATCAAAAAAACCATCTTTTATTTTATCTGAATTAAATAAAACTTTATTATCTTTAATTATATCAATTATTCTATATTTAGTAGAATCTTTTCTTTTAAATTTACCAATCTTTAAATCATAACCATTAATTAAAAGTTCATGAATTAAAAAATATCTTTGAATTATTTCTCCTTTTTCGAATTTAAGATGTCCTAATTTTCTAATTGTCTTTTCATCAATTAAACGTTTATTTGACATTTTTTGATTTAAAAAAAGTATTTTTTTTTAGCCTTTAATTATATAAAAAATGAATAAAAAAATGAATAAATATTTGAATAATAAAAATAAAAATACACATTATACTATTTGGCATCTTCTTTCATTTGGTTGTTCATTAACAGAACTTTTTATACTTTGTTTAAGTTCATCCATTTCATTTTGAATATCTTCATTATCAATAGATTCAATTTGATTAAGTTTCTTTGTAAAGAAGACTGGAGAATAGATTGCAAAATCTATAACTTCAAATAAATTGTTTTGTTTAAAATCATGATCTTTAATATATTGATTATCATTGTAAAAACCACCACCACTATAAAAGCAGCTTGAATTATTTTCATCATTTACTAGACATACTTGATTTTCATTATTGTCACAAATAAGAAATGGAAGAGTTAATATATTATTACTGTATTTAATTTGATTAACAAAATAAATCTCAAAATTAAGACAGTTCACTAAAGAATTATAATTATCTTTATATGATCTATGAACTGTAAAGAAACCACGGATATTGCAATCAAAATTATTTATTTTATCATTTTCACTTTCTATTGGAAACATTGATATTTTTGGAATAATAACACTTTGTTCATTTAAATCACTTTCAATCTTTTGCAATTTAGGGTTTGCATAATTCTTATTATAAGTCAAAGTATTTCTATTTAATATAATATCCATTTCTTTCATATTAGATGCATGGATTGTATAATACTTTGATTGATTAGATGGAACTAAAAATGAATTATTTGGATTAATAAAAGGAATTATTTGATTTGATATTTTAAAAGTATTTTCATCTTCATCCATTCTTATTGAATACTTTCTTCCATTTGTATCAATTACAGTAGAATAATAAGAATTTACTTCATTTATTAATTCATCATCAGGTTGTTCATAAATACTAGAATTAATTCTAGATAAAACTTTATCATTTTTTATAACTTCAGTTACAAAAATACCAAAATCAAAATGTTCAGTTTTAATTGTAATTATATCACCAGCATTTAAAATTCCTTCTCCATTATATTTTCCTCTTGTATATTTAGTTGTATCTTCATAGTTACTATCTATAAATTTAAATGTATAAAATCCATCTAATGAACTATAAATTATATTTCCAGTTTTAAATATATTAAGAATAGCTTTATAAAATTTTTCATTATAACAAGATTCATAATTCTTCCAAGTATTGTTTTCATTATCATCATCATCAAATAATTTGTAATCTCTTAAAAGTATTTCTGGTGTAACATTTGTAAGAATTGGAAATGAATCAGTCATTTTTTATTATTTTTTAGTGCACTAAAAAAAAAAACTTTTATGAATGAAATAAAAGATTCAGATATAGAAAAGTTAATTGGATTAGATACTACAAATGAATTAAATAATACAATAGAAATCCTTAATAAAATACCAACAAATAGTATAGTTGAAATATTTAATGAAAAGAATGGATTTAAATTATGTGTAAATACTGGAAAGACAACAACTTTAAATTATAGAAAAGGTGATAATAGAGGTGGTTTTGATGCTAAATTTAGAGATTTAATAATACTTTATAAATTTACACTTTCAGCTTTAAAAAGTAATTTAAGAAATGATTTTAAAGAGATATATAAAAAAGATTTAGATAGACTTTATAATGATTGTGAATTAAAATCAATTTATATGTATTTCTTAATGGATAGATGTATATCATTAAAAGAGATTACATTTTATAATAATTGTGATGGTTATATTCTTAATGCTTATGAAAATGATCCTGATGAATCAATTAATCCTGATGATTTAAAAACATTTGGCTATATTTATTTAAAAAGTTATGAAAATAATGGAATAGATATCTTTCCATTTGTTAATACAGATTATAAATACATGCTTAATAAGTTATACGTAGATAAATCATTCTTCATATGTAAATCAAATGATAAAGAAAGATTTCAAAATGAACATTTACTAGCTAATAGAAATGTATTTGATCTTTTATGTGATGATAAAATAATTCAATTAAAAGATTCAACAATTCCAACTTCTACATTTGCAATATCAATTTTAATAGAATTAACAAATAAATTATTATTTTCAACTGATCCTAGAATAAAACTAGCATTTGATTTTAATAAAAGGAAGTATATTAGAATATATTCATTGAGTTCATGATTTTTTTTTTTTTTTTTTTAAAAACTTTTTAATCTTAAAATGAATAATAATGGAAATTATCCTTCAAATCAAAATAATTTTATTAACATAGATAATTGTTTTACTAATACAATTCAGAATTTAAT
>Ga0247609_10000532_pt1 | contig 52640 bp, 100 predicted proteins | sample 172DNAGHGlowgp2_FD_193487 | JGI IMG/M metagenome (GOLD analysis project Ga0247609, IMG submission 193487) | Sheep rumen microbial communities from Palmerston North, Manawatu-Wanganui, New Zealand - 1728 DNA GHGlow gp2 | ecosystem: Host-associated > Mammals > Digestive system > Stomach > Rumen ... | reverse complement strand
CAAAAAGAAAATCCTGACAACCAACAAACCCCTCCCGTTTGGATTCATTTTCAAGGTTCTCAACTACTTTAGTATCAGGGACATAATACTTCACATTGAAAGATGGGATATACAAATCTTCAACCCCATCAACAACCCGTTTTACTTTGATGGAGAAGGACCACAGATTTTCCTGTTTTCCATTTTCCACACACCAATCAACAAGTGCCTGTCCAAGCATGCTGAACAGAATATCCCATTCACTGTTTTTCACATTGGTGTGATTTTCGAAGAGAGAAGAATCATTTTTTTCTTCTTCTGAAAGGGGGGTTACAGTTTCAAGATACTCCCCTCTCAAATCCAAATTACCTTTATACTGTCTTGTTCTCCACCACTCATCTTTCTGTTTTGATTTCCAGTCAAGGTAATGGTCCAATCCAATCTGATAATATTCTTTATAAGTCCTCATATGTATTTAATTTATCTATTACAAATATAATATATTTTCTTGACATATCCAAAAAATAACAAAAAAAAAAGATGTGGAGTTTCTTCCACATCTTTAATTTTCTAATCCTTTCATTATTAACTTTGCCATTTCCACATCATCAGGTGTCGTTATTTTGAAACAAAGTGAATCACCTCTTACCAGATTGATTCTGTCATTCAAATCAAATATCGCCAGTCTCTCTACAATCAGACTAACCACACCCTCACTGTCTTTCAATGTGCCTTTATCATATGCATCCTCATAGACATCAAGCATAAGTTTGAACGGGAAGAAACTTGGAGCCAGGGTCACCTTGTAATCATTCCTTGACCAACCTGGGAGTGTAACCTTTTCTCCATCATACCTTATCAGTATATCTCTCTGGATCATATAAGGTACCGCATTTCCTTTCGTCTTCGCAACATTGACCAGCATCCAGTAGAATTCAGGAGTTATGAATGGTCTGTTTCCATCTGCAACCCCAATGAGGTCATCATCTTCATAACCAAGTACATCCTTGGCATATTTCAATCCAAGTCTCCTGGAGTTCTGACCATCTTCCGTATCCCCATCAACAAACACACATCTTCCCCAGTAATTTTCATATTCAGGTCTGTCACCTGGTCTGACAACCAATATTACATCATCAAACACCCCGGACATCAGTATGTTATCCAGGGTGTAATCTATTACCCGCTTTTCACCAATCTTGATGAACTGCTTGGGAATGTCACCGCCTACTCTTGTACCTTTACCGGCAGCGCATACAATGATTCCTATCCTCATTATTTGGTTATTTTAACCTTAATTACCTTACAATTAATATTATAATTATTACACAGTGCTATGGTTGTTTTTACACCGGCTGATCTTCCATTCCAGAAACAGATTGCCGCATCCGCATCCGCAACCAACCTGGAGTTCCTTTCAAGTACATTTTTAAACTCATTGAATTGATATACTACCAAATTATATCCATTGCTTGATGCATATCTCTGTGCCATTTTTTCAGCAAAGCCATCATCACCAGTCAAGATGGTAATTTCATCACTGTCACTGTCCTGTAAAAATTGGGCAATATATTTGTCACATTTGGTCTTAAAAAACTCATAGTCATTAAATGCCTTTGTACCTGTCAATATGATATTATGTGCCATAACCTTATAAATTTAATTATATGGTATTTATGACCTTAGAACTTTCTTTCCCTTTCCATTCTCCTGATACATTCTTCCGGTGTTTCTCCAGGGAGAAGGTTATAAGAACAACCTACACAACCACCTTTCCAGCTTCCTTTTTCTTTACCCACTTCCCCGTCAAACTCTATCTCTATATATCTGTTAACTGTCCTTCCAAGTTTTGTCCACTTCAACCATTTTCTTCTCCATTCCCTTTCTTCCACCCAGTAGGTACAAGGAACAATACTCCCGTCATAACTGTCCTTATAATCATAGTGATATTTGTTCACGAGCGGATGTTCTTTCAAAGGAATATATTTATCACCCTGCTGTCTTTCAAGCCTGTCTGAATCAACCATTACAAGACTTTTCACCTTATCATCACCCAGGTTGCACTCCACCTGATGTCTTATGTGTTCTGATGTGAAGAATGGCAAATCCCAAGTCCACCATTTACTTCCACCACCCCAGTTTCCATCTCCACCTTTATAAATCCAGAAGGTGTTGTCATGTATTGCAATACCCCACTGCGGTGCATCGCAATCACCATAAGGAAACCTCTTACTTTTCCAAGGCATCTTGAACACTGAATGCCAACCAAAGAGACAGATATGAAGTTCACCGTTTCCTTCTTCATATCCACATTCCTCATAAGTCAGTTCAAACTTCCAGTCATGCCAACCTACATACCATTCATCCTGGTCATATTCATTAGAACCCTTTGCTCTCTTCAGGAGGTAGAAACAGTTACCAGTCTTCTTGGCAATCCTCCTACCAAAAAGATACCAGTATTTAACACCATTGCCAAAGTCTTTTTTCTCAAATACTTTTCCCATAGTTCTTATCTCCTATAGTTTATACCATCATAATACTGAATCTGATTGATGAACCTTCTGATTTCATCATCTGTCGCAAGTCGTACATCGCCACCCCAGCAGAAGTTTCCAAACCCGGTACTGTGTACCAGTTTACCATCTTCCCAACCAATCAGGATACCATACCCATCTGCTGTGTTGTATCCATCATAGAGAAACACCCTTTGGTCTTCAGGGTGATAACTTGCAGATACCTCACTTGAAGGTATCCCATAAAGAAATGTTCCAGCTGAATAATTTTTCATATTACTTATAATCTATATATTTGACAATTTCAATAGTTTTATATGAACATAATGTACAGTCACCATCACAGCAAGTACTACCATCAATGACAGAAGGATCAGAGCAGCCCCAGATTTCTCTTGTCTTCTCCACTCTCTTTTTTACCATTATGTTATATTCCTACTCATATATTAAATATAACAAAATACCCATAAATACCTTAATAGAAGTAAATGTATAATTATGCCACAACCTCCATATATAGAACCTATTCAGTATATAAGATTTGATGAACAAAACTATCCTATTGATGCTGTCACAATCAATGGGAGATCTGTAAATGAATTCCAGGAAAGCGGAAAGATTGTCACATCAATAAATTCAAGTTCAACTGATGAACAGATACCTTCTGCCAAGTGTCTGTATGAGATGATATGGGGTCCACCTTATGATTATAGCAAGGATTATCTGACATTTGAAGCACTTGAAGATACAACATTTAGTTTTTCAAGAAATGCAATACAATATAGTACAGATAATGGAACAACTTGGACCACGTTATCTGCAAGTACAAATACACCAACTGTAAGTACTGGAAATAAGATATTGTTTAAGAAGACAAATCCAACAATTACAGATGGTTATGGTATTGGTACATTTTCTTCAACAGGAAGATTTAATGTGTCTGGTAATATAATGTCTCTTCTTTATGGTGACAATTTTGAGAATCAAACAAGTTTAAGTGGAAAGAATTATGTTTTTGCACAAATGTTTTATAATTGTAAAAATATTGTTAATACATCTCATTTAATTTTACCAACAACATTATCTGATTATTGTTATAGTATGATGTTTGGTGGTTGTTCTGCTTTAACATCCACGCCAGCTCTTCCATCAACAACTTTAACACAGCATTGTTATTATAGTATGTTTTATAGTTGTGCAAGTCTTACTTCTGCACCAGCTCTTCCAGCAACAACATTAGCAAATCATTGTTATAGAATGATGTTTGGTAGTTGTTCTAGTTTAACATCTATTCCAGTTCTTCCAGCAACAACATTAGCATCGTATTGTTATGAGAGTATGTTCTCTAATTGTATAGGTTTGACATCTATTCCAACTCTTCCGGCCACTACATTAGCATCATATTGTTATCAAAGTATGTTTTCTAGTTGTTCTGGCTTAACATCTACACCAATTCTTCCAGCAACAACATTAGCAGAAGGATGTTATACAAATATGTTTAGATATTGTACAAATTTAAGAACAACCACAACTCTTCCCGCGACAACTTTAGTAGATGAATGTTATAGTAATATGTTTTATGGTTGTAGAAATCTTACTTCTGCACCAACACTTCCAGCAACAACATTAGCAGACGGATGTTATAGAAATATGTTCTGTAATTGTATAAATCTGACATCTGCTCCGGCACTTCCAGCAACAACATTAGCAGAATCATGTTATGTAGATATGTTTAGTGGTTGTATTCATTTAGTATCTGCTCCGGCACTTCCTGCTTTAACTGCAACACGTAGTTGTTATATGCGTATGTTTCATAATTGTGCAAGTCTTACTTCTGCACCCTCTCTTCCAGCAACAAGATTAGACATATCTTGTTATGAAAATATGTTTAGTGGTTGTGCGGGACTTACTTCTGCACCATATATCCTTCCAGCAACAACCTTGACAACATCTTGTTATTCATATATGTTCTATGGTTGTACAAGTTTAAGAACTTCACCAATATTACCAGCAGTTGATATAAATGTATATGCATGTTATTATAATATGTTCACTGGTTGTTCAAGTTTAAATAATATAACCTGTTATGGAGAAGGTAATTTTGATACATATAATACTGAATATTGGGTATCTGGTGTGAGTGCAACTGGAACATTCACAGGTGATCCAGATGCAACTTGGACAGTTGGTGTGCATGGTGTTCCTGAGAATTGGAATAGTAATATAAATGTTTTGAATCCATTTGTATCAAATGGTACATTAGGTATGTACATTGATGATTTTTTGAAGATTAATGAACCAATTGAAAATTGGGTTGATGACCCATATGAATATGGATCAAATGAATATATCTATATAAATGATACCATAACCTATAATGGACGGACATATTATATTTGGGAAAGAACAGATGGTAATGAACCAAACACAAATTATGCACTTACAACAACTGTAAATTACAATACACTTTATCAACAATCAATAGAATATGATTATGCAAATTTAGTATCTCATCCAGTTTCATTTTTCTTTGATGATGATATGAATGAGTATTCAAATTGTAATGACCAGAACATTTTGAAAGTAACACAAAGTAATGGTCAGCTCAGAATGTTAGTTGATGATTTCATAAATCCTGATATTGATGTCAATGACTTCATAGATGATCCAGAACTACTTGGTTCAAATTATTATGAGTATTGTGAACCATTTGAGTATGATGATGAAACTTATTATATCTGGGTATTTGTAGATACTCTTCATAATACAGATGATGGTACAGTTAAATATATCTTAACAGACACAATAAACCTTCAGACTTTAAGGTCATATTCACTGGAATCAAGTCTTTCCAATCTTGGTAGATATCCAATAGTTGCATATTTCAATGATGATTTTGATGAATATGGTTCAACAAGATTTGATAACATTGTAAAGGTATTTAGTCTTGGTGGTTATCATTCTGCTGGAACGCTTGGAATGTACATTGATGATTTCCTAAAGGCAAATCCTGATGATTTTGTAGATGACCCTATTGGAAATGGAAGTAGGGCATATGAATACACTGGAGAGGATATATCATATGATGGTGATGATTATTACCTCTGGAAGAGGATGAGTTATACATCAACCAATAAAGGTGGCGGACCATTCTATGCATTGACAAGTACAATAAATCAGAACACTCTTCAGCAGAAATCATTGGATAATTCAATATTAAATGTATTTGAACATCCTATATATGTTCATCTGGATGATGATGCTAATGAATATGGTACAGGAGATGGATATAGCATAGTATCTGTTTCACAGACAACAGGTCTTGAGATGTGGATAGATAATGAGTTTGATGATGGTATGAATGGTGATGGATATTCAACAATGTCAGATTATCTTGACTGGTATCTTGACAATCTTGATGAAGCAGGAGGTAAGCATTATTATTATGTTGGACAATTTGAATATGATGGGGATAGTTGTTATCTCTGGATCAACTATATAGATAATTCATATTTAGTAACAGACACCATCAATCTCCAGACACTTCAGGCATATTCAATAGAATCCAATTATTCAAACATTAATACACATCCTATAGTTGCTTTCTTGAGATATGATTTAATTCATGAATATGACAGGGGTTCTTATCCATATTCTATTGTCAAAGTCACAAGTTCTCAACCAAAATTGATGATGTATGTTGATGACTTCCTTCCAGAGGATTTGAATATGAATGATTTCATAGATGATCCTGAATCAATGGGTTCAAACTACTATGAGTATTGTGAAGAGTTTGAGTATGATGGTGATACTTATTATATCTGGGAGATGATAGAATATTCCACATATTCTGATACTGTTAAATATATTTTGACAGACACTATCAATCTCCAGACACTTCAGTCATATTCATTGGAATCAAGTATTAATAATATATCAGTGCATCCAATAGTTGCATATCTGGATAATGACCTCAATGAGACATATACTAATTCAGATAGATTAGACAATATAATAACAGTATTTGAATTATAATGAAAATATATAAGTACATAAAGGTAGGATCTTCATATTTCTTTGATTCTTATGAAGACTATGTTCAAAGAGATTTGGATTATCTCTGTATTGTAGATGACAGTAAAATACCAGACAATACAAATATGGTCAGTCTGAAATTAAAGAATAAGCACCTTATCCTCTGTAGGAATCTTGACAAGCGGGGGTTCATCAATGACCTTCTTTCCTCTGGTTCCAAGATGAGGGCTGGACAATTCCTCATACCTGAATTCAATGCCTATATCAACTTCACCATAGATGATTTGAAATCTATTTGTTATATTTTTGATGAGATGGATTCCGAGCACACCTATGAGAAAATCATAGCAGAATCCTATATAGAGAACAATGGTTTTTTCCTGACTGATGAACAACGGGACAAAGCATATAATGAGTACAAGAATACAAGAAACTTATGATGAAACCAATCAAACAATTTCAAATCGGATCCACTTACTTTTTTAGTAAGTATAAGGATTTCAACCCAAAGGACTATGATGACCTTTGTATTATGGACAAATTCATATTTCCAGGATGTGTGATGAATATGAAACTTAAAGGAAAAGATGTGTTCCTTTTCAGGAATATGCCCAAGCAGGGATATATTGATGACCTTCTCAATTCCGGTGTCAATATGAAGGCAGGCAAGTTCCTCATCCCGGAGTTCAATGAATATATAGGATTTACCATAGATGACCTGAAATCCATTATTCACATTTTTGACTCAATGGACTCCAAGCATTCTTATGAGAAGTTGATTGCCAATGCCTATCTTGAGAATGGTTCATTTACTCTTACCAATCAGCAAAGGTACAATGCTTACAGGGAATATAAAAAGACAAGAAAGGAGACTCAATAAAGTCTCCTTTCTTTATACATATTTCTTCAATACATATCTGATCCCCTCATCTTCCGCCTCTTCCCTGGTGGCATAGTCCTTATGACTCAATTCATAATCCCTGTACCCGACTGTTTCAACATATGGTTCACCATCTATACCATATCTGACACCGGTTATCTCAATCCTTTCTGGCTTCCCATTCTCACCAAGTCTGTATATCTTATAAACCCAACTTGTTGAAGTACACTCATAGATATAATCCGCCACCACCAGGATGTGATGTACTTCTTCAATCCATTTGATTGTCCTTTGAAGGGTTGGTGCCGCATATACTTTTGCATCTTCCTTTCTGTTGTCACACCCGAAATCATAAAGATACCCACCTTTGACATATTCAATTTCATTTTCAAGACCTTCATCTTTCAGTTCACATTCTTCATCAAAACTGATTGGCATACCTTTATGATATACAGCATCACCATAGCACTTATAACACCACAGATTAAACCCCTTTTCTTTCAGGAGTTTTGCCGTTTCAAAACTGACATAATTCTCTGTAATCATACTAAATCAAAATACTTAATGATTATCTCATTGCTTCTTTAAAATCATGTTCAAAATCATCACTCAATCCACAATCACCTTCAAAGAACCAAATATAATTTTCTGCATTTTCTGTGAGCCACTTTAGTGCATCATTAACCGCCTTCGTGTACCCTTCTTCAAACCCCTTCATGAATTCACCATGAGGTAATTGTTGTTCTGTATTATCCATAACCTAAATCAAATTTTCAAGACAATACTTAATAGCTGCATCACAGGCCTCCTCCTCCTTATCGAAATATTGTGGATGTGAATCAATATTTTTAAATGCAGCTGGTGAATGTATAATAACATACCTATAGATGTTGGACATTGGAAAGTATCTAACTTCAATATGTATGTTATATTTCTCTATCAACCACTTCCTTGCAGTTTGAAGAGTCGGGGCATATACACCATTTGGAGACTCCGGATCACAATCAGGTTCAGGATAAAACTTCTTTACTTTACAATCCCAGTCAAACCCCTTTTCTTCCAGGAGTTTGGCGGTCTCTAAACTCACATAATCTTCTTCAATCATTTTATTTTGCATAAAAATTCATATAAGGTTCTATACTGACAATCCCATAGAACGGTTTTTTGATACCATCCTTTTCATCAGAGAACACTTCGGGAATTGCCTTCATCAGAAACCCCTTCTCACTACTACCGTCGGCCCAGGCATAGGGGTCTTCACAGTCCTGCTTCTCCAGGAACTGTTTCACAATCTCCGACACTATGTGGGCATCAAAGTCAAAGGGGTATTTCTTCCACTCTCCTTCATCACCCCATCCAAGACAGTACTTCCCGTTTTCTGTAATCTGATATGAGATACTACTCTTACCGATACCCCTCATATCAATGGCAAATCTGATCGCCTTTTCCAACTGGTCCATACTACCGGACACTTCAAAAATCTGATCACTTGAAAACATAAATCCTATTTTATATTCTTTTCTTTATAACTATTCAAAATAGGGCATACTTTACATCTCTCTTTTTCAGGTGTACATCTTATATAACACCAGTATTTAGTAGTAAGATATTCTGGTTTATTCATACTCATGTCATAAATCAATAACAGTCAAAAAATGACAGATGTATCATATCTGCTTTTGCGTACATCCTTTTGTCTATAAGAGCGCCTTGTTTCAGCTCTTGTGTAACGGGGCAGTTGGTTATCATCCCCAAAGCAGTGAACACCTCTACTGTTAGTCTCGACCCCAGGCAACTTCATCCCGGTATTTAGCAACGGTCAAACAATACATCTGTCATAATTCTTCAGAATAATTCTCAATCTATTTTATACATCCCTTCAGCAACTTCCAATGCCAATCCTTTTTCAATCAAGCCCCGGTAGTCAAAATGGTGTGCATTAAGCCAATCATATATTCCAGAGAACTCACTTATTTCAATTGAACCGATATCTGAATGCTGTGCTTGCAATCCATAATAATAAGGAGGCTCTTGTATGAAAAAGTATGCAATGTTTCCATACTTCTTATTCAATTCTTTCAATTCCCCATCAGTCATACTGCTCATAGGTCTCAGATAAGGTATATAGTCGTAATACTCTTTACCATGCAGGATCTCATTCAGTATGTCCGTCGTCAAGAAACACTTATAGTCAGTGTCATTATCCGTACAACGAATAACTACATTATAAGGCAACCTCCCACAGAGGTCTATCAACAACAGTTTCTTTTCTTCCATCATAATTACGACTTGATATAAGTGTCCTCATCATCATAATCTTTCCTGTCTTCAGGATGCTTGATCATATAAATGAAATCAGGCAGAAGACCCAATACAGAAATCATAATGAGTATAATGACTAATCCGGTTATTTGTAAAGTATTCATATTTCAACCTCTTTAGCAAGTTGGGGAAAGAAATGGTAAACAACTGTCTTTGCAGCATATTTAGATGTAGACTTTTTAAGGGTTTGCTTCGCCTTTTCCAAAGCCTCATCATATGCCTTGATTTTCTCTTCGTCTGTCATAGTTCATTTTTAATAAAAAACTTGATCGCCCTGTAAAGACGTCTTACAAATTTAATTGGAATAATAATACCCCAGAAAGAAACAATGAGGACAAACATATTCTTATCCTCCTCTGACATATCCGGAGGAGTCGGGACACTATGGATTGCACAATAGATACAGGCAAAAACAAACCCGACTACTAAATAAAGCAAAATTAGTAAAATTACCATATACTATATAATCTAATAAGTTACATAACAAATATAACAATATTTCTTCACAATTCCAAATCTTTTTAAAAAAATTTGCGCAGCAAAAGATTTTTTTACAAGATCATCCTCCCCCTATATAAAGAAAACAAATATCTATATATTGGAATGATCATAGGAAATACACTGGGAAAATTTTGGATATTCATAGGTAATATTCTTGGGTGATCATAGGTAATATTTTTGGACAATATCTTGGAGTAATCTGTGTTAAATATCTTGGGTGATCTTACCAAAACTCCTTCAATTTGGACATCCACTACACTTTTCTTCCACTTCTTTCCATTTTCTTCCATTTTGGTCTTTTTTACCAGATATGAAATAGACTGAAAATCAATGACTTATAAATAATCAAAAATAGACACCATCAATAGAAGTGTGTAGAATGACTCCCCAGGAGTTATTTCCAAAAAAATTCTTACATCAAGCCTGTGGGGTGTGTTCGTCAGTCGCAGTCGCAGAATACCCATTTTTGGGGTATATGGGCAAAATCCCCAATTTCCCCATTTTTGGCATTTTGGCCATTTTTGGGGTATTTGGGGGATCTGCCCATTTTCCCCATTTTCACCATTTTCCAGGAAATCCCCATTTTCTCCATTTTCCTGGTTTTGGCCATTTTCCAGGAAATCCTCATTTTTGGCATTTTTGGGTATTTGGTGAAAATGTGGAAAATCGCAAAATCGCCACCGTAGTGGAAAATAGTGAAAAATGGTGTTTTTTGTGTTTTTGTGGAAATGAGTGATTTTGGCAGATCTCAGAAAATGACAGAAAAGGTGAAAAATGTCAAAACAGGTGATTTTTTGACAGATATGAAATATGCTGTTTTCTGCTGGTTTGGGAGATCTTTCCTGCTGTATAAATGGTGATATTGTTGTTTTACCGGGAAGAAATTCCAGAAATGTGATTATTTGGGTGGAAAAGAATCCGGAAATGTGATTATTATGAGAAGAAAGAAGTGAGATGGAGAGAATTTCTGACTCTGAAGTATGAAGAAGTATAATAATATCTGACTCTGAAGCTATGGAGGAGAGCTCTGAAGCAGGAAGCAGGACCTGGACCATACAGGATGGAGGGATACTGGGAACAGGAGGAGGGACCTGGACCATAGTGACTGGTGTATCAGGACTGAAGGCAGGACCATGCAATGTACTGAAGTCTGCTGTCTAGTCCTGATGGTGTGAAGGGATAAAGAAGAAGACCACTCACTTGGGGGTGGGTGGTCTTGAGGTGCGGTGGCGGTCTGCGGTTTAGATGTTCCCATAGAGGGAGAGGAACTTTTCAGGGTTGTTCTTTATCCAGGCCTCACTGATGAGTTTGTCACCTACCAGCCTGAACATACCAGGGTTGGCTTCCATCTTGGCAATCTTCTCTGCCATAGTGAGTGTGACCTTGACCTGAGGGAGGGTCTGGTAGGTGGACTTGACTGCCTGCTTGAGTCCCTCCGCCTTGGATGACCGTCTGACCACCTGATGAACCTTGGTCTTGTCCACCCAATAGAAGAAGCAGGTCTTGCCATCGGTCTTGTGCATCTTCTTCCTGTGGAGGTGGATTTCTTCCCAGTTCATCACAGCAGAAGGGGAACCTACTCCCATCATAACCGAGGTGTGAGGATACCAAGGGTGACCATCTTCCTTTCCTCTGGGGTAGTCCTCTGTCACTCCCATCTCTATTCCCTTTTCAATGACCTGCTCAAGAGACACTGCAGTCTCGGGGGTGGTTGCATTGAACACTTTGCTGATGATGTTCATAATCTTGTCATTGTCATTCATACTGTTGCTGATGTTGTAATTGTGTTTCATAATGTTGTGTTTTTTAATTGTCATCTTTTTGTTGTGGGGTTGTTTCCTTTCCCCAATACAAAGATACAAAAAAGATTTGAATCTACAAAATTTTTTTCACTTTTTTTTGATTTTTTTTTTCAGTGAATTTCATACCGCAGGTCGCCGCCGCAGGAAAAAGTATTCCCACCTTGATATCACATCAGAGTGGGAACAGGATATTATGAAAAAAGTAGTTATCCAATCTCTATGAGGTTGATGAGATGGTAGTCCTTGTACTTGGAACAGATGGAGGAGAGGAACTCTTTGAATGGAGTCTTCTGTCTGATGGGGAGCTCCCAGCCTGTCATGTCAAAGCCAGACTCGGTCAGCTGCTGGAGGAAGGTATCCTTGGACTTGTCATACTCCCAGTGAATCTCATGCCTACATGCCTCGACATGTACATCTGCTGTCCAGGTCCTGATGACAGATGTGTCTTCCTGGATGTTGTCCACCTTGGTCACCCTGAATTCATATCTCTTGGGGTTGGGGTAGAAGTTGCAGGTGAGTCTAACATTGTCCACTGTAGGTTTGGGTGTCTGGTTGACTTTCTCAATGAAGTCATAGACTGGAGTGTAGATGTCTTTCCTGATGTCACCTGATGTCCAATACCCTTCAGGGTCAGGGACATCAATAGTCTCTACCACCTGCCCAGTTTTCTGGGAGATGAAGGTGAGGTAAGGTGACCCGCATTCTTGGGGATGGTGATAGATGACGATGACGTTCATAACAGTAACAATGTCTTGAAGACCTTGTGTCTTCGATATGGTTCTATTCTTCTACTTCAGAGTTGAGGAGTTCTTCCAGATCTGTAAGGACTTGAGTGCCGGCAAGCTTTTCCCTGATGTCACTCAAGGGGATGATGGATGTGATGTCATCCATATATACAGTGTTGGCCAGGGAAATGTTGTTGATGAGAATCTTGGTCACATCATAGATGGTTGAGGCAGGGACAGTTAGGATAAGTTCGTCACCGTTGTCAGTGTACTTCAGAAAGTTGGATACCTCTTCAATGATTCCATTCTTGATGTCAGTGAAGACATTGGTAACCAAATCCTGGTCCTGCTTATCCAGTTCATCACTGGGAGAACTGGTGATCATGATGGAGATGGTGTCTAATGATAGGGTGTACTTGAAAGTATGTTTCATGATTTCAGATTTTATTTGGACACAGCAGAAGCAAGGATCTGCCGGGCTTGGTTTCTTACTTCAGTGTAGACAGTGCTGAACTCTTCATTGGTGAGCTGCTGAAGGGTTCCCACCTTGGTCTTGTCCTGCAGAAGGTTGGCAGCATTGTCCAGCATGATGATTCTGCCAAGATGGGTGGTGATTCCAGGAGTGAGGTCTACAAACTCTACCAGTTCTGCAAAATCCTGGATGAGGGATTCAAAGTCTTTTCTTGTCTTCATTGCGGTTGCGGGTTGCGGTTGATTTCAGAATCAGTAGGTCACTGCCACCATAGTGAGAGGCTGCTCCCAGGTACCACAGACACACTGGGTGACATTGTAGATTTCATCGGCATTCTCGGTCATAGACTTGGGGAGGTCATAGTCCTCAACCTCATCATCAGGGATGTACTCCACAGTGATGTTGCCATTGGTTTCCTTGTTGTTGGCGATGAGGTCTTCCACTACCTTCTTGATGGTCTCGGAGACATTGTTTTCAAAAGTGAGTTTCATGATGCTGTTGTTTTTATCAGTGATTAGATTTTTTCAATGGCGCTGGCAGGGATATAGATTTTGAAATTCTTTTCTTTGCCAAGATCAGGGATAAGCCCATTGGCATGATAAATCTTGACACCTTTCTTTACCTTGTTCTGATTTTTGTTAGATTTCATAATCTTATAACTTTTATTGGTTTCTTTTTCTATTACAAAGATACAAAAAATAATTGAAACTACCAAATTTATTTTAACTTTTTTTCAGTAAATTTCATATCGCAATCCGCAGTCGTCAGATTTTCTCAATAATCTTCTCTATGAACACCTTGTCAATCGGGGTGTTCTCAACAATACCTGTATGGCCGGGCCAGATGATTCCTCTCTTCTTGAGTCCAACTACATCACCATTGGTTTCCAGGAGATCTGTCAATTTCTTTTTCCAGTTGATTGCAGGTGTTCCTGACAGATAGTTCAGTAAAGATTTTGCAGAATCCTCCCAGTCATAGAACTTGGGTGACCAGATACTACCAATCATCTGGGATGCAGAGATGGACATCATATGCTTGCTGATCTTCTTTACACCATAGTGATTCTCCTTGGAGATTTCCTGGATGGCACTGACCATTGCTTCCTGGAGGTTTCCTTCAAGCATATCCATTTCCTTGGTCAATTCATTTATTCTCTGGCAGATTTCTTCTAATTTCATAATAGTGTTCTTTCTTGTTTCCATTACAAAGATACAACAAATAATTGAAACTACCAAATTTATTTTAACTTTTTTCAATCGCAGACCGCCACCGCAATAAAAAAATCAGTCTATTTCACAACAGACTGATTCCATAAGATATAACGCCTATGACTAAATTCTATTCACTCCTCAAGGTATCTCTCAAATCTTTGGTCTTCTCCTTCAGATAATTCCACCCTTCCTTGGCAGACTTCCCCAGTGACTTCAGACCCAGAGCTCCACCGAAGACAACCACATCTGACTGGCGGATTTTCATCACACCCAGACCTACCTTGGTGATGTACAGTCCTGCATCATCCTTCAGAACCTCAAACTGGTCATCACCGATCTTGAATGTCCTGTTGAGGATTTCCTTGGAGAATGCCTCGGCGGCAGAAAGCAGGAATTCCCTGGTCATCTCTTCAGTTCCCAGGATGATGATTCCCTTGGGTGCTTTGATGGAGTATACACCTGCAGTCTTGTCCAGGACTTTGTTGGTCACAGGATTCTTGGCAACTTCCTTGGCGGACAGGGAAATGCAGGCGAGTGCGAGAGCGATGATGGTGATAATGTGTTTCATAATGATATTGGATTTTAGGATTAGATGATGACAATAACAATAACTGTGATGGCACTGATGGTAACCTCAATGATACCTGCAATCATAGCTTCCTTCTTCTGCTGGTCTGTACAATCTTTTCTGGATTTTTTTGCTTTTACCCAGGTTTCATCTGATCCACAGTATCTCTTGCCACCCCTACATCTTCCATCATACTTAAATGTGTTGTTCATTCCACGATAATGCCCAATCACTTTAGGAGAGAAAATCCTGGTAAGTCCAACAATAAAAGGAATAACCATAATAAGAGGAACAAAGATAGCAATAATAATTGAAATTACAATCCAACCATAATTGTTGAAAAGAAGTCTGGTGGTATATGATTCTTCATCAATACTTGCCAGTTCAGAATGATAACTGGTCATTTCTTTGTAAGTACTGTGAGCGACTTCTCTTCCCATCTGCCTGACAAATGAATTTCCAAAAATACTCATAATATTGTTGTTTTTAGTTGGTTTCTTTTTCTATTACAAAGATACAACAAATAATTGAAACTACCAAATATTTTTTCACTTTTTTTGATGTCGCAGATTGTCGTCACCGTAAAAAACAAGTGATGACCCTTTTATTGGTAGAGTTCAGGCCATAGTTCCCCCACCCCACCCTGTTCAGATGGGTAAAAGAAAAAAGGCCTTGGCAAACATATGAACTACAGAGTACCATCTTCCTACTCTCCCTATGCTGCTGTACCTTTGGGCTATTGTGGGTTTCCTCTCACTCGGAGGCGTTTCTGTTTCTCGGGCTGTGCAGTGCAGACCTCAGACCCTTCAGTCAATATCAATATATTACTTCTTCATAATCGTCAGTCGTTTTCGTTAATGTCCTGGTCATTGATGATGTCCTTGGATTCCTTGTTCAGTTTCTTCCGGAGGATCCTTGAGTAGACTCTCTTGGTTCTGCCTCCTGATTTATGTCCATCACCCTGGTCTTCTCTGATTACACCGGGGACACCATACTTGAAGAACATCTTGCCAGGCTTGTTCTTGGGTTTCTCATTGTCCTGGTAGTCCTTCCTTGGTTTACCACCCACACAATCAGTGGGTACTCTCAAGGCGATCTTACTGTGTTTGGTCTTTCCCATAGTCTACTTACTTTTACTTTTGGCCAGTACCTCTTCAAAGTCGGTTGTCCATCCTGCATCTGTCAGTTTCTGAAGAATGTCATCATTGCACAGATAGACATCTCTCTTATAACTGTCACTGAGACCTCCATACCACTGGGTGGTCTTCTTGATGATTCCCTTCTCCTCCAGTTCCTGAAGTTTCTCTGGAGTATTCCTCCACAGGTGATATCTCCTGCTGTCCTGTTCATACTCTTCCGGGAAGCACCAGAACTCATGCTGACCATAGTATGTCTGCTCATCTACATGGATCTTCTTCTCCCACAGCGCCTTCTGCTTCTCCAACCACTCTTCAGTTGCAGGATTCTCCTCTGCTGTCAGATACACCTTTCTGATGGCCAATCCGAGTGTCTTCACCACACCCTTGGCAGATCTGCTGGTTGCCTCGATGATATCAAAGAGCTTGGGATTGTCTTCGATGTACTGCATCAGGGCTGTCTTCTTGATTCCCAGTTCACTGGCGGTTTCAGAGATGAGGGCAAAGGTTGAGCAGTTGACCTTCTGGATCAATGATACGATACGGTGAACTTCCGTGATCTGGAGTTCAGGTTTCATTCCTAATTCTGGTTTCATAACTATACAAAACTAATTTTGTCACAGATGATTGTTTTGGTTCTGGCATCTTCATCCATATATAATACCATAACAGATGAGTCATTGTTGGGACTCACTGAAATGATCTTGTTATCGGGGATTTCAGATTCCCAGTAACGTCCCTGGTCTCTTTGGTCTCTTTTGTAAAGGTGTGCCATATTCAATCTTCAATCAGTTTCTTCAGTTTGTAATAGAAGTCACCATAGTTGGCGAGCTTGTCGTAGATCGCCATATTCTCACAGTAATTACAAATGTCTTGTGCCAGACTCACTGGGATGGTGATTTCTCTGTCAGGAGACATCTCCTTCTTCAACTTGGCCAGTGTGGTAATGTCTTCCCAATAGGATTCCATTGCAGATTTCTTCTTTGCCATATTACTCAAGTTCTTTTGATTCCATTTCTACACTGAAGTTGGATACCATTGGTTGGTATTTGTAGAAGCAGTAGAAGAACTTGCTTCCCTTCCTGCTGCTCTTCTGAATCTTGTAGCTGTCATTGGTGAGCATCTCATCATTGTCTGCCTTCATTGCCTGGAGAGTCTCCTCATAGATCTGATCTGCTTTTTCAGGATCATCAGCATACCTGTTCTTGCTGTTGAAGGTCATCCCATGCTGGACATACTCAGAGTGGATAATGTAAAGTTTTCTCTTTTTCATTGCGGTTACGGTTTGCGGTTAGATTTCATACCATCCCTTGACACAGAACCCATATTGGTTAGAGAGCCAATCAGTAACATCCTCATCATAAATTTCACCAGGGATTTCCACCTCGCTGGGGAGATCCAGTTCCTCTTCATCCATCCCATCGGTGTCCCATTCCACACTGATGGTCTTCATAGTGACAGAAGGATACTCATCAAGCGCCTGGGTTTCACCTTCCTGGAGAGCAAGGTTCTGACCAATCTCCACCATGCACCAGTTCTCTGAAGACTCTGCCATCTGCTTGGCATCCTGGAGATTCTCTGCCTCTACCTCAACATCATAGAAGGAGGAGAGATATACTCTTACTACATACTTCTGTTTCATACTACCTAAATGTTTTTGTATTCATTGTAAATCTTCTCTTTCTGCTCGAGACTCATCTCCTTCCACTCTGCCTTCACCTCTTTGAGGAAGTGATTGACAGTACAGCGTTTGGGGTCAGCGGATTCCATGATCTCCTCATACAGACTGGAGAAGATGTAGGACAGGTCAAGGGAGTCAAGATTCTTGAACCAGGCATTGATTTCAGTGAGTTTCTTTTCCATGATGTTGTGTTGGTTTCTTTTTCCTATTACAAAGATAGTAAAAATAATTGAAACTACCAAATTTATTTCAACTTTTTTCAGTGGATTTCAATTTCGCATTCCGCAGTCGTCAGGCAATTTCCTCAAAATACTTTGACATGATCTTATTGATGTCCCTGGAGAGCGGTCCATTGTTGTGGGTGTCATATGTTATGTTCCACTCATTGTTCTTGTATCCCTCAAGGATGGTCTCAGGTTCTACTCTACTGTAGGTTCTGACATTGACCTTCTCACCAGTTACCATAAAGTATTTGCTGATTCCGGAGTAATCACCGATAACCTGCCACTTGCCCTGATACTTCACCTCGATTCCAACGTGGGCGCATCCCCATCCATTGACCGCCTTGTTGAAAGACCTCACCTTCAATATGTCTTCTGACTGCCAGACCACTGTGCGGTACTTGATTCCTGCCATCCTTAGACTTCTGGCAATTACATAAGCAGAGTAGCAGCATCCGCCGGAGAACAGTCTGTTGTGGTGGACATATTGATTGATCTTGTCATTGATCATTTCGATGAGTCTGTCAGTGGGTTTCATAATTGTTTGTGTTTTGTTTCCAATACAAAGATACAACAATTATTTGAATCCACCAAATTTTTTTACACTTTTCTACAAAAACGATTGATGATTTTTACACTTTTCCAAATAAAAAAACTGACACTCTGTCATATGACAAAATGTCAGTTTCGCAGTTCGCTGTCGTCAGTTACTTGGAGAGTTCTGCAACATACTCCGCATCATGACGCTGGATGTAGTCCACACGCTCTGAGAAGTCAAGTGCCATATCATAGTACTTCTTGACCATCTCCTTCACCTGCTTGCTCACCAGCTGACCAGCCTGCTTGTAAGCCTTCGCTTCAGCCCTGGCATTGGCGATGTCCCGGCCCAGCTGCTTGTCAAAGACATCAGTGCTGTTACAGGTAGCCTTGGCTGTTGAGGTGTAAATCTGTTTGTCATTGGCCACAGTGGCGATCATGTCACTGTATGCTCCAGGGATGTTAATAGTATACTGAAGAGTGCAGTACACCTCGTTACCTACAGTCTGGTACTTGGCCCGGGAAAATGAAAGCTTGATTTTGTTACCGTTAAAATACATAATAGTTCTGTTTTTAAGAGTTTGACTTTTCTATTACAATTATAGATCTTTTAATTGATATTTCCAAATTTTTTCGTCATTCGCCATCGTCAGTGGGAATGGTTTCCTTGGTACATTCTTCATCAGTGTCATATGACCTCAACACACCCTGGTCATCTAGGTAGAACACCTTCCTGCAATCCAGATCTGCAATGGTGTCCAGGACCAGCTGCCTCTGAAGTTGTGTGTGACCAACAATGTTGAACCCATATGTCTCCTCCGGAGTGACTCTGACCCAGGACCTGATATCTGACCACACAGGTGAGCCATACTTGAATCCACCCCAGCCGCGATAGATATCATAGTCGCCCAATGCATCTAGGATTCCATAGTGATCTGTCAGCCAGGCATTATTCAACCGGTCTACTACATTGAAACTAGGATCCTCTGCCTCATCTCCCCAGACCAGCTTTGCCCATCCCTTGAGAATTCCTGCATGACTGAAGATGATGTGTCTTCCTGCAATGTCACACTCCTCTGCCAGCTGGAACAGTTCCTTGTTTTCCTGGAAGAGGTTCTCAAGTTCTCTCCGGTGAGATCTGTCCATTCTGCTGGAACAGATATCATCACCAATGGCATAACCACAGTCATGATTACCGATAAGCAATGTCATTCTTCTAGGGTTCCGCTTCTTCAGTTCAATGATTTCCTTGAACTGGTCAACAGATCTCTGAAGATAATCATCACCATCTCTGAATTCCTGCGGATATGGATCATGGAAATCCCCGAGATAAATGATGTGGGCATCAGTGTCCTGGAGAGTTTCCATCACCGGTTCTCTCCAAAAGTCGCGACCATGCAGATCAGGGATAATCAGGTATTTGATATTACTCTTGGACATAGTTTACTCTGACTTGATGAACCTCCCCTTGGAGTCTCTCTTTGGCAGGGACTTGGGTTTCTCCTCCTCAACCTCCTCATCCTCATCAAAAGGAATCTCATCCAGGTGAAGGACATTTTCCCTGTAGTCATCTACTGCCATCATCAGGAGATTGTTGTCAGTTGCCCAGCTGTCCAGGACCTGGGTGAGTTCATCCTTCACCAGATCTGTGGTAAGTTCATCACCATCAACAACAATATAGTTAATCAGTCCATCAAGGATATACTTAAGGAAGTCATCCCCCAGTGACTTCACGACTACGTTTACGATATACCTTCCTGCTGGATTGGGACTCTGGGTGACCCATGCAGCGAATGCTTTCCGGCGCTCTGACTCCGGGATGCAGTTGATTGCAGATTTTGGCAACCAACCATAGATTTCATGATATTCCATATTATTTGAGTTTATTGAGTTCCTCTTTGAATTCATTGTAAAACTTGAGATTCTTCTCTTTGCGGTCAATTGCCTTTTCCAGTTCTTCAGTGTGGTAATCTACATCCCACTTGGCATCATCAATCAACTTCTTGAGATACTCCTCCTTATTCTTCTGAAATCCTTCCCTGGTAGGTTCACCATACTTCTCGATCGCCTTCTGATAATAGTCACTCTTGTCCATAGAGATGTCTATCTGGTTGATGGCAAAATCCTTGATGCCCTGGAATTCAGGATTGCAGTCCCAGTTCTCAATGTCATTGCGGATTTCCAGATACTTTTTGTTATTTTGAGATCTCTTGTCTTCCTCTTTCAGATAGTGCTGGACATTGTCTGAAGTATCCTTGATGTATTTCTTGCAGAGTTCCTCCTCTGTCATGCTTTGGATTTCAGACAATTTCTTTTCTGCCGATGTCAACTGTTTCTTGTGATAGTTGATGTCTTCCTGATATCCCTTGGAGATATCTTCAGTGTAGTCATCTGTCAATTTCAGACTGTCATCTCTCATATTGATGCAGACTCCAAAAGCCCGTAGACAAAGGTGAAGGAACTGCTTGGCAGTCTTCACCTTTCCATCTTCAATAAATGAAGTATAACCTGTCGGCATAAAATTTAGTTTTTATGAATGATTCCAAAATTTGTACAGTATCCCCTTTCAGAGTAATAAGTAGTCCCGAGTCTGTAACGTCCATCCTTGTAGGAGACATATAAGATCTCACCGGTGTGGATGTTCTCAATCTTGATTGTGACCTTGTTGTCATAGAGCGACCCATTTTGTCCATCAGCATGGAAATAGTGGTCAACAACATCCATAAAGTGCTGGAACACTTCCTTGATGTACGGATCTCCTAAAGGTTTGTCATGCCATACCTCATCATATTCACCGATTTCTTCACCGGCAACAGACTGATAGTGGTAGAACCTGGTGACCACCCACTGGGATAAATCAAGTCTCTTTACTTTCTTGAACATACGATTGCGGTTTACGGTTTAATCATCCTCTTCTTTATCGTCATCCTCTTCTTCAGGATCTGCATATTCAGCATCCTCATCATCCTCATCTTCATCATCTTCATCCTTGTCCATCTTCTTGAGTTTGACTTTGATGTGACTGTTGGTTTCCTTGTCAATAAGCTGGAAGATAGAATCCTCATCAGCCTCATCCCAATCCACCCCAAAGATGGTCTCGATGGCAAGCATGACCATATCCATCTGCTCTGGCATCTCATCATCAGCGGTGTCCCTACCTTCCAGGAGGAAACGCTTGGAGATGTCCTTCTTCAGTTTAGCCACGCACTCTTCACCGAAGGCAGAGAGTTCACCGCTCTTAAGATAGATCTTCTTGGGTTTCTCACCTCTTGGAGTATAGGTCTTGAGGAGAGTCTCAAAATCATCATAGATAGGAATCTCTGTATAGGAGAAGTCGATAACCTCATAACCGAATTTCTTATGGAGAAGTCCGGGAACCTTTTCGACGACATCAAATGAATCATCTGCTTTGAATCCCTTTGAAGTGGGGAGGGTCTTCTTCACCTCGTCCTTCTCTTCAGGAGTCAGCTTATCCAGATTCCAGTTGATCTTATAAAGTTTAACTGCTTTCATAATATTGTTTTTTTTATATATTCTTTTCCTCACTACGAAGATACAACAAAAAAACGACATTTCCAAATTTTTTTTTAACTTTTTTTGATGTCAGTGTATTTCGTAGTCCGCAACCGTCAGTCGATTGCAGATATCATTATAATATATTTATAGAAATCAGTCAATTGCAGACCTACCGCAATCCGTCACCGCAGCCTAGAACCTGTTCTTCAAATCATACTCACACTTAAGGATCTGGTCAATGATATCCTTGGCAAGTTCCCTCAACATATCTAGACTGTACTGCTTACCGTCATGCTCATCCAGGACAAAATCCTCATCCCTGTTCAGTTCCAGTGTGTAGACAGAATAACCACCCTTGGCAGTTGTCCTCTTCAGTTCTACATCCTCCCCATCCTTGGTGTGGATCTTCACAGTCCCTGCCCCTGCAAAGACAGAAAGCTCTATGCTGATTCTTACAGTGATATAAGGATACTGTCCTGATGTGAAGATCATATAATCCCCATCTTTATAATCACCACTGTCCAGGAGATTCTTAACAGGCAATTTACCTGGATAGATCTTGTTGAACTCCTCTTTCCTGAGAGTTCCTGCAGATCTGTCTTCTATGTCACTCCAAATGCTCATAATATTAAAACTTAAATATTGAACTTACTGGTTCATCATCTGCTTTATCCGGCCAAACAACATAATGTGGTTCATAGAAAAAATCATCAGATTGTCTGAAAAAATCATCAGATTTCCTTCTGTACCAATCCAATTGTTCTGCCAGTTTCTTGTTGTCTTTATAAAGTTTCCTGTTTTCCTCAAGAAGATCATCAATGAACTTCTGCATATCTTCTCTCCTCATTGCCTCTCCTGAGGATCTGTCTTCTATGTCACTCCAAATACTCATATCATTAAAATGTTAAAAGATTAACCCACTCTTCCAGGATATCATCATCAAAGTTCTCAATTGGGATACCACTAGGATGGAGAATCACATTGAAGTCATCAGTGTCTTCTGACCCTAGTTGTACCTTCACCTCTCCATATTTGTCTACATACAGATGTGTCACATAGATGATATCGCTGTCAGACTCTGAAGTCAACCGGTAACACTGCTGCTTCTTGGATCTGCCACTGAAGGAGATCACTGCTTGGATATTCTTGATGTCATTCCACTGGACAAACCTCTCACCTGCCAGGGTGCTGAAGTAGTTGTTGTCCAGGATGATGTCCCTTAATTTCTCGATTGATTCCATATGTCTACTATCAATTGTTTGATTTCTGCTGCATGCCTCTGGCAGTAGTCAGTGAATTCCTCTTCATCATCAGGATCCTCCAATGACCTGGTATATATGTCTTCTATGTACTCTTTCCAGATGGTATCCTCCACATCATAGTAGTTAACAGTCATACCCTTATAGGAAAGTTCCGGATCTGCTGTTGACCCATGCCACAGGAAGATGATTCCTCTGATGCCTCTATAGTAGTTGTTCTTCTTCATATCCTAAAAATGATAGTTGTCCAATGTCTCATAAAGCTGATTGGTGTCATCCTCTGTGAAGCTGTTTCCTGCAATGTACCCATCCAACCAGAACCTGGCAACCTGAAGTGCCATTGCATCTTTCTTTCCCCAGGAGGAGACACCATAGTCTACCGCTCTCTTGACCAGTGACTCTACTGCTTTGTCTGTCAGTGTATACATATCTTATCCATTACATAGTTTATCATCTCATCCTGCACGGCCGCGGCTTTCTCCGGTCTCATCTTCAGTCCCCCGGTGAGATGACCCCACCCTCTGAAGGATCCTATCAGTTCATCACCCTTGTACAGGTCACATCCATCCTTGATGTTGAGGTCAGGATACTGCTTGCACTCTTCACCATTGAGAGCCTTGACCATATTGTCACAGAATTCCTGCATCCATCTGTCATTCTCCGGAGTCAGATCATCTACAGTGAAGGTCATCACATTGTCACTGTCCCAGATATAACCATAGTGGTCATACCTGAAAGGAGCTCTCCATATGTCTGTCCATTTCATGATTCTACTTCTACCTCTTGATGTTCCACTTCCTTGGTCACCATCTTCTTCAGTCTCCTGTCCAGATCCATCTTTGCTTCCACAAGGGTGTTGAACCCAAAGAGATGGAGATCCTTCCACCCACCATCAAAAAGAATGGAGAAAAGATTCCTGTATTGGATGTAGAACCGAGGATCACTCTGCTCTACTATTTCACCGGTGACCTTGTTGGTCTTGGTTGTCCAGCGCCTGACAATACGGTACTTCATATGTCTACTTCTTTACAATTTCATGCCTATGTGACCTCGGATTCCAGACAACTTCAGTCTTTTCCTTTTCAGTCTTCTTGAGTTCCTCTGAAATCTTATCATATAGATCTTTGAGTTCCTCCGGTGTCAGATTGAATCTAAATCCATCTTCTCCTCTGCTGATGGAAATGTAGAATCTGTTATTCTCCTCTATTTTATAAACACTTATCATAATCTGCTCTTTTTATATTCATATGATCTCTCACCTTCTGCTCTGAAGTCTTCCTGTGATCTCCTCAACACTTCCTTGTAGACTTCCTCATAACCAGGAATAAAGAGATCATTCTTCTCTTCCATGTTCTTGATGATTTCTTTGGCCAATGGCATCACACTGTCCAGATTAGTTTCACCTCCGGAGAAGGAAGTCCCATCAATATGACCAGGACTCACTTCCAGAATCTGATTCACCGACCCGCTCTTCTTGAGTTCTACGTTCACGGAGGCGATGAACGATTTCAGTGCCGCTTTGGTCGCTCCATAGACACTCAACCAAGGACTGGGGAGATGACCGGCAATACTCACCATCACCCCGCAGTAAAAATCAGATTTGCTGTCCAACCTGTTGTAGAACTTCTTGATCAGTCTTAAGGTCGGGATGGTATTGACTCTGAAGTAGCGGTCGATTTCAGATGCCTCAATATCCTTGAACAACTTCAGTGACCCGAACCCAGCTGTGATAATCAGTCCATCAATGTCAGTGAACCTGTCAAAGAACATATATCTGTCAAAGAACTTATCTTGATTGGTCTCATCCAGGTTGAAGTAGTACCACTTGAACTTCTCATTCTGGAATTTCTTGTCCACTGGTTTCTTGTCTACTATATAAACTTTCTCCACCTCCTCTCTTTCTGCGAGAGCGGTGGCGATACCCAGACCTATTCCGTTGGCTCCTCCTACTATGAGAATTCTTTTCATCATACCTCCTGATTGTATTCACTTAACCTGGCAAGCTCGTCACATCTGGTGTTCAGCAGTCGTTTGCATTCTTCCCGGAGATCTTCCAGGATACAATCAGGAATGTCAACTTCCATAGGAAATGTCCAGAAATTGGGAATCCACTGGAGTCTCACATTATTGGTCTTAATGATCTTCGGACTCATCTTCTTGAATCCCATCTGACTCTGGTTCAGGAAAATCTGAATTTTCTCTATCTCACTGGAGAGAGGTATTTCGGTCTGGAAGGTTTCAAATGCATGCTTCCTCAATTTTTTAATTTCTTTTTCTTCCCACATATCATTCAATTGTTTCTCTAATTACCTTGAATTTCATTTGATTTCAGTTTTTTAAAAAATGGGTGTCGGTCTATTTCACAACATCCCGACACCCTCAAAAAAACACATAACAACATGAAAACAACATAAAGTTTCTTTGGACTCGATTGTCCTCTGAAAACAGTATATTTCAGAATGCCTTGGATGCCTTGATGTAGGATTTCTTGAAGTATTCCCTCATAAAGCGGGCCTTGGCCTTTTTCTTTGCTTCTGACAGCGATGTGGCCTCTACAGTATAGGTTTCACAGCACCCATACTCATAATCCACATAGATTTCATATTCTTTCTTTTCCTTTGCCATCTCTTAATCCTCCATATCGATGTAAATGATCTTGCCGGATTTCAGGATATTGTCAAATTCCCTGTCGGAGAGGATCTTGACACCATTCTTCCTGTTGTAGTAGTTCATACCCATCCTGGTGTTCTTGAACCGGCGAATGACATCTGATTTCATGACATCCCAGAGTTCTTTGTTAGTCTGGATGAAGATTCCGAGAACAAAAAGTCCGAATACCAGCATCATAGTCACATAGAGGATTGTTGAGACAGTGTTCATTGTATTTCTTTTTAGTTGTTTCCTTTTCTCACTACAAAGATAATACAATTTTCTGACAATTCCAAATTTTTCTTCAATTTTCTTTTTACCGCAGATCGCAACCGCATCATGCATCAGCAAAGACCATCCCACAACCAGATACATTCTCCAGTTTTGTATACTCACAGTGGAAGTCTTCCTTCAGATTCTTCAGATATCTAGTGCAATAATATTTGCACATTGGAAGATCATGCATCAGGCAATTGCCACAGGTTGCAGGATTACTTCCAGGGATTACAGTCTGCTCAAGGATCCACTCAAGACACTCAATGACCAGTTCCCTCATCTCCTCAACACTGTATTTTCCAGGGATCCCTGACATGATTACATACATCCCTGTGAGGCATCCCATTGGTCCTACATAGACCACATCTCCCTTGATATCCACATTGTTCCTGAACCAGGTTGCCATCAGATGTTCCAGAGTGTGTATAGCCGCCGGCGTCATCGCAGGTTCCCAATTGGGTTTGGTGATTCTCAAGTCAAATGTAGTGAAATTCTGGTCTTCCCTGGAAATGTAGATTCCGGGTTCTAGATTCATATGGTCAATTGTAAAACTCTGTATTACTTCCATAGTCTATTCGGACAGTCAAAATGTTTCTTATATAATTGTTCTATCTTGTTACTTGTCCACTTGATGACAAAAGCCAACAGGATGAACAAGGAGTAGATAAACAGCCCTGGAAAGGTAATAGGCCACACCACAGCCAAGAAAATATCATTCAGATTCAGGAACAATCTATAGAAAAGATGGATGATACTGGCTACAAGGATATATCCCAGTATACCCAATATGATGTATACCGCTGTCATCTTAATGCTGTTCTCTTTGGGTCAGTGTATATGCCACCCTGTCCGCCAGTTGGTTCAAGAAATTGTAATCTTGAGTAAAGGCACTCATAAACCTGTCCTTGAACATATTGGCCAGAATCTCCACAGCTGCTTTCTTCAGAATCTCATCATCTGAAATAATCTGCTTGATCTTCTCCTTGGGTTCAGCAAACACATCAGACAAATCCACATTGTTCACAAACTTCTCCATTGTACTGGTACCCTTGACTACACATCCCCAGCGATCAGTCTCCTGCTGGTTGATGAGCTTCTTCAACACCTCTTCCTTGTTGAGGTACTCCCTGATGGCATCCTTCATAATACTGTGGAGTTCCTCCTGGGTGAAGGCTCCCAGTTCCTTTTCCAGTAATTCCTGGAACTTGGACTCGTCTATATTGATCTTTACCTCCATCTTACTCTACATCCAGGAGTTCAACAACAAAAATCAGTACACTGTTTCCAGGGATATGACCCAGAATTCCTCTTTCACCATATCCCAGTTCTGATGGGATGACAAACTCATACTTTGACCCGACCTTCATCAGCTGCAAACCTTCTGTCCACCCAGGGATAACCTGATCCAAGCCAAAGGTAGTCGGTTCTCCTCTCTTGTAGGATGAGTCAAAGACAGTACCGTCAATGAGTCTGCCTTCATAGTGGCATTTCACCCTGCTGTGAGGTCCAGGTTGCTTGCCGTCTCCCTCAACCAACACCTTGTACTGAAGTCCTGACTTGGTGGTCTGAACTCCATCTTCTCCGGAGTGGTTCTTGAGGTACTCCTTTCCTGCTTTCTTGCTCTTCTCATTATCAAGACCCTGGCGGATTTGCTCCTCCTTCTGCTTCTTATCAAAGAATTCCTGGAGAACCTTGTTTCCTTCCTCAACACCCACTACAGGATCCTCTCCGGAGAAGATTGCTTTTACACCAGAGAGAAAATCATCAAACTCAAGGACATCAATGTGTGAGTTCTTCAGGTTCTGGGCAATACTCATTCCTAATGCATAACTTACTTTATCCATATTATACTAATTAAATTTCTACACACTAAATATAACAAAGTTTTGTATTTTCAATAACAAAAAGGCACCTGAATTTTACATTCAAGTGCCTAATTTTTAGAATTTTTTTGAACTTACCGGATTGAAGCGATCTCATAGAGACCATCCTCACGCTTCACCAGATAACGGGACTCGTTCTTGGTAGGGAAGCAGACAGAACCTGTGGATACCTGGTCAAGGTAACCAATTCCCCAGTGGTTGTCATTCAGGTTGCGGCCTGCGACAGTGAGAACCACACGGTGGAGATCACTCCAACTTTGAGGACCGTTTGCCTGAACAAAGTCCAGGAGGATAGTACGCATAGTCTTGTTCTTACGCATTTCTTAAATTTTTTAAAAGGTTAAACATCGATGTTATTACTTATCACCCACAAGGGTTGGATAAATCTTCTCAAAGAACTCATCTTCAGAATAGATCTTGTCCTCTATATAGACAAGCCTGTCATTTCTGAACGCTCTCCAGTCACTTCTCTCCAAATCGAAGTAGATGGTGTATCCAGCATTTTTTGGAGGACAACTTCCACCGTGAGGAATCTTGTCAACGATTGCCATCTTCTTTGTCCCCCAGGCTTCACGGATTTTCGCCTTGGACTCGTCTGTCACTCCTTTTGGAAGTTTCTTCTTGAATTTGAAGTGGACAATTCCCTTTGGAAGCATACTGTCAATATCGAAGTCCTCCTTTCTGACAGTACCTTCACTTCTGTCCTCTATTTCCGACCAAATACTCATAATAATCTGATTTAGTTATATAAGTATTTACGGATGTGGATATGGATCTGGTTCATACAGTGCCCACTCCTCAAAGAGAGTCCTGTAGGTCTTTCCCTCATATTTCACCAGGATGAAGGTGTACTCCTTATTTGAATCTGAAGGCTTCTCCTTGAATGGTACAGAGACGATTTCGCACTTCTTCTTGTAGAGATCACCCCACTTCCCATCAAAATCATTCACCCAGGAGTTGTCTCTCGGCCAGTAGGGTTTACTGATCAAATCCTTCACATTGGGGAAGTGATGACCGATGATGTATGCATCGTCATTGGCATCCACCAGGGAGTCATAACCATTCACCCAATCAGTGGGGACAGTGTACTTGATACCGGTTACACAAGACTGGACATCAATGACATCCTCTACCTTCTGATCACCAAGGATGGTCTTCCTGACTTTCTTGTAAGGGTGGTCACTCAAGACCTTGCAGGGGACACCCAGGAGATATGCCTGACCATCAGAGAAGTTGGAGGTGGGGACCACATAGTTGGGGGTGGTCTTCTCCTGGGTGGCGATAGCGATTACGATGAGTTCCATAGTTTAGATCATTGAAGCGACCAGGGTTGGGAGATCCTTCTTGGTATAGATGTCATTGACAGACATCACATTCCCAAGGCGGGGGAACTTGGTTGCCAGGGTGTCCCAGACCTCATCCTTCTTGTAGTTCACGGCCACAATCTTGAACCCGTTCTTGAGACAGTTCAGCATACTGACAGTGGAGGTCTTCCTGGAGGAGGGATTGTAGGAGGCATTGAGGTGATGACTCACGTTCCTGGTGTTACCCACCATCAGGAAGGCAGGCTTACCCTCATTCCAGAAGGAGTTGACGATGAACACACCATCATCCATCTCATTGAGCTTGGTCAGGGAGGTGTCCTGGAGTCGGAGAGCGAAGGAGTTACCGCTCTTGACAGTTGCCTTGATGTTCTTGTTCTCGAAATAGGTTCCGTTGGAGAGTACACCATCCCAACCATGCTGATTGGTGTTCATATTGATGTTCTTGTCGATGAGTTTTCCGATTACAGTGTCACGGAAGAAGCGGTTGGACTGGATGACCTTGACTCCGGTCTTGTCCTCAAGGGTTGCCTGTTGCTGGAGCAGGGACTCCATCTCTTTTGCTAACTTATTGCTGATTTTCATACTTTATAGATATTAGTGAATTTCAGATTAGATTACTCTTCTACCACACCCAGGAGCTTGGACTCTGCAAAGCACCTCCACCAATCCTTCTCAATATCGAAGTAGGTGACATATCCTGCATCCTTCACTTTGTTCTCTCCACCGGCAGGCTTCTTGGTGATGAGACTGTTGTTCAGAGTTCCCACTGCGGTGCGGACTGATCCGTCCTTCTTGGTGAACTGGAACTTGACTTTTCCTTTGCAGAGCATTTCATGCAGCTCTGATGCATTGACTTTCTTCAGTTTCATGTCTTTTGGTTTTATTGTTAACAAGGTTCTTAATGTTCTTTCCTAAAAATTTGTTAGTAAGTTGCGGTCTGAACCTTTATCTCTTTCTTACACTACAAAGATAATGCTTTTTTCTGGATTTTCCAAATTTCCAGGGAACTTTTTTCATTTTTTTATTTCCTGGAATTTCGCAGTGTCGTTATCGTCTTCGTGGTATTTCAACTACTGTTGTTTCCCCAAAGGTGTAGCGGACATCATTGTACTTTTCAGACAATCCAAGATCACTCAACACACCTGCCAGTGATTTGGTCTTGGTGTCCACAAAGTCTTTCACATCCTGTGGGTCCATTTCTGCTTCAATAATTTCAGATACTGTAACGGTGACAGTCCTGGTGACAAGATGCTTTCTCATATGCTTACCACTTATTTCGGGATGAACCAATGATGAGGAATATGATGATCCAGATGATTACCTCAATGATAATGGGGGCAAACACCCACCACCAGGAGATACTGATGACTCCGAAGAGTTTGAGGATGAGGAGGATGATGAAAATCACTCCAAAGAGTCCGATACCGGAACTTGAATTACTTGCCATAGTTATATTACTTTATAAGTTAATTAATTCTCACTGAAGAGTTCCTTGTACTCATCCTGATGGGTCATAAACCACCAACCATAGAGTGACTTTGCCTTTTCAGGATGTTCTACCAACCACTTTCTTCCCACATACTTCCCATTGATGTTGATGTTGGCGGGATCATTGGCAATTTTGGTCATTGCCTCTTCCTTGGTCTTGGGGGCATTCTTCTTCTCCAGGATGATTCTTTTGATTTCTGCCTGCTTGGCCATCTTCTCCTTCCACACCTTACCCGTGAAGTTCTTTTCATGATCAAAGGACTCGTCATACCAGTACACATAGACCTGGGTTTTGCGTCCATTCTTCACACCAGGGACTTTCTTCCTGTGTAGATGGGGGACATTGTGCTTCTCCACCTCAACCTCGCTTCCTGTGCCGGACATGGCTGCCAGGAGAAGCCACCAGGGATGATCACCCTCTTTGTGACCATGCCAGTTGTCGGTGAACACATCCTGGGTTGCACCTTCCTCAATGGCCTTGTCAAGCATCTTCTCTGTGGTGACTGCGGTCTCAGGGGACTTGGCACCCATAAGGTCAAGGATGTGGAGGATTTTCTCGTCTTCTGTGAGGTAATTGTAGTTGGTCTTCATAATATCTGTGTTTATTGTTTCTGTTACAAAGATACAACAAAAAAACGAGACTATCAAATTTTTTTGAACTTTTTTGATTTTTTTTACCGCAAATCGTTACCGCAGTCGTCAGAGATTCTTGATTGATTCCATCGCCCTTGCCACCTTCTCATCTTCCTCCGCTTGTTTCTTGAGGTTAATGACATATATGGTTGTCAGGTCATCCCCTGGTGCAATGACTTCATAACCGGGTCCCAGCTGCTTACTGATTCCACCCACTACTTTGGAGGCAAATTCCTTGTACTCCTCCTCACACCACTCTTCCTTCATATTATCCAATGCCTTCTCCACATTCTTGTTCTTGACATGCATCAGAGTCCTGGCTCTCTTGAAGGCGTTCTGTCTCGGGCAGAACATAGTCTCATAAGTGATCTCACCTACTGTGATTTTCTTGGGTACTGCATTCAAGATAAGATAACCGAACAACAGGATGGCAACCAAATAAGTTACAATGATAGCTGTATTCTTCATATACATAAATTTTTAAGGGTTAAACAATTTCAATGGGAATGTCAAACAACTGGATGATGGATTTCAGGTCATCCTTTGTGGTGATTTCTCCCTCATACTTCCTCCTGGGACTCTGGTTGATGGCATAGGATGAGTTGGCTGTCTTGAGGTCGATATAAATCTTCCACTTCTTACCTGCCACATCACCTGATATCTGCCAAGCATTGTCATCCATATCACCGAAGATACTCTTGAACCCATTCTTCTTGAGGAACTCCTTGGTGATGGTATTGTCTGAAGAGAGTTCATCTCTCTTGAGGATTTCCAGATACTGGTCAATGGCATTTTCACAGTCTGAAATGAGCATGTCGGTTGTATACTTCTTGTGACCGAACTTGATGTTCTCATCATCATCCAAATATCCTTCCCAGTCTCCTACATGACCATAGTTCCAGCCAAAGCAATAGGAATCATAGTCTTCCAATCCGAGAAGATCTTTGGCATATCCGATATAAGAGATTCCTCCATGCACATCAATCCCAGGGATGGTGTTAAAATCAGTGGAGTGTGTATTCAGGAAGTCCTCGCTGCACATCACATAGGCACAGGGATACTTTCCTCTGTTGACGCATGCATATTTTATCTCCTTGTATATTCCTTCAGCGACAATGACAGCAAAATGATTTATGTTGTTGTATATAATTTCTTTGTCTTTCTTTTCAGGTACCATAATACTTTTAATTGTTATCAAGATATTTATACCCTTTCTTCCTCCATTACTTCCAGGTACTGGTCAATGGCAGACTTACACTCATAGAGGATTTCATCAGTTGTCCACTTCTTGTTACCATACATCATGTTGTCCACATCACTCCAGTAACCTGCCCAGTCATCACAGTGTCCATAGTCCCAGCCAAAGCACATACCCTCATAACCTTCAGGGTGTTTTCTCAACTGTTTGGTATCATCAACCCAGGTGACACCGCCATGGACATTGATACAGTCCAGACCACCCCAGTCATCCTTGTGCCTGGTTACAAAGTCCGGGTCACACATCACATAAGCACAGGGATGGATTCCTCCTGCAACAATGAAGTACTTGACTCCTTTGTATTCTCCCTGGTCTGCAATGTAAATGAGATCCCAGTTCTTTCCATATACAATCTTCTTCATCTTTTCCATTTTTTTGATTTGTATTGTCCTGCTGATATCATCAAACTGGGACATCATAATTGGAACATACCATTCTGCTATCATATTCTTAAAGATGTTTAATATTATTTGATTCCAAACTGAGACACATTCCCGAATTCAGAGTACACATCCTTACCGATACTGTACACACCATCATATTGGGTGACATAGAGTTTCTCTCCAGTCTCGATGTTGAAAATCTCTATGGTGGTCTTGTTCTGGTTACCCAATGAGGCAAAGGTGATCTCCGGGTAGTTCAGGTAAGCATCCACACATTTCAGGAAGTGGTCATACACATCCTTCACATAGGGATTGCCACAGGGCTTCTGATGCCAGACCGGATCATACTCAGCAAATACCTTGGCTGCCCTGGAGGTATAGTGGTAGAACTTGGTCACCACCCACTTGGAGAAGTCAAACTTCTTCACCTTTCTGAATATATTTGCTCTATCCATAGTCTTATTGGTTTTTCATCTTTTTCAATGCGCCGGTGACAATCTGTCTCACCCGCTCCTGGGTACAGTTTTCCACCTCTGCAATCTGCTTGTAGGTCATCTCATAGTCCTGACCGATACCGAAGTTCATCTTGACATACTTCCTCTCCTTGTCAGTGAGTCCTTCCAGGAGTTTCTCCACACCGGAAGACAGGGATTCATCATCCATTTCCTTTTCATATCCATTGACGGATGCGGTGCGGTCTGCGAACTCTCCACACTCACTGGCAGACATATCCTCATCATCTCCAATGGACTTGTCAATACAGATCTTGGTGATGCCGGTGATGACATTCACATCATTCACCACCACTCCCCGCTCTTCCAGGAGATCCATCAGTTCATACTCGGAGATTTCCCTGTGGTTCTCCTGATAGAACTTGTCCCTGATGGAATTGGCCAGGTTGATGATCTGGTTATTTGTAGGATGAACAATCCCAAGTTCATTCAGATACTTGGAGATATATGCTTTCATCCACCACCTTGCATAAGAGGAGAAACGGTATCCCATATTGAGGTCGAACTTCCTGATGGCGGCCAGGATACCCATATTGGCCTCCTGGATTATGTCCTCCAATAACTCTGACTTACCGGTGTAGGTCTTGGCGACCGCAACAGCGAGCTTTGCCACCTTGTTGAAGAGTTCAGTCTCTGCATACTTGTCTCCCTTGGCGATCCTGCCGAAGAGAGCAACCTCATCTTCCCTGGTGAGGTTGGAGAAGCTGCGGATTTCCTTGAAGTAAAGGTTGAGGTTGTTGTTGAGGACAGTGTAATTCATATCGCTTGTGTTTATACTATATTATACTACTTATTGTGTCTTTTTCTTTCAGTCTATTACACAATTTCTGTACCAGTGTCAGTTTGTCAGTCTATTTGTGACATTTTGACAGCATGAATACATAACACCGGGCAAAGAGCAACACCTTCCTGTAATTTGAATCAGTATAGGTGTAGATGACAGTCGATTTCTTTCTCACACACTGATAGATGTCAACTGAATATCCAAGATCATCTTTCCTGAGCTGTGGATTGTAGTAGTAATGTGGTTTTCTTAATCTAAACATATCTTTATCTTTATTTCCTGATACGAAGATACAACAAAAAAACGATATATCCAAATATTTCTTCAAAAAAATGCAAAAAAAATTGACCATCCTTGTGAGACGGTCAATTTCGTAGTCGTATTCGCAGTTGTTTATTTTTACTTTTTTATATAAACCACATTTGATCCAAACAAATTCAGGATATCTTCCTGTGGTGTCCATTCACCATTTATCTTCTTATATACTTGTGATACCTCTGTGAATATACCATTTATCTTCATATATAATTTTACATCCGGTGTTTTCTCCACGATATTGATGATATGATTCTCATTTATGTTAAACAATTTATACACATAATTGATGACAGTATCATCATTATCATTCACATACTCGACTCTCTCCATCTGCTGTGTGATTCCATTGTCTTCCACTTCCAATTGGATGAGGGAATTGTCAGGTATTACTGTCAGCTTGTATGAATCATCTGGAAGCACTACCCATGATCCTGTCGGGAAGATGGTCAACCCAGTGAGAGATGTCGTTTCCTGGACAGTGTAATAAACCACATCACCGAAGACAAACACCAGCGAATGATCGGTGTCCATATTTGAGATAGTATACTGATATGTCTCTGGTACCATCGGTGTGATTTCCACTCTCACATATGTAGTGTGGTTAACTGCTCCGCTTGTGGTGTTGTTCCTTCTCACCTTCACCTGGATGAAATTGGATCCTTCAACATTCTCGTAACTTACCGCAAACGCATCTGCTTCGGCATATGTGAATGTACCACCCTTCCAATGTTTTCTCGTTGAATCCTGTCCGGATTCTGTAGTCAGGGTCTGGTTGAGATCTCCAAAGCAGATGGCATCATTACCGGTTAGTGTACCCCAGTAATAGAAAGTCACCAGACAGGGAATGTTTGTATTGAAGTTGAACTGTATTGTTGATCTTGTACTGTTGTTTCCGGCATTTCCATTTGAATATACACCGTCATTGTTTGTCCAGGCAGTGGTGCCCGAGACATTGGATGTTGTATATGTGTAGGTATATGACGATGTGATGACCAAATCACTTGAGATGTCCACACCATTGTCCAATGCCAGTTTCAAATTTGGTTCATCTGGATTGAGATTGATGACCACATTACTGCCATCCACATATCTGTGGGATCCAAGTGCCGGCACAGTGCTGATGTTTATTCCGGAAACGGACAGAGTATTGTAATCATAATTGGGATCCTCATCACTGATATCTATTGCCCGGTCTTCACAGGTAATGATGTGATCATCATTTATATTTGAGATGGTATAAGTATATGTGTTCCCGGTTGTATTGACCAGTTGTGATTTGATGTCCTGGAAGTTGTCCTCAATAGCGACAGCATTGAGATTGGTTATTACGAATGAGATTGTCTGTGACTGTCCTTCTGATACAGTATATGAGTCCCCAGTCACTGACACTTTGTCAGTATTGTTCAGAACAGTGATGTCATACTCATAATGATATGTGGAGTAATTGATGTCCAGGTTTGCGCCATAGATATATGCTGATGAGTTGTTGGTTGAAGTTCCTTTTATGAGATGGACACACAGTTTGATGTCATTCAAATCCAAATCCTCCAAGCCGGAATCATCATAAGACGGGATGGTGACTATGTTCTGTGCCGATGCTGAATTTATGTTACCGGAACTTGTCAGCTTTTGTAGCTGGTTGGTGAAATATACTTCTTTTACCCGAAAGTATGATGATGATGTATTGGCGACACGGATTTGCACCCTACCTCCTATGTAATTTATCAGTACATTCGATGATGGAATTCCGGTGACATTGAAGTCATAATAAAAATAAGAATCTGCCCCAGTTGTCCTCACATATTGTAGAGTGTCATAATTGGTAGTAGAACTTGCATCAGCTTCTCGGAATGGACCAGATCCACCACCGATAGTCCAGGAATAGAAATTACTATTTTCTCTGTCCCTGGATACCGGTACGAATGTTACCGTTTGTGTTGTGTCTATAACTCTTTGACTCATAAAATATTTATGACTTTATGTATTAATATTTGTTCTTACAACAGTGAATTCTTTTATATTAAATCCACTCATTCCAACACCCACTTTGATGGTAAGATTTTGGAATGTGGTGTCATCAACACTGAAGTTTTCAAAATGCACTACATTGTTTACATATAGTGATAACTCTTTATCATTTGTATATGTTATATCAAATGTGATGGTGTTCAATGTATTATAGTAATTTGAGTCTTTACCGGTTGGACTGAAATTTGCCCAGGCTACATATGAAGAGTTAGTAGTGTAATTTCCTGTCTGTATTTTCTTGTACAGGAAGTTGGAATTTGTGTATATATACAGACCTCTTCTATTTGTGGAGTTGTATGCTTCAATTATGTTCTTGTTGTTGTTTGCACTTGGTGTCATTTCCACAACCAGATGAAGAGTCCAACCAGGATTGTTGCTGTCAAAGGCTATGATACCTGTATCAACATCACTTGTAGTATTTCCGGATGTATCCGTGAATGTGTATTCAATGATTTCACCGGATGAACTTGTCTTCACTTCCGGACTACCTGGAGTGTTGGTATAGATGACATCTGAATTCGGACCTGGAGGATTGGATGGATTATATGTTTCATCGACTACTACAGGACCAGTTTCAGATTGGGTATGACCTTGATAAATGAATGGAGATGAAGTCTCAACATAATTTTCAAATGCTTGATAACTTATCTCCACCCATTCTCCATTTTGTTTTTTATAATATTTTGATGTAGGTGCCCAACTACCATTTACTTTACAAAGTATGGACATTATTAACTTGTTTGTATATATAAATCACCATTAGTTCCCTGACCATTATCTGGAGAACCGTTACCACTATAGATACTTACTGGTGTAACAAGAGTCCAGGAACCATTCACCACCTGGAGAATCTTTCCATTGTCTGAACTGGTTGCGGTAGGGAGACCGCTTATAGTCACATCACCTGTACCTGTTATGGTCTGACCATTGATGGTCTTGATACTCTGGTGAGATGTAAGGACAGTACCGAGATTGGCAACACCATTGGATATAGAAACGGAAGAACCGTTCATTGAGAGACCTGTCACCACTGTTCCGAGATTGACATTACCAGATGTACCCTTTGATGAACCATTCATAGAGATACCTGTGATGGTACCTGTGTTGGAAGTCTTACTGTTCCAGTTGGAGATGTCAGATGCAGAGATACTTGCAGCCACAGATGCGGAGAAGATTGGATCTGTCTCTGATGTGATGGTACCTGTATTCTTTGTGAATCCCCATCCTGCAACTGTTGATTCTGTCACTTCTGCTGGAACTGTGATTGTCTTCAGTGTAGGAGTGATTGTCAGGTTACCTGATGTGGCAGTTGTTGTACCTGTGAGAGACTCTACATAGGTGATAGTGTTACTTGCGGCAGCAGTCGCAGTCGCTGAACCTATGTTCAATTTGTGTGTAGCATGGGAGGTGAGTGTTCCTGAATTCTTGGTAAATCCCCAACTTGATACAGTTGCCTCTGTCACCTCTGCCGGGATAGACACACTGATAGAAGCAACACCATTAGACACTGATGCAGATGTACCATTGAAGGTCACACCAGTCAGTGTTCCTGTGTTACTTGTTTTGGAGTTCCAGTTGGAGATGTCTGCCGCTGAAATACCAGCTGCTGGTGATGCTGAGAATACTGGGTCACTTTCAGACATAGAGATACTACCATTAGATACTGATACTGAACTTCCATTGAAAGTGACACTTCTCACTGCAGAGTTCCAGGTTGATTTTTCTGTAGATGTGACCACCTTGTTGGTGTTACCATCTGAAATCAAATCTGCCGACAACTTGTTACTTGATGTTATCTCTGATTGCAATCCAGTCACCAGGTCTGCCACAGAGAAATCAATGGTGTTACCATTCTGGAGTGTGAGGACTACTTTCTTGGTGGAGTCATTGTAAGAACCGCTAACTACTACAGACTCAAGAGGAAGGTCAATCACATTGGATACCGAGAATGTGGTACCATCCACCTTCGTTCCTGAAAGGGTTATCTGATAGTTCGAACTGTCTATTGAAAGGGTGAGTGAACCTATGGCCTCCGATTTATCTGCCTTACCCGTAATGTCCTGATGGGATGTGAGTACTGTACCAAGATCTATGACACCGGATGTGCCAATCAGGGATCCATTCATAGAAATCCCCGTGACCGTACCAGAATTCTTGGTGAATCCCCATCCAGTAATGGTTGATTCTGTAGGAATCACTGTTGTGTCCGGAAGCGCACCTACTTCAGATGCAGTATATGTCGGTTTAGTTGATGCTTTGGCCCATTCAGGAACGGTAGGGTCTGTTTCTGAAAAATCCTCAAGAGATGTCACCCTGTCATTGAGGTCATTGAGAGCTGTTGCAGTAATAAGTTCATTCTCAGTAATGACACTGTACAACGGTCCGGATTTGACCAAATTGTTGGAATTTTCTGTTGGGATTGAGTCGAATGAAAGAGCATCTTGCTTATTGTTCCAGAGTTCCTTTTCTTCTGATGTGAATGACAATCCATTGACAGTCACGGCATCAATCGGATGTTCCTGATCACCTAATTTGATATAAGAAATTGGTTCAGTCATATTGATAGAATTATGTTTCTGATACTATATAGATATTTATGAGATTGTGTGATATATAAAAAGAGTCCACATTTCTGTGAACTCTCTTTTTTTGAACTATGTAAGATGACTACATGGACATCTTGTTAACAGGTAGTCAACTTATCCTTCTTGCCTATCTTCATTTTCAAACTTCTCTAAAATATGTTCCCAGGTATTGGCACATCCTTCATACCTCAATGATGCTGCACTCAATTCCGATTTCTTTGTCAGTGTATATTCATTGAAATATTCAGACGCCCATTTATATGACTCTTCAATCATCCTGATGATCTCATCTTTGGGAATCAGGATATTGTCATCAACTATTTTATAATTCTCAAGTTCCATAATTTATTAATAGATGGGGAAGATTTCTCCTCCCCATCTGATATTGATTACTTGGACATCTTATCAACAAGTTCTGTCATCTGCTTGAGGGCGATCACATCCATTGCAGTGTTTCCTCCACTGTTCTGACTGCCCATAACAATCCTTGGCCACTCAGTCTTTGCAAGAGCTTCAGCTACACCAACCTTGGTCTTGTATGCCCATTCTGCTGCTTCCTGAGGAGTAAGACCTGCTGCTACCTTTGCCCGGTTGGCTGCCGCTTCTGCCTCTCCTTCAGCAATGATGCGCTTCTTGTCAAACTCCGCCTTCTCTGCCGCAAGTCTGGACACCTCACGTTCCTGCTCGGCCTTGGTGACCTCGGTTGCCTTTACCTTCTCCTGTTCCCACTTGGCCTTGGCTGCTGCCGCCTTACCTTCAGCTTCTGCCTTGATGGCATCCTGCTGTGCTGCCAGGGCTTCAGCCTTCTTGGTCTGGATGGACATATTTGCCTGCTGCTGGGTCTGGATCTGCTGGTTCACCTTCTCATCATAAGTAATTTCAGTGATGGACACCTGGTCAATAATCACACCATAAGAAGTAAATGGAGATTTCTCTGAACGGACATATCCATTGGGAGCATGCTCATCTGCAACAAGAGATGCAACCTTTACCTTCTTTGTCTCACCGGTGAATGAATCAATGGAATCCTCTTCCCTGATAGTAGTCTTGTAAACACCATTGGTCAACTGGTCGGTGATATAGAATACCATGTCATTCTTCTTTTCAGCATAAGACTCAAAGGCAGACATCAGAGGACCGGATGCATAGATAACCTTCACAACATTCTGGGCAACAAGGTCATTCATCAACCTGTCCATCCCATTGTATGCAGTCTGGATCATCTTCATATGCTCCACATCTGTAGGAAGCACGACACGGAGAGAACCATAGATATAACCGACAGATGCATCATTGAAAATCACCTTGATGGGGGTGCCATGGGAATTCCCCTCAACATCCTTACCACCAAACCAGAACTGCTGGGTCTTGTAATACTCGGTGGTGTGACCAAACCACTGCCACTTGAAACCAGGCTCGGTCCAGTAGGCCATTTTTCCAGTGAAAGGATACTGGTTGACGACAATGCGCTCGTTTTTCACGTCCTCTCCGATACTGCCGAGAAGACACAGGCAGATGATTGCAAACACTCCGCAGATAATAGCGGTAACTTTTCCTTTAGTAAGATTAAGCATAAAATTTGTTTATTTAAAAGGTTAATAATTAAGACACATTAGGAAGCCTGAAAGATACAGTTGTCACACCATCAGGATCAGCAGGGATTTCAACATCCACAGTACCAGTGAGTACCTGGAAAGCATTACCATTGTCATTGTAGTCCACAGCGACCAGTTCATAGTGGATGGTCTTCCTTGTTCCCCACTCTGATTCAGGGACATACTCACTCCACTGGTTGTCACCCCAGTTGTAGACAGAACCTGACTGGCAAGGATAACCAAGCTGACCCTGGAAGACGATAGGGGAGGAATCATCATGACCTGCACGGACTTCCCAGATGAGGTCAAAGTTGTTCAGCATATTGGACTTGAACTGACCGGCATCAATGGTAAGAACCACCTGCTTGGGACCATCCACCTTTGCCTTCTGATTGACTGTGACAGTATGTACATCACCTGTCTTGGTGTCAGTTATAGTGATTTCACCAGATCTTGCAGTCTTTCCTGCATTCCTCTTGACAGTTACCAGGATGGACTTGGACCCATTACCCACATTGTTCTCAAGGGTGATCCAGGAAGGTAGGTCAACACTCCAACCATGATATGAGGAATCAACGATACTGATGGACACCTGACTGATGAGACTGTTCAGGTTGACTGTACCAGGATAGACAGTGATAGGGTAGTCCTTCGGCTCTTCAGGTTCCTCAACAGGCTTGTCCTTCTTGAAGAGATAATAGAAGGGGATGAACATTTGGGGAATCTTGACAGTGGTGTTCTTGTCAGTGAACTTGATTGCACCAAAAATCTCCAGGAAACAGAAAAAGTAATAAAGGACGGTTGCCAGCAAAAGGGCACCGATAATAAGTTTATAAATCATAATTTTTAAAGTTATTTTGTATTAAAAGTTGTATCCATATCCAAGACGGAAGAAGTCATATTCAGAACCGATACCCAGGTCAAAGAAACCATAGTGCTTTCTTCCAAGGGTGATACCGATAGGGACTACCTGTGCAGTGAAGTTTACCTTGTTGAGAGGAGTCACTTCTTCATCTGTCACCCTCTTCCCAAAATTCACACCCACACCACAGGACAAAGAGGAGTACATATGGAAGATACCCTTGTTGAGATAGGTGAACTTGACACCAGGGAGAAAGGCCAGACGGTTAATCTTGTTGGTCTGTCCTGGTTCCAGGTCTTCCTTGTTCTTGTATCTCTCATAAGCATAGTGATGGTAATAGAGGTCACCGGTAATCTGTAACCAAGGAAGGATTTGGTATCCACCCTGTGCAACGAACCCAGGATAGTCATGGGGATCAGTGCGGGCATATCCTCCATTGTCAGGAGTATAGAGTCCAAGGGTGATTACGGTTGTGATGATTTCGCCAAAGGCAGTACCCAAGTCTTCACCGGTCTTACTCCAAGAGAGGTTTCCTGCATAGACCCCAGATACATTTGCTGTCCAGTGTCCCTTTTCCTGGGCAAAGATGTTTACTGAACACATAAGTGCCAGAAGGAACATAACGATAAACTTTTTCATAAATTAGATGCTTTTGATTTTATTTCTCATTTCCTCATACTGACGGATGTTCTTCATTTCCTTGTACACCCTGCGGTTATACCAGGCATGCTTCCCATTGTGCAGTTCCAGGGCCTTGTCCATATTGTAATTTGGGTTGTGGGCTTTCTGCATCAGGTCAAAGATTTCATATGCCTTGTCAAAGTCAGTCACCTGATCAAATGTGAAGTGGGTCTTGTGTACCCTGTTCACTTCCTTCACATAGATAGGAGTCATCTGGAAGTAACCCTTTGCACCTACAGAGGAGACAGCATTGTTGTTGTATTCAGACTCCACTTTCATTAATGCCAGGGTAAAGATGTTCCACTCGGAGAGTGTGTCTTGTGCGATTGCGGTTTCTTCTGCAAGGAAACCATTACCATTTGGATGGTTGACCTTAATTGCCAGGATAAAGTTTGTCATCATTGAGATGAAAAATACTGCATAGAGCAGATAGGTTTTGATGTTGTGTTTCATTTTTTGTTTTTTTATTTTGCATACCTCGGCCAGAAACAGTCTTCAAGCTTGTAGGTGTTCCTGTTGAGGTGCTGGTTGATACCGTTGATGTCATGCATGAAGTCAAAGACAGGTGCATTGAGGAACTCTTCCCATCTCATCTCCACACCGGTCTCATAAAGGACCAGGAGATCCATCATCACAGTGGTCTTGTCATAAGCAGGATTGATGGTGACTGCACGGTTGGCAATTTTGCTGATGATTTCAATATTTTTATCCATAATTCTTGATTGTCTATCCAAACACTACTTCACCAAAGACAGCGGTCTGGAAGAAGACATCACAGGAGTCTGCATCCCATTCCTCATTCTGGATTTCCTCATATGTGTCAGGATCATGCCTCTTGATGGTGTCCAGTGCATTGAGGATATTAGTAAGATTGAGTGTTCCCCTGTTGTCAGTGTCACCATATTCAATAGACCTACCAGACTTGATGTCTTCCCAGATGCGGTCTTCATAATAGAACTTGGTTTCATCCTTGGGTTCAGGGTCTTCCATATTCCAGTAACCAATGGCGGCAAGACTGTCAGTGATGAGGTTACACATAGTCTCATCCTTGTCCTCGGAATCAGGAAAGTGAGCATAAATTGCATCAAGCAATTCTTCGTTTGATTTCATTTGTTGATTTTTTTGTTAAACTGATTTGTCTTCTTTAATATTCACCCAGGCGCAAGAGTCACAGTAGTAATCTACCCCATCCAGACTGATTACATCAGAAACAGAGAGGGAATGACCCCTGAAGTCTTCCGGATGATAGAGGTTGAACTTCTCAAAGAGATGGTCAAGGGTTTTCAGGATGCTTCCCTGGTCTTCCACCTCACCTTCATAAACCTTCTTGTACTGATGGATATTGAATCCGGCAGTCTTGTTGAGTATATCCCAAGACTCAAAGAGCTTGTGGTCTCTTAGTACATTCAGGTTGTTTGTGTCAAGTTGTAAGATTGTGTATTTCATATATCTATCTTGATTTCACTACAAAGATAATATCTTTTTTTGAATTATCCAAATAAAATTGAAAAAAGATGAAGATTTTTCAATCATTCATCTTTTCGCAGACCGCAGTCGTCAGAATAATGAGTATTTGTTTTGAATTTTTGGATAGATGAGACCTTCAGTGACCTGATTTCTTTTTTCTGCTTTCTCTGCTACATTATACTTGTGTCTCTTTCCTTCAATCTCATAGTCTCCCCAGTACTTATCAATCATTGGATTCTCCCTGATTCCATCTTCCAACCAAGTTGAGTAGATGAACACCTTGTCTTTCAGCATCCCATTGAGTCTCACCTCATCTTCCTTACCCCATCCCTTGAAGTACTGGACCTGGAGACCATAGTAAGGAGGATCACAATAGAAGATGGAGTTCTCTGGTGCAGCTGCGATGACTTCTTCGAATGATTTGTTGTAGAATGTGAATTCCTTTGACTTGAAGAGTCTTGAGAGTTCATTGACAGAACCAACCAGGTCTTCAATCACATTCTTGGACAGTCTGTTGTCAAGTTTACAGAAGGGGACATTCCATTTCCCTGAACCATTGAACCTCATCACACCATTGAACCCAGTCCTGGTGAGGAAGAGGAAGTCCATAGTGTCGAATGACTGGTTGAACCTGTCCCTTATTTCATTGTAATACTTCACACCATACTTCAACAGGTTCTGGTTGTGGAGTTCAAACACCTCTCTTATCTTGTCTGATGTGATGATACCATCTGCCACTCCCTTGTAGAACTTGATGATATGTGGATTGATGTCATTCACCACCACCTTCTTGATTCTACTTGGACAGTTGAAAGCCACCACACCTGATCCCAGGAATGGTTCCACCCAGGTGTCAATCTCTTGGTGTTCATTCAGGATTTCATCAGCTATCTCCATAATCTTCTGGACAAGCTTGGTTTTCTTTCCCTGTATTTTAATTGGAGGAACTATCATACTCTAAATATAACAAAAAGGATACACTTCACAGCGGATCCTTTTCAAAAAATGTTTAACTATCAAAAAAAATGAATTACGAAAAAGGTATGACTTATGATTTATGGTTTATATCTTTCATATTCTGGGATTGAGCAATTGTTGCCAAGAATTTCCCAGTCAGATGTCCCGTTGATTCTGAATGCAGTCATATAACCATCTCTGTTGAATTTGGCATAGCAGTTATCATGGATTTTACTACCATCTTTACCAGAGGCAATGTATGAGAGTTTATAGATGGTGAATGACACATCATTGTATAGTTCAGGGTAGAGTTCATTGATGGAGTTGAGATAAGTCAGGGCATACCTGTCCTTTGAGATGTTTCTTGCACTCTTGTCCATCCAGGAAGTATAATCCTGTCTTTCTTCTTCTGACAGTTCCGGGTCATTGGCATGTGTTATGAATGAGTCATACAGATGTTCATCCCAGTCGAGACTCCAATTGAAATACTTAATCTGGTCTTTCACCTCATCTGCCAGGGTGATTGTCTGGTATTGTTCAAACCCGGTGAACCCGGATGCAACAATCTTGTGTGAGACCATTTCCTTCATCTGATATTCTTCTGAAGGTTTCCAGCAGGCAGTTGCTACGATTGCAAGAACTGTAAGGAAAAAGAATTTGATGTGTTTCATATTAGATTGATTCAAGACACTCATTGATTTCCTCAAGACCAGCAAGGGCTTTGTCTTTACTGGCATAGATGATGGTGTAAGGTGTTTGCTTGTCCTTAAAGGAAATGACAATACACCATGCATTGGCATATTCAGATGTAGTAAGTTTTACATCCGTGATGTACATAGGATTGAAAATCCTAATGGTCTCATCTGCTTCTGTGTGACGAATTGTTTTCATATCTTTTTTGTTTTTGATGTTTAACAGAATTCACCCATTTCATTCAGGAGATTGGTCAGGCGAAGGAGGTTATATCCCAGATTATATCCATCTGTGTTGAACATCATCCTCCCATCATAACACACAATGGTACCAGTCATAGAAAGCCTACTGTTTCTTGCAGAGAGGTTTTCAAATACAGCATTGAAGAGTTCTTTATCATTCATAATACCTTGTTTTATTTTTCTACTACAAAGATACAATAAAAAAATGACAATTCCAAATAAAATTAAAAAAATGTTATATTTTTTCAATTATCACATTTTCGTCAATCGCAATCGTAATTAAACAATGAGATTTTCTCTATTCTTCTACTATTGGTAAATTCTCAATGGTCTTCTCACTGGCAACACCCTCACAATCAAAAATGTGTCTCATATCATTTATCTTTTGGATTGTATTTTTCTTCTGTATAAAAATCAGCAATGAACATATAAGTTCCACAGTTGTTGTATGCTCTCCTGATGATGTCCTCATCCATTTCTCCTCTACATTTGAGTTTCAGAGAATCAGATTCACCATTACAGTGAGGCCAACCATGTTTGTCAAAGGATACAAATCCTGCTGCAACAGGCTTTGCCCCAGCAACAGTTATTTGTGAATGGGTTGTGTGCTCCCCAAAGATGACAGGATGCACCAACCCATTACCTTCAAAAATTACATACTTCATTATACAAGTCGCTTGATGGTATCAAATGCTTTCTTGATTTCATCCTGGTGTTCATCAAGATATTTGAAGAATGAACCATCACCACCAAAAATCTCATCCAGCCTTTTATCAATTGGAGATGCAAGTAACCAGGAATCAGTCTTCCTCAATTCCTCTGGTGTGTAGATGGCAATAAGGTTTGCTGAACTTGGACCAAAGTGGATAATCATTGCTGCATATGCAGTCAGTTTGTTTTCTGCTTCAATTGAGTATTTGGAACTCATTGCACCATATTCAAAAATCATAATAGTTTAATTTATAATTGTTTACCAAAAATCACAATCCCTCCATTGTCTTGCAGATTACATTTCAGTTAATGCTTCAATATCAACACATCCAGAAACAGAGTCCACCATACAACAAGGTGTACATCCGATTTCAAAAACCTCACTTGTGATGGTTACTTCTTTTTTGTCTGTTCCACCAATAATAGGGTGGTAATATACTTTCTTACCAATTACTATATCTTCTGCTTTCATACTATACTTCTATTTCATTCAACCATCCTTTTTGAAACACATCAATGACTTGTGCAGCTGTTTGATTACCAACAGATTCATTCAGTTTCTTGTTGGTTTCAAACATATCCTTTATCTCTTTGAGATTGTATTCATCTGATTTAGATTCATCCCAAAGATTGTTTACAAGTTTTGGAAAGTTGTTCTTTGCAAAATTTCCCGCATCAATTTTGAATGCAGTATAACATAGGTTGACAAAACTGTCAATTGTATTAAGTAACTTCTGTTTCATATTATTCATTTGCTTCTTTGATGAAATAAAACTTATCATCATAGAGAGAGACTTCATTCATCTCCATTACTTTGTGTTCAGCAGCATTGCGGTCACGGACTTTCATAAAGACCTTGACATCATTGGTGTTCAGATTCTTTTCATAAATGTAAAACATAATCTTTATCTGTTTTTGTTTTTCTATTACAAATATAATAGAAAAATCTGATAAATCCAAATCATATCATAAATAATTAAAACAATCATAACAATATGAAAAAGAATAAATGGGATACAATGCTTACCGGTGCCAATGGTAGGATTTCATCCAAAAGGGTTCTTGGTGTATTCATACTTCTTGTATTACTCACAGTCATAGTCATATGCATATTTACAGGGTATGAAGGTACCTGGCTTGGTGAAGCTGTACTCACATTGATGATTGGAGCATTTGCACTTTTAGGTATTGGTGTGTTTGAAAAAAGGTTCAAGACACCATTACCAGGTGATGATGACACTGTTCAAGAAGACAATGGTGATCCAGGAAGTATTGATGAGTCTCAACAATCAACTTAAAAATGAGGATGTGTTAATTCATCCTCATTTTCGTAAGTCGCAACCGTCAATAGACAAATTCTTGGAGAATCTTATATGCCTCTTTTAACTTACCCCACTGATTCTTTTCAACATCATCCATATTAACCCTTTGAGGTTTAGTATTAAAGATAGGGTTGACAATAATCATCCACTGTTGTGGGTTGACTTGTCTCCTTCTTACTTGATCTGCCTTGGCATATGAGGTGTAATAATCTGTTGAATACTGCATTGAACCTGTGAGGATTCTTGCAAGGTAGTATTTGGGTTTCATTCTTTTACCTCCTCTGTTGGTGTTTTATCATCATTTTCTTCATCAAAGTACACTTCATCAAGTTCCATATTGATATCTTTCCTGGATGCAAGATAATCTGCCAGGTGTAAGATTTTCTGGTCTGGTGTCTTTGGGGTTGGAAGTTCTCCAATTGCATTGGTGTTCCACTGACCCATATGTGCAATCACTGCATTATAGATGAAGAGTGCCTTTTCATAAGAATATGAATGGGTAATTGCCTCAGTCATAATGAAGTTTGCAGCATAGAGTGGATGAAGAAACTTTGTGTGCTTACCCTTCTCATATTCTTCCTGTGTTCCGGACTTCATACAGTCATGGAATAGTGCAGCAATTTTGAGAAGGTCTTTCTGCTCTTCATTAAAATCAAAATATCCATAAGGTTCAAGAAGATGGTCTAACATTCTTGCAACACTGATGGAGTGTCTAACCAATCCTCCTTCACCAAGATCATTCTTTGGATGATACTTTCCAGATGAACTGGCAGGTACACTGAAGAAATAATCTGGAACATTACTTAATAGAATCAATGCAAATTTTCTGTTGTCAATGTCCTTGATTGTATCAATTTCATCAACCATCAACCTGTAATATTTGTTATCAAATGTCATATCAAATGTCATTTATAATTGATTCCAATTCAGTTAGTTTGACTTTCAGTTTTGAAAGATACCTTTCAACATATTCAATCTCACCATTGATTTGAGAGATAAGAATTTGAGCATTTTGTTTTTTACTTGTCTTCAACAGTTCCTGTTCCATCATCAATCAGTTTATTATAATCATATCCAAATGCCTTGGCAACAATTCTCCAATCAACATAGACTCTGCCATTGTCATCCATCACAGTGGGGCAACCAAGTGCTGCATCATCGATATAGAGTTGGGCATAAACCTTTGGTGATTGTGTCCAGGTTGCCTGACCAGGTGTATGGTTGGCACCTGACAATTTGATACCATTACTCTCAAACCACTGGACTGCTTCATCAAGAAGTCTACCAGATCTCATTGTGTTAAGTACAAGCTGATGACCATTCTTGACCATCTCCTTCAACACAGGGACTGCACCAATGTCCTCTCCAATCTTGGGATATGCATGCTTCACACAAGTCCCATCAAAATCAATTGCTATAATCATATATTAAAAATCATCATCATCCCAATCAAGTGTAACTTCGCTTTTACATATTTCTTTACTGTCAAAAAGTAATTTTACACTCAATACTTTTTGAGAACCTTGCCAACCAATGTTTGTTTTGATTGACAAGTTCTCTTTTAGTAATTTATATAATTCAGATTTATCCATTACTCACCTAAAATATCTTCAAGTGATAAACCAGAATTATGGAACACAGGAATCAAATCCCTTATAGAAGAAGCATCTTCTTTCAGGTCATTTATCTCAACAGGAGTCCATACATTCCTGGTGAACTTGATGTGCTTTCCATCAGGGAGGTCTTTTTCCATAGGTGTTTCCACCTTCTTGATGACCCTACCATACTTCTTACCACCATCAAGGTCATACCAGTCAATACCCTTCTCATTTTTGAGTTTGGCAATCATCTCATCAGAGGTGAGACCTACCAGTTCCTTGTGGGAAAGATATGCCTGTGCAGTCTGTGCCTTTGAGTTCTTGATACAATCTGTCTGCCTGTAAAGGAACCAAGCATAAGCATCATTGGCATTTGGAACAGTCCAGACCTTGCAGTCAAAGGTACAAGTCGGGTATTCCTTCATATCAAACTTCTTGAGACCATAACCCTGATAGTCATATGCCATCTTTGCATACATCTGGTTGAACTTTGCAGTCGCCATCGCAGCAATGAGTGACTGCATCTTACAGAGTCTGAAACTGAAGTAAGAGTCAGTCATTGGTGTGTCAAAGTCTGTGATGAGGATAGAGATCTCATCTGACTGGGTGTAAGCAAACTTGGCGCCCTGGATGTTCTCACACAGATACTTGGCGGTCTCATTCATCATCTTTATAAACAAATCATCAAATGGCTTGTCAAACTTGTTCTTGATGAGCTTGCTGAAACAGTGTCCATCTACCATTGCCAGGACATAAGAGTTTGGCATAAGTTTATAATCAGTGAGTGAACGATAGTACTCACACTTATCTTTTAATGTTTTGAAATACATAATTTTATTCTCCTACATTTTTTGTGTTACCTGTATAGAGTTCACCAAGCATCTTCATACTTCTCTCACAACCATCTTCACAGTACATATCTGGTAACTGACTTACAGTACCATTCCTGACTGCCTCCCACACATATTCTGGGATTTGATTTCCTGATTTTAGGATGATTCCACATTTACTACACAGGATAGCTCCATTCCCACCATTGAACTTGAAATTCATAATATACTTTTTGTGATGTTATAGATGTCAACAATGTCCTTGTCCCTACCATACTTCTTTTTTGCCTCAATGATGTGTTCAACAGTGGCAACATACACACCTGTTTCTGCATCCTTGATTTCAGACCAGTCTGTACCTTCATCATACTTCCAGATGTTCAGTACAAGTCCATCTGCTTTGAGAAAGACAGTATTCTTTCTTGCTGGGGTGTCATAGTCCTTAAACTTATCATCTTCATCTGCAAGAGTGATTGCCTCAATGAGTTTTAGACATCTCCAGGTTTGCTCATCCATCTTGATGATGAGGTCAACATCATGGGCAATCCTATCAGTCAACAATCCCTGTGCATCAAGAGCGATACTACCTGTGACCATAATGTTTTCATTCTTGAAGTGAAGACCATTCAGGATTTCAATGGACTTATTTAATTTTGCTCTGTTTTTACTGTTCATATTATTTCAAATAAGTTATAGTGATATTGATTTAATAATTAGTTTTCTTTTTTACCGATAATAAGATAGATAATAAGTGCCAGTAGACCAAACAGATACCCCCAGAGGAATCCCAGAAATAGATTCCTGTCCTGGGCATCCGCAACAATGGCACAGATTATTCCAAGTAGTATAGACCCTTCTTCCATAACCTTACTTGTTGAATTCTATCCTTGCCTTGAGGAGAATGTCATTGACCATCTGTGGATCGATCTCATCCTTGATGGTGGAGTTCTCAATCGCCTTGTCCATCTCATCCTTCAAGTCAAGCATTCTCTTTTGGAGTTCAGAGTAACCATACTTCCTGTTCCTCACATCCAGGAGGAAGTCACGGTCGATACCGGTCCTGTCAAGAATTACACCCTTTCCCTCTGCGATTTCCTTCGCCATCGCCATCAGGCGGAAGCAGTGCATCATATTCTTGCAGTCATACATCATATCAGGGTTTCCAGACTTCTCGCCTTCAAGGTTGGACTCATATCTGGCAGGGTTTCTGTGTTCCTTCCAGTCCTCATACTCCTTATACTTTTTACAGTGAGATGCATATCCATTTGAGTTGTAAGAGATTTCACAGATTGGTAGTTCACCCTTTGGGATGGATGACAATCTGACCGTGTTGGACTTGGATGTGTCATCAGGTTCAACAATACCCTTGTATCCATAGAAGTCCTTGTTCTCAATCCTTTTGAGAATACCATCTATCATATCATCTGTGATAAACCTGTTGAAAGGTTCTTTTACAGTATCACTCTCAAAATAAGTGTAATACCAGTCAATGTTCTCAAAGTGGAAGTAGGATGCCCAGTCATAGTAGAGACCATAGATGCCAGGACGGTTGGGGATGTTGACAAGACCACAGTACCTCTGGTCAAGATGATTTTCCTTCAACCAGTCCTGGATGTTCATACTTCCCTGGTTGTAACTGGTGTAACAGAAGTCAAGGACAGTCTTTCTTGTCATCTGCTCAATATCCCAGTGAATCTTCTTGTTCTGACCCTGGGCCTTCTTGATCTGACTCACAGCATAGCCACCAAAGGGGGCAAAGCACTTCTTGGAAATGAACTCTTCCCTGTGAGAACGGATTTCCTTGATGACAGGATGCTCATAGATAACTTTATCATCAGGGACAAAGAGTGCTTCCAGGACTGTTGGATTGGATGATAGTGCCAGTTCCATAAACCTTCCCAGTTCCCAGATACACTTGTCATTGGTCTTGTCTTTAATCTCATTCTGGTAATCAAGACCAAGTCCAAGAAGGGTGCTGTTAGGCATGATATAGATACCACCCTGGTCTTCATCGGATGTCTCCACATTGGTAGAGTACAGATGAGAACCTCTTACATATTCATACAGGATTTCTCCCCGGAATCTTCCATCCTGGTCATAAATCTTGTGGTCTTTAATTGTAATATTCTCTAATGTAAGTTTCATAATTAATCACTCCAACCTTGATAGGTATTTTCTAATTTATTATCATTATACTGTGAT
>Ga0247609_10000531_pt1 | contig 52641 bp, 102 predicted proteins | sample 172DNAGHGlowgp2_FD_193487 | JGI IMG/M metagenome (GOLD analysis project Ga0247609, IMG submission 193487) | Sheep rumen microbial communities from Palmerston North, Manawatu-Wanganui, New Zealand - 1728 DNA GHGlow gp2 | ecosystem: Host-associated > Mammals > Digestive system > Stomach > Rumen ... | reverse complement strand
ATTCCAAGCAGCACCGTATAGGACTTTGTTAGTTAAATCTACATAAACTGCGGCCGCACCTTCTGGACGTAAACGTAATTTATCTACGCCATCTTCATAAATTATATCTATAATTCCTGATGTTGAGCCGTTTGTAGCTTTAGATAATTCTATTTCTCCGCCTTCGGTATTACTAATATAGCTGCTTCCACGTAAATAAACACTTCCACTAAAAATTCCTCCTGTGGCAGATAATGAACCTTCACTAGGATTAGCATATATTTTATTGTTTAAAATAGAAGTAGTATCGCCGCGAGAGGTAGTAGCTGTAACACCAGCAGTAGCACTCATAAGTAATGGATATGAATTATTAGTGGTGCTATAAGCTTGGGTAACTTTAGTATCAGAAGTTGATACAGTAGACCAGCTGCCTTTTTGATTTAAGAATTTAGTCGTGTCACCGGAAGAAGTATTCATTCCGCTAATACTAATTGTACGAGTGCCGCTTCCAGTAATTGCTCCGGTAGCATCTAGTGCGATACCAGCACCGGCGGACAGGGTAATAGATGTGACCGTGCCTGCATTATTTGTAAATGATGCCCAAGTGCCTTTTTCAGTTAGACATTTTGACGTGCTTCCACTTGGCGATGAACCATTAGGAGAAAATGGTCTAACTCCTCCATCTTTATACCAATAAATTGGATGTTCTGGCGTTAAAATAATTGCAGCTGTACTATAAGCATTACCTAATTTAATATAAATAAATCCATCATCTGATGTTGGCAATGTTTGTGTAATAGGTCCTGCGTTCGCTCCTGTGGCGGTTGCCGCAGCATTAGTACCGGTCGCTCCCGGATTACGCAATTTTGCGGTTAAGCCGCCAGCCTATAATGTAGCGACTAGATATACATCTTTACCAGCGGTTAAAGTAGTGCCAGTGTTAAATGAATAACGTAAATCTACGTCACTTCGCATTTGCCAATGATAACGTCCATCAATATTTCCAGCAGCACTAACAGTGCCAGTAGTACTATAATATTCTATAGGTCTAGTAATATCAAATTCTTCAGTTGTAATAGTAGTCATAGCCGTAGAAAATGGATGACTAGTATTATTTTGAATATCACTAGTATTAGCAGGAATAACTTGAATACCATCTTTATGCGGCAATAAAAGTTTATATCTGTATAATGCTGCAGTAGTTTTACGATAAGCCGCATTCTGCATTTGTCGCATATAACCTGCTGTATCATTGCTATTGCCGCTATCATAATAATTCAATACACGCCAACAACCACCTGATACAGTAGAAGTACCTGACGCACCTGTTATAGCATAAGTTACACAACTACCGGCCGCATCATAGAATAATGTAATAACATCATCAACGCTATAATGAGTTGTCATACGGCCAGTTGAAGTGCCGACTACAATTGGTTTATAAGTAGTACCATTATCAATAGAAATATATGAACCATAACTAGTTGTGGCTACTGGAATTTTTACTGTAACCATCATACCAGTTGCTAATTGAGAACTACTTACACCTAAGTTAAATGCCCATAATGATGGTTTATAGGGGGAGGTAGTAGTTGCGGCGGTTGAACTCGCGGCGATAAGTGGCGTTTGAACGCTACTTAAACTGATTGTACGAGTACCGCTACTGCTAATTGCGGCTTCGCTATCAACGTCTATATTAGTACCGCCCTTAATTGTTACACTAGTGACAGTACCAGCATTATTAGTAAAATTAGCCCAAGTACCTTTTTTGGTGAGGCATTGAGTCGTTGAACCCGATGAAGTGTCCATACCAGAGATACTGATTGTACGCGTGCCAGTATCTGTGATTGCTCCAGTAGCACTTAAAGAAATACCTGCTCCAGCAGATAACGTAATTGAGGTAACGCCAGATGAGGTAACATAACCCGGACCGTTGGTTAACTAATTTAAGTTAGTAGGTATATCTGAAGTAAGGGCAATAGTACCAGTTTTAGCTTGTAAAGTAGCTGTATACCAAGCGGTACTATTCGCCGCAGCATTAAGGTATGTTCCTTTCGTACCAGTACTAAATAAAGCTAACTAACCATAGTGACCGCCCGCGGTTGATGTGGCAATATCGTTGCCCAAAACTAGCTCAAACTTACCTTTATCAGCACTATTAACCCATAGACTAGTAGTCCCTAAAGCTGTATGAGCCGCGGCAGTTGATGTTGGCGAAGTTGAGGTCATAAGTAAATAATTATGGCCTATAGCCGCACCCGTTGAGCTAACATTAACATGTGTATCTGTTTTACTATATGTACTATTATCTAAAGACCAAGTATTCGCGGCGGTTTTCTTTAAAAAACCTGCGGTGCCAGTCAAAGCTTCAATTGCTTTTATGTCGGCTGCATCCTATACATAGTCTAAATCTAGATTGCCTTTTAAAGTATTAGCATAGAGCGTATCAGTAACACGCATACTACCCTATACTAAGCTATCTTTTAATATTGCCATGTTATTTCCTCCTTAACGCTCTATAAACTAATTAGCTGAAAAACCAAAATTTTTTAAAATACTTGTGTTTGGATATATACGCACATACAAGTCAATATATCCAGTTGTAACAGTAGTATTCGGATAACCAGGGATGCCATTCTAATAGGTTGAACAGGCACCAATGCCGCCAAACCAATTTCCATTGCTGCCATTAGCAATACACATATGAAGCTGACTTGTTTTAAAGAGATACATACCTTTTTTGTAAGAACTTGCTGAGTATTCAGAATCAGTATTATATATACAAGCATTTGCATCAACGGTCTCCCAAGTAGCTTCTAACGGATTAATGTTTTGAACCCATCGCCATTTTGTTTCAGTAGCAGTGCTAGTGGTTTTTTGTTTTACTAAAAATTCATATTGTACTAAATTATTCAACATTTTTTCCACATCATACCAACGATCTGCATCTAAATAAACGCCTTCACTCCAATCACCCGTACCATTAGTGAATCTAGCATTAGTAGGATTGTTGTGATGAAAAATATGTGCCCATGTAGATCCATCTGGTTCAGTATAAATGGCCTAATCATATTGTAAAATATTTTTATAACCATTTTCATAAAAATTCAGCATGGTTAATACACCAGTTTTATATAACTTATTTTGTTGATTTTGTTGTAATTCAAAAGTATGAATATTCTATCCCTTATCCACCTTCATACCAACATTATACAACTATTTTATGTCTGTGTCAAGTAATGGGGTGCAATAGATGCGGAAATCACTCATTAGTCCCGTATAAGAAGTGGCATCTCCACGCGTATCTCTAGCAATACGTAAATTACCGCTAAAAGTTTTATCATTAAAGGTATTAGTAAATGTATCTTTTAACTCACCATTATAATAGCAATACACTTTAGTTTTATCTTCACTTTTTACAACAGCAATATGTTGCCAAACTCCATCAGTAATGGTTAAAGAAGAAGTTGTTAAATCTGGAGAGCCATTCCAATAGAAACGCAGTTTATTTCCTGCAGTCTTTTCTATACTACAACTTGTACCATTATAACTCGCGGCATAAATACTACGGCCGCCGTTTTCGCCGGAGGGCTTAATCCAAAAACTATATGTAAAGGCATTATTCCATAGCGAAATCGGGAAGGTAGATAAAATACCATCTGTATTTTCTGGAAAATTCATACAAGAAGAATATCTAATTGTGTCTGGGCTAATTGTTGGATTGCCAATAATTGTTCCATTATGATTATAGCCGCTACTATCTTGTACAATATTAGAAGAATAAGTAAAAATTGGAGAACAAGTTTCAGTATTATTTTCTAGATAACATTCTGACACATAAATTTTATATCCAGGATGTACAATAATACCAATTAAATCATTTGAGCCGTCTTGACTCACCCCTTCACAACAGCAATAATAAAAGCCATCTCCTAAAGATTTAATTGTAGTCCATTTATTGTTTGGTACTCCACCGTTTCGTGCATTCCAATTTGGATAACAAATTGATTCTGTAATAGGAAGATCATTTTCTTCTTTTATAATTGCTTGTAAACTTCTATAACCACCTTCAAAAGCAGGATTTTGATATAATAGATAATATTTTCCAGTTCCTGCATCTTCAGTAATCCAATGGCTATAAGTATTATTTTTATTATAAATATATTTTTTATCAGTATTTTGTCCATAGCTCCCAGAATGTCCAGAAGGCCCCCAATGATTCCAGCCGCCGCTCGCAGTACTTGTATTAAAAGTTGGATAAGAATAAGCATTAGTAGAAGGAATAATTGTCATTTTTTCTTCAGAACTTGCATCCAACTTATAATGCAACACCAATCCCTGCGCAATTTCCTTAACTTCCGTGGCGGATAAGGCATGATCGTAAATACGGACATCATTTAAATAGCCATTTAAATAATTAGCATTTACCGTTGTACTTGTATTTTGACTTGCGCCAATAAAAGATTTGGTCGCCGCGGCGGAAGTCATTGTTCCGCTAGTGCCGGCACTATATATTTCAGCACCATTAACATATATCTTTTTTGTTGCTCCTTTTTTATATATAAAAGCCAGATGATACCATGTATCAGTTGAAAAAGTGTATGCTTTAGTATGACGTTCATTTCCTATATCATATAATATATTTCCACTATTATTTACAAATAAAGTCACGCCATTACTATTTACCGCATTCCTATTAGAAAATAAACAACAACTCGCAGTTGAATTAAATTTTGCCCAACATGTATATGAAAATTCTGTTGTTCCGTTAGAACATGGAGCTGAACTTAATTCTATATAACTACTAGAACCATTAAATGAATAGCAGGAGCCAATTTTTCCTGCGGCGACAGAGGTAACGGAATGTCCAGTCGCAGTTACACCACTAATGCCCTAATTGTGTAAATCGCCTGTTAAAGGCAGCCATACCTTAAGCATTTTTCCGCTCCCTCCTTTTCTTCATCTTCTCATTATATTTTCTCCGCTTTTCTGCTTCTTTTTCTTCCTTATGCTTTATCTACTTCTATAATTCTTCAACACTAATTAATCTAAAATGAATTATACCACCCTGCGATATAAAGTTCTACAATGTATAATCCAAATAAACCTCACTCATTACGCCATCCTCATCAAGGAGGATGGCGAATGAGAGGTTAAAGTCATTAAGTTGATGATGTAATGTATTATCGTTACTTATAAGTTCAAATGTTGAAGGATTTACACGGTGAAGCCCTTCAATTAACGTACCATCTGCTAGTTGTAAGGAAAACATTAAATCACCTCTTAATTAAATGAAGACGAAATCTAACGAATCGTCAGTGGAGTTATATTCTAATTTTACTTTTTTATTAACTACATAATTTTTAGAATATGTTTCTTTCCATTCATAAGTTGAAGTACCTAAACTTGTTTCCGCGTCATTAAAGCTATTAACCGATTTATTTTCAACCATAACAGCAATATTCGTGCCCGCGGCGCCACCAACAGATACTGCTAACGCAGAACTCGCTGGCACATTAATATAGTTCGGCGCGGTATGACCACCTGTACGACTAAAATCTATATGAGAGGTCGCACTAGTATTAGTCAATGTAATAGTTGTAGCACTAACTGTACCATTTACCGTAGTTGCGTCATTAATATGTGTTTTGCCACTAATTGCTAATACATATCCGCTTTTTGTTGTAGCACTACCTATGGCAATTCTATCATTAGTGGCATCATAGTACGTAATCCATCTGCCATGTGCTTGGCAGTATAAACCATTATGTTGAGCCGCGCCCATGACGTTCATACAAGAAGTAGAATTACCAACTAAGAAGCCATAATATCCGCCTTTTTCGGTTGTAAGTTTAAGATTTGTATATGTGCTTATATCATTTGTTGCTAAACCGCCATCGAGTTTAACGGCTGATGTGGCTGAACCACCCGCACTACTTGAACCGGCATAATTATGTGTATGAGTACTGGCCGCTGCGCCTATATCCGCGGCGGTAGGTTTATGTAAAGTGCCATACATTTGTTCCCATTCTGTCCAAGCGCCACCATTCCAATATCTTATCCATTTTGAACCCTGAGAACTATATAATTCTTGTACTCTATATCCGGAAGCATTTCTATACACATATAATCCAAACGAAGTCACTCCTGTCGGTTTATTAGCTACAGTATTACCGCCACCAGCAAAATACCATGTGGTGTTATCGTCTTTATAGTTATTTAAATCTTGATTGGTTAATTCATTTGTGTTCAGTTCAGACGCAGTTGCTGCGTTACCACTAATACTAGCATCAATTGCGGTTGTACTTGTAATACTAAATTTAGTACCATCCCAAGTAATAGCTCCGCCAGTTAATTTGTTAGTCTAATTATAAGTAGTAAAGAAAATACCTGTATTTCCATTAATACCTTGGATACCAATATGACCACCTTTATTTATATCTCCTAAATAAGCATCATCACCAATTTTATTCCATTTATTATTAGCAAAATTTAGCTCGCCGGTCATCGTCCCGCCACTCAATGGAAGAGCATAAGATGAATAGTTAGCATCATCAAGTATTAAACGCCAATTTTTTGCAGTATCATTTAAAACTGAACGGTGCAATAAATTTTCATTATTAGGAGAAGCAAATATATCGTGCCAATAATTGCCGCTCCAATACATACGTATTGTTTGAATATTTGCTACTGTTGTATGAGCAGTATAATCTGCTGGATAGCTCCATAATTTTCTATTATTACTAGAGCCTTCATATGCGTTTCCATCCTCGGAGCCAATAGTTGGCTAGCCCTAATAATACTACAAACCAGTCGTATTAGCAGTAGCACTTGAATTTAATAAATTAGCTTTAGAAGCTGTACCATCTAAGGCCGCAATGATATGGCCATTTTCTAAAAATCTAATTTGAGCGTCGGTTGTATTACTTCCATTATAGTGTGTATCACTAATATAGGTAAATAATAAATCATCTGTATAATTAGTATCTGAATAAGATCCAATATCCCAAGATCCATTAACAGTTTTCATAGAAGCAAGCGTCGAATAAGATGATAATGAAGTAATAGCAATTAATGCTCCATCTCTACCTTTATTCCAATTTTTACCCACTCCTTCTTTTGTGATACGACCAGAAATTTGTCCGCCAGTTAATGGAAGAGCATAATCATCATAGTTCGCACTATCTAATAATGTCTTCCATCCTCCCCAAGTATCGGCATTTTGACCGCTACCACGATATTGCATCATGCCTGTTGGACCAGCAGGAATATATAGTTGTCCTGCCCAATAATTATTATCCCAATTAAATTGAGTAATGATACCATCGTCACGCGGTTTACCAGTAGTCATCGTACTAGATGCTAAGAAAGTGAACATACGAGAACGATGAGAATTATCAGTATTAGCAGACGCTAAGCGACCGCGAGAAACTAAGAATGTAGCATCAGTAGATGAGGTCGCTGTTGTAGCACTACCATTAATATTTAACTTAATTGTATGTAAGTCTGCCGTTAGAACATCAGCAGGTAAATTCGCGGCGGTGACTGTTTCATTCTTCCAAGTCCAAGTTATACCACCAGCAATAATCTAACTAGCATTAATAATATTAAAGTATTCATTATCATAGGCTTCAGATTTAGTAATATAAAAATCCCATGTAGAAGTTGCGGTCTTTATATAATGAATCGTTGCATCACCAGTATAATGTACATTTACATCTGGATCTTTTCCAGAAGCGTTAGCAAAGCCTATATAAATCATGCCACCCATTCTACCACGGCCACTATAACTTATCTGTATACCTCTATTAATATAAGTGCCTGTAACGACTATATTTAAAAATTTGAAATATCCGGCAGTGCCGCCGCCAGCATTACATACATGAGAATTTATACCTTTTTCTGCTGTAATCGTTCCTAACGACCATAAATTTTTAAATGCACCATCATTTCTAATTTTTAATGCTTCATTACTGCCATACATTAATTTTAAATAAGCATTTGTATTATCATCAGCAGAAGCAATTTTCCAAGGTCCTCCAGTATGAAAATACGGAGTAATAATAATTCTATCTATGCTCTATTCTGACGAAGGTGTTGTTGCAGACACCCTACTGCCCGCAGTAAAAATTTGACTATAAGTGTTCGCCCATAAATTTGTAGTGCTACCAATATGTCGTGCAGAAGTTGCACCAGGTAAAAAAGCATCGCCTTCAAATTTTGCCACTGTAAAAGTAGTTGAAGCAGTTCCGACTCTAACTGTAAGACTACTACTACCAGCTACTAATAATGGTGTATAAATAGCTGTCCATTCATGAGTTGAATCGCCTAAACTATATTTTGCATTTGTATATGAATAAATAGTACCCTAGTGTAGAATAATACTATATTCAGCAGTATCCATCGCAGTGCCATTACCTGGGCGTAACCACATATCATTTAAGGTATTAATGGCTAAATTGCCATTATTACCAGTAGCAATATAAGCCTATTCAACATTTAATGTGCCATTGCTATTTAAAGTATACCAATGAATACGTTTATTTGCGGCATTACTAATAGCACTATTAGCGGAAACAAGCTCAAGATTTCCTTTTAATGTCATATCTCCAGGGAAACTACTATTCCCGCTAGCATCAAATAATTTAATTTCTTTCCCAACCGCGTTTGAAGTATTATATCTTCTAACGACAATTTCTTCATTGGCATTGTCATCGCCAACAGCAATTTCAAATATACCTTTATTAGCAGTTTCTTCTAAATGTCTAATCCATCCAGCATCATTATTACTATTGCCGTTTAATGGATCAGCAAAAGCAATTGCATTGCTATAAATAAATACACCACGCTTTTTGCTATTGTATGCTAATTTATCTGGCATACCAGAGGTTAGCTCCATACGAGTATTATTGCCGCCTGCTGCGGAACCGCCTTGAACCCATACACCACCTGATTGGATAGTAAGATTACTAGTTAGAGTACCAACAGACGTAATGCTTGATAAATTTTTTGTTGTTATAACACTATAAGTCTTATTTTCTGCTAGTCCAGCAGTTGCTGTAGGGAATAGGTAGCGTTCATAATATCCGCTAGTATTCGTATCTGCGGTTGCTTTTGGTGCCCATTCTATTAATCCAAATTGTCCTTTAGCAATATTAGTTTTGTCACCAATATCATAATAAAATTCACCAACGGTTGTTTTAGCCGCATTAGCATATACAGTAGAAACATACTACGAATTACTGGCATAATGATAATTATAACCTTTATTATAAATACTGCCCCATGGATATGTGGTACTACCCAATGTTCCGCCAAATGCATTTGAGAGTCCAGTTTTTCCTATATATAAGTTTGCATGAGCAGTACCATTAGTACTACCATTATTAATTATTAACTCTTTATCTGCTGGAAGTATTATATAACTTGGTCCATCGCTGCGTGTAAAATATAAAAATGTATTTAATTTCGCTGCACTAGTAGTTAATAATCCATTATCATCTAATGTTGCCGTACTATTCTGAATAATTCTTCCGCTGCTATCGTCCCAACGTGCTAACGCGTTATCCGTAGAACTTGTTGAAGAACTAATAACCGCTCCATCAATATTAGCCTATATTACATTCCAATGAGCATTATTCGCTGCTGTACCATCAGTATTACATATAATCATATCTCCGACTTCGCATTGGATGCCAGCATATTCTCCCGCAGTACCTACTTTATAGGTCCATCCTTGAGAGTGCGTTGCGGGTAAATCAGAATCAGCATTAACTACACCTTTATAAAGCATTGCGTCATTAGCTTTAAAGGCATTCATGACAAATTCAGTAGTAGCTAGTTTATTACTGCTATCATTATTTGTCATAAGTGCAGTAGAATCACTCTATTTAAGTGTTGGAGTGCCGGTAAATGCGGGAGAAGCCAGTTTTGCATATACAGACGCGGCTTTACCATTAATATAATTCCAAGCAGCAATTGCATCACGACGATATACCTTACCTTTTGCATTGGTATCAGCAAAACCGTTATTAGAAGCATAAGAAGTTAAAATTTCCGTATTATCAGTCCAATTTGAATTTCCTTCTGGTAAATTATCTGCTCCAGTCTATGTAATTTCATCCCAAGCAAGAGTTCCTTTATAAGCTAATGCAGCGAGCCCTTTTACGCCTACATTAACCCCAGCAATTTTTATCTAACCATTATTATCACCAGTTTCAACATTACCGCTATGTGCTAATAAACACCAAGTGGGTTCTGTATAAGCAGTAGACCCATCTTTAGGATATTGCTCCCATCCTACGTACCATTTATCTGTTCTATGCTGATTAAGAATAAAACTTGCAAGATAATTACCATGAGAAGTTACAAAACCATTATACCATCCTGCATGAGGCGCTTTTTCAGCATTTTCTGCCGCAATATTAGTATCAAATGTTACATATTTTGATAGCGGCTTTGTTCCATCTGATGCCCAATTCCAGGTAGTTTGATGGATTGCTGAATAAATTGTATCATGATTATGATTAGTAGTAGTCGCTAATGTTAATTCTCCACTTCCTAAACTTACTGAACCAGTTACTGAACCAGTTAATGTTATTTTTGTTGGCTTACCAGTTATATCAGTCCAAGCATAATGGTCGGTGAATACTGCATTAGATGGTACAGATTTCTCTATTGTATAGCCTATTTCTTTTATCTATCCGCCATCTAAATATACTGGTTTTTTAGTACTACCAACAGTACCGGTGGTATTACCAGTATGAGGAATTATATTTCCTTTATTATATAATAAACCGCCCTACTCAATTGTAAAATCTGCGGCTGTTAAAGAATCGGCATTACCACTAGCACTTATTATTAATTTATCTTTAGCATCATTATAATACCAAATACCATATTTACTACTTGTACTATTATAAACCAAAATCGCTTTAGAAGTTCCAGTAGTAATAGGCCCAAAATAAATACTACCGCTTATTATTGCATCCTTAGTGTATAACGATTTCCATATTCGGCTAGATGTTCCAAGCGTCATAGACTCGCTTACTTCTGGTGCTAACCACGTATCAGCCATTCGCATAGCACGTGTCTCATTAGCATAGAAATCCATAACAGTAGTATTAGCATATGCTCCAACATTAACAGCACGTATACCTACCCATTTTCCAGTTTCAGTACCACCACCTAATGCTAATTTGATACCAGTACTCCACTCATCATTAGTATTTTCGTTATTTACATTTTTAATAGATACTGGCCATTCTATATCTGATGATGAATTGGTAGTATGCCTAACCTCTAATAATGTACCAGTTGCTCGTGGTTCACTAGTAGACGTTAATGTATTTAAAGATTCAGAAGTGGACGAAATCCACAATTTTCCACTCATTAAATCGCCAGTTTTTTTGACATAAGAAGAATCATGATTATGCCCACTTACAGAAACTTCAGTACCATTACTATATAATTTAGTAGCATATAAATAGCCATTATAATTTAAGCGTGTAGTTCCGTCTGGATTAGTTGTTCCTGTATAAAAACTAGCCCCGCTCTATTTAGAAGAATATGGTGCTAGAGCATAAGTAACTGCATTTGTCCCGCTAGTACCTGTTAAATCCCAATAGCCATCAGTTGCATTTGCAGTAATAGTAAAGGATTTTGTATCTGTAAATACAGCATTAGATGGCACATCTTTTTCAACTGTATGCCCATTTACTGTTGCGGCATCACCAGTTATATTACCAGTCATTTTATCATCAGTTCTAAAATAATAATTTGTTCCATCATAATAAACTAAGTATTGCCCGCCAGGTAAAGTATAGTTTGAGCTAGATGAAGCCGCCCCATTTATATAAATTGGTTTGGCTCCAGTGCTACCAATATTTAATGTAAGCGCACTTTGCGCTGTATTGTCATAATAATGAGTATACATAAAGTATTTACCAGCATTTAGTTGGAACTTCCATCCAGCAGATGCAGTTTTTGCTGGATTAGCGTTTTGCGTACTATAAGAACCTTTCGCGGTAGTTTCATATGGACGCATATAACTATATGTACTATTAGTATTAAATCCCTAATCTCTAACCCAACTTGTACCATCATATGTAAAAGATACAACTGCACCAGCGTACCACCCACTTGTTCCATCACCTGTACTTATTGCAGTTGTACCATATTGTACAATGGGTTTAGTACCAGTATCATTAACATTTAAGGTAGGACTACTTGCCGTATTATTATATTGAAACTTAATATGAATTGTAACGCCTTCATACAAAGTAAAGCCTGTCATATCAACAACTTTTGCAGGCTAATTTGCAGCAGTCTAACAATAACCATAAGCGGTCGATGCAATTGCATATGAAGTTCCGCTAGAGCCATTTGACTATATTTTTTCAATAATACCGCTTACTTTACTTGCCATTCAACTCACCCACCTTATGATACAGTAATCGTTCCATTAGCAAAATCTCCTTCAGACGTATCAACCGTTGGGAATTTCGCATTGGTCGTACTATAAGAAACATTACTACCAGCAGTAATTATTAATACGCCATTAGTTACCTAGAACTTTGCGGCCACGCCGCCGCCAACTGTTGGCCATACACCATCATTATTATGACTTACACTAACAATAGCTTTTGCGGTTGCTAAACTAATTGTTTTCCATCCATCCTAGCGTAGATATTTTGTACCAGTACCACTACCACCAATGTGATCTGTTGTAATGCCAGTCAATCCACTACCATCGCCACTAAATTTAGGTGCGGTTAATGTGCCTGTACTTGGATTAATTGTTATTCTATACTTATTTGTACTTGTAAATTTAACCCCTGCAGTTTCTTCTGTCCACTCAGAATGGGTATTTTTAAATAAAACCGCGTACTCTTTATTCGCATTGGAATCATTTTGTGCTAGTGGAGATTGTTTAACTTTATTATCTGTTGCTTGATTTGCTGCCCAATATGGGGTGCCATCGTTTTTAACAGTTAATACCTGCCCCTCTTCTCCTATTTCTAGTCTTTCTGGTGAGGCTGAATTAGTAAAATAAATAATATCTCCTTTAGTAGTACCAATGCTTTGTTTTATTTGAGCATCGTTAGTCACGTTGTTTAATGCTAACTATGATTTTAAATTTGCTGTGGTAATTGCGCCAGTCAGTCCAGCAACAGAAGTTACTGGGACATTGCGTTTAGTTACTTCAATTACACCCTAAACATTTTGACTAATTGTAGCAATAAAAGAATTAGAAGTAGTTTCACCATTAATTGGTACAGTAGGATCACTAACTGCCGTTTGAACTAGTTTATAAGAACTTTCTGAACCCAATTCGCGCCAACTTGTACCATCATATACATATTCTTTTGCTGTATCTTTTAATGTGACTACATCTCCTGCTATATATGTACCAGAAGCGGGTGGAATAACGGTAACTTCTCCCTTATAATGCATTGCATTGGAAAGAGATAAGTCTTGTAATAAAGTAGCGGTATTAAAAGGGTTACCTACTTTTATAGACTAACTACCAATACTAATTGTAGCAGTATCTGCTAATTTTGCTGGTGTGATGGAGCCAGCAAGCATATCATTAGTAATGCCGCCTTTTTTGATACTAATAGTACCACTTTCAGTAATCGCTGCAGTATTAGTACTATTTGTTGCTCCATTTACAAGCCCATCACCAGGAGTAATACTAGTTACAGTACCTGGATTATTAGTAAATGGTTCCCAAGTGCCAGCCTATGTTAATGCTTTACCTTTATTTGTAGCATTGTTTTCTCCAAATGATAGCGAAGCTCTAGCAATTTTATTTCCATCGCTACTATCAGTAATAACTAATTTATCTCCATTTCCAATAGTAACATCAGTAGTCTATAAAGCTCCACCATTAGTGATATTGCCATGTGTATGTTCATATGTTGCGGCACCGCCAGAGGCTCCTATTTTTGTAATGCCTGCTACAGTTGAGCTAGCATCTTGGTCAGTCTATAAAGTCCAAGTTTTCGCCGCTGTCTTCTTTAAATAGCCATTGACCCCTGTCAATGCTTCAATTGCTTTTAAATCATCCGCATTATTAACATTTGCTAAATTAACTGAAGCTAATCCATCAGCACCAGTATCAATACCACTATTCATTATCCAGCGCTTAGATGTTGGTGTTTCATCTAATTCGCCATCATAATATGTAAAACTTACAATGGCCCCCGCACGCCAAGAAGTGGCCTCGGTATTACCGGGCTTAGTTGTACCAAATTGGTATACATCAGTTATATTATTACCAATTTTAAGCTAAATTGCATCTTGTCCATTATATGTATTTGAATTTATAAATAATATATGAATTGTTAATCCATGCGTAGGTGTAAAGGATGAAAAATCTTCTATAATAACTTCTTTTATAGGGTTGTTAGCCGCGGTAGAACAAGTTCCAAATAAAGTAGAACCAGTTAAATATTCAGTATCATCTATATTAACAATACCGATATAATCAGTAATAAGTCCTGCCATTATCAATCATCTCCTTCTGGTACAACTACTTCCGCATTATCTTTAGAAATATCAGTTATTACAACAACATCTTCTAATTCTAATGACGGTTCTTGACCATTTTCAATCATTAATCTATTATTTTGCACGTCCGCATTTGTCATTGTACCAGCAGACCATGAGTTAGCTTTAATTGTTTTAATTGTTTGTTTATCCGCAGTATAAGTAAAATTAGATAACTATGTGTATCCTACACCTATTTGAAAATAATATATAGTATTTTTATCTAATGCTATATATAATTTATCATCAGAACCACTACGGGGAAAATTTCGTGCTTTAGGATAAAATGCTAAATTAGAACCAGTAGGTGAATAGCCATTAATGGTCCCCGCATCAATAAACGGCAATGCGGTCACATCATGTTCTCCATCTCCTACCTTTAAACGAGAAAAAGGGTGAGCCCCATCAGCTGAATAGATGATGAGCTCACCCGAAAGTGGTACGAAACCACGGCTACCGTCCTTAGGACCAGCCTTATTCCAATTAGCTTCAGTATCACTTTTCAACTGAATTCGTGTGTTCACGGTTTTGGTAGCCATGAAAGCACCTCCTCGGCATCATTCCAGCCAAGTTTAGTCTACTAAGGTTGTCGAATCACCGCACCTTAGTATTAAATAATCTGTTGTATTATTTGCGGGGGTATTAACTATATCATACACCCACCCAGTTTTTGCTATTTTAGCAAATTCTAATTTTTTTGTAGTTTCATCTAAATCAATATCTTCATATGGCGTTGCGGTAATACCCGTAGGCACTCGGGCACCTTTTAGTACCGTAAAGCTAACCGCTGATTCATCAATTTGAATATTAACATATTTATCGCTATCAGGTACTTGTTCAACACCATTAAGAAATATTTTTTCAATTTTATTAGCATGTTCAGCATGGTCTGGTATTACAATATCTACAACTTTGTCTGCGGTTGGAGATACTGGAACGCCATTGACGCTAATGCTTTGAATTGTATTAACTTGTGCACCAGCCTATATATCGGCAAGCTTTTGTTGTTCTTGTTCCGTATAGGGAATTAACTCAATGTTGACTGACTTTGGTAATGTTTTTACAGTCTTAATTGTAAGTTCTTCCTCATTTAAGAACACATGTTCAATTGTATTTACTTGAGCATTTTGCTCAATACCACGAAGTTTTTCTTCTTCTTCTGGCGTTAATGAACTTAAACGAATAGCAAGTGAATTAGCTTTACCATCAATTACTGATGGGATTGCTTCTGTACCATTAATATAGATATGCTCAATTAAATTGCGTTGAGCATATTCTTCAATATCATTTAATTTCTGTTTATATTCATCAGTAAAGTCATTAGAGGTTAATGATTTACCTTCTACTTTATCAACTTTAGTTGATAAATCTACTACTAAATGATTAATTTTAGACTAATCAATGTTTGCATCATCTGCAATGTCAACATTAGTAATAGAACCTTTTATAGCATAAGATCCTTCATCACCTAATAATCTCCAGTAGCCACCCGTCCAAACATATTCTTCTTTATTTCCACCTAAGATTACATCACCGGGTTGAGCCTAACTAAAATTATATCCTTCAATTTTTGGATTAATAGTGGAATTATTGACAATAGCGACCGTTGCTTCACCTATAAAATGCATTGCCCCGGTTAAACCAGCGGTAGCATTATCTACATAATTCTTAATCAAATAGTTAGGTACTAAATGATTATTTGATGCAATACTTTCTGCTATTGGAATTAATTTAACATTATCAGTACCATTACCAACTAATACATTATTATCAGTTAAAGAAGTTAAACCCGTGCCGCCCTGTGATACAGAAGCCTTACCAGATAAATTATTAAAATCTGGCTATGCTTTTTCAACAGAAATAATACCCGAATTTTCAGAAACGTTTGTTACAAATCTATTTGCTTGTGTAGTATCATTATATGATAAACTTTCAAATAATTTACGCGTTTGAGTAGCAGTAAAAGTGCCAATATTAGGAAACTATTCTGCTAAATTACCAATCCAATTTGCAATAGTTGCGTATAATGATAAATCAATTGGATTATTATAATCTACTATCCAATTAGAATCTTCATTATTTTCTTTATAGCGTAAATAATATTTATTTTCATTTTCACCCGTTCCTTGTATTATCTAATAAATACGAGGAGTGAAAGTAACATCACCGCTAATATGAAAATTTTCTTCTATAAAAGACTATAATCCTGTAATTTCATCAGCAGTATATGTTGGTTTATTTGGAGATTTTGCCCATTTATATACATCTGCTGCAACGCTCTATATCCATGGTAATTCATAAAAATAATGATTTCCATCACCAATTTTAATTCCGATTGCTGGGGGAGTATTTTCAGGCGCGGCATTAGATAGCTAGTCTATTACTCTTACATTTGGAAAAACCGCAATCGCGGCTTCGCCTTGTTTAAGGATAACAGTGCTATTCATCCAGTTACTATAAGTGTCGTAGCGTAACAGAATACGCGTTTCAATCGTATGTTCCGCCATTTACGCCACCTCCTTATTAAGCACTGCCGCCATATATAATAAATGTATCTCCTGTAGGAACATATAATTTAGTTGTTGGGACTCCATTAAAAGTCATGAAGCCCTCTGCAGTTACGGCTAAAAAGCCATCTTGTGATGATGATTTAACGCCACCTAAACGTGCATTGGTTGCTACTGGCAATTCATAAGCGCCGCCAGTGCCATCGCCAGTTGAGCCCACCATATCCCAAATACCGTTAATAACCATATACTCTTCATAATGAGTGCCATCTGTTGAGAGCATCATGTATAAGGTATTTTCATCGGCATTTGCGGCATCAGGTAAAGTACTTACAACTTCACGATGCAAATGCCCCGCTTGCCGTATAGCGTCATCAACATACTTTTTATTAGGTACGTCTACATCTTTAACAGGCGGGTCAGTTACTTCCAATTTTGTAATTGCCTAACCCGCGGCGGCTTCTAATGTAGCAATAGTATTCATAAATGAATCACTAAATGTTATTTCGCCATCATCAACCTATTTAAAATAAGTAGCATCTAATTTATTAAGATAGGGCAAATGCTCCCAATCTCGCACGCCATCACCGACTTTTATCCAAAAAGTATCGGTTTCTAGGCCATACTCACCAGCCGCCAAAACTGGATTTCGTATAGTCCAATTTGAGGCCGTATCGTGCCTAATTTGTAATGTAACTTTTACACTATTAGTCGCCATTAAGCCTCACCTCCATCCAATCTTGTTTCGGCTATTAGCATAGCATTAACTGGAATATATTCTTCATCCCAGTAATATAATATTTTAGTTTCTAAATCAAAATATAACTTATCAGTAATGCCAGTATCTGGAAACGCTGAATAAGTCGCAAACATAATACTGCGTGGGCCAACATAGCCTTTGAAGAGTTCCTTGAAATCTTCTTCTGTGCCATCAAAACCGCTTTGTACAGCAATAAGATATAATTGATGATTTAAAATATTTAAGGATGTATTTTCCCAAGGATATATCATTGATAAGGTTGTAGTGTGCGGGCTATGAGGAATTGACATGTCTACTACGTTATCATATACTGATGAACCCCAAGGATAAACTATGGCTAAGCCGCCAGCGCGTGGATGAGGGGGCATAATTGCAGTATCGTACTCTAATAGTAAGTCACGAGTACGCCACCGTTCATGATTCCAATTCTTCCACATTTGAAATCACTCCCCTTTTAGTTTCTTTTTATACTTCTTCTCATAATGCTGTTGCTCTTTTATTATTTCCACAGCATCATAATTAATTGTCTCCAACTCAATTTGCTTCTGCTATGCTTGCCGCAATTCTTTTGAAACATCGTTAATATAATTTTCTAGGAAACTAGCGGCCGCAACTTCGTTTAAAGCAATGAGTTCTTTATACATATTTTGATATAATGTTTTTGTTTCAGTTTCCCAATCAATCCACTGCTTCATTATATCCCTAACAGCGATACGTTTTGTATTTGTATCAACTTCTTGTTGTGTATATTTATACCATGAAGAGGAAAATACATTAGTTTCTGCCGCTGGTGGAACATTAAGTAATTTATAATAATGTTCCAAATAATATTGGCATAAGTTTAAATATTCTTTCAGTTCTGAAAGATAATGATATTCTTGACATTTTTTATATCCTTTTAGCGATATAAAATTATATACTTCCATCATTTTATGATGCATGTCTATGCCTGTTTTCATATGTGCCGCAAGCTATATAAAAATACTCTCTATTGTCATAGTAAAAGAAAGTATGCTGGATTTTTTCAAATCCAGCATATTTATTATCTAATTTTAGTTACTACAATGTTAATATGAGCGTCAGTAAGAGCCTGCTCGCCATTTAAAACTTGTAGAATAGTTGGGCTAGTATAGCAATTGCAATTGCAATTATTCTCACTAACTTGCACAAGAGTCTTAAATCCGAAGTTGGAAATAGTATCGGCTGCGGTAGTAAATCCGCTAACTGCTTGCGGCATAGCAGAACCGTTTACATAAAGTTGAACTAGGTTGTCACCTGCGGCCGCACCAGTGGCGTAGCCGTCAACCTCAACAAGATATACACCACGCTGATTTAGCTGAACAGTTGCGGGCGCGGATAAGTTTTCTGCGCAACCTTTATCAACGGCAGAATTATTAAAAGGAAAAGCAGCATTAGCCGCAACATCTAGATTAGAACTATAAGCCTGTAACATAGGTCACCACTCCTTATTCTTTATATAATGCAAGCATACCTTTAACGGCAGCGGCATGTGCGATATATCGTCTATGCAATATATCATACAATGTCTGCATTGCCTCTGGCGGGTCTCCTTTCTTCTTTCTATAATCTTCTATTATAGAAACTACTTGAGTATGTAATAAATTCATATGTCCCATTTTATCATTGGCTATTTTATAGAAGGTTTCTGCTAATTGAGGATATTCTTCTTTTTTCTCAATAGCGCATTTCGCATAGCTTTCAGCGCGATCAAGTTCTTCCTCAATCATATCACATAATTTTTCAATTATCTTCATATTGTAATCCTCCAAATAAAAAAAGAGGGGACGTTAAGTACGTCCCCTCAATATTGGCGTACTCCATACGCTCTATTACATATTGCAATTTCCACCACAGAAAGGATTGTTGCCAGCATTATAAGTCCAACCATTTGGATAGCGGACTACACCATTAAGCTGATTCTGTAGTTCAAGTTGATTAATACGGTTCTGCATAGCTTCCATGCGATTGCCTTGAATAACATCAAGTACTTTCTGTACAGCGGCAGTAGTATTTTGATTGATTGCGGCAGTCTACATTGCAGTGTTGTAATTGACACCATCAATGGCTCTCTGGAGGCTGCAGCAGCATTGATTCTGGTTAGCAAGAACATTAGCTTGCCCAACTGCTAAGGCAGCAATATCACGCTGGAGTTCCATATATTTGTCTCCAACGTAATCTACTACGTCATGATATACTTGGTTTGTTGCGGCTAAGCCACGAGCAGAAGCATCATTTACAGACATTAGAATGTCGCGTGTCTGAGCTTGGAGGTTCTGGGTATCGAAACCATTTTGAACTTGATCGCGAGTAGCATACTGTTCGTAACCACCACGATTACCCCAGTTACCAAAGCCGCCACCCATTAGAGCTAGAATAGCGAATAGCCATAAGCCTTCGCCCCAATTTCCTTCACGTCCGGTTACGGCCGCCATATCAGCAGCAGAAAGATTACCATCCATATGAATCACGCCCCTGTTTAAATATTTTGATATAAAAAAGAGCACGCTTTCGCGTGCTTAAAAATTATATCCCTAATCCATTTAACACGTCTTGCGGGTCTACGTTCGCTTCACGTGCTAATTCATAAAATAACTGTTGTGCATTTCCGCCATTTCTATTAACGAAATTCATAACGGTTTTAAGTTCTTTATTTTGCTCAAGCATATTCTGCATTGCGAGCATCGGATTTTTACTATTTTTATACAGTTGCACCATTTGCCTCAACTGGTCCATTTGTGGACTCTGTTGTGGCCACTGACTAACGTTGCTTCTTGGGTTTAGAAGTGGATTGTTGTACATATTGTTCCTCCAATCTCTTTACTCGTTCGGCTAAATCATTTACATTTACTTGTTCTTGTGCTTTATGCGGTGAAATATCATAAGGTTCTACGGTTAAATAGCCGCCGCTATCTGTACGGGCAAACCAAATCATTGGTGCTGTTTCATCAACTAAAATTGCTCTACTATTTGGTGCCATACGAAAATTGTTAGCACCGGCTTCACCTTTTACTTGATTAAGTTCATACCTAGGTGCAGGCATTTGATAATAGCTCTACTACTACTACATCATCTGCTAAGCCATTAAAGGATTATTCCAATTGTAAGTATTATTCATTCAAGTCACCCCAACTTGCGGCCGCATGATGGACAATAAGCACAAGGACGCATGTTATTTGCACGGTCTAGAAAATAAAGTTCAATGTCTTTATTTTTGCGCTTATCGTGGCAAAACCCGCAACCAATTTCAATTTCATTTACTTGCTGTTCTGGTTCAGAAGAATATACTTCTTCGTAGTAATAATAATTTCCGTCTTTTAGCCCCATATTAACCTCTCTTCTTCTCTTGATAATTATATTATATCATAAAAGTTTGTAAAAGTCAAATCTTTTTCCATAAAAAAAGTGTGGGCACAAGCAGATATATATACCTGTTTGTGCCCTAGATTAAAAAATTATTCTGATTGTTCTTCACTAGGTTCTTCTTCTGTGGCTGACGCAATATCAATGTAACCTATTTGCGTACCTTCTAATAATGTTTTTAATTCAATAAGGCAAGCAATGCTTTTACATTTGCAGCGGTCAACGTAACTTCATCCGCGGTTCCTTTGCCGAGTGTAATAGAACCAGCCAAGGCTTCATTACCACTCCAGTCGAGCGTCCTGGCGTTAGAACGGGCATTATCTGCTGTGCCGTTGCCAACGATTTCGACATAGGTTGCGCGCGTGAACTCGTTGTTGGTGTCACCATCCTGTACGTTATACTCTCCAAAAACGTGCTGTGACTTTCCAAAGGCCAGTGTGCTGGCGCCTTCAGCATGAGATTGTGCACCTCTTGCTGTCGTTCCGGCGCCTTCAGCATGAGATTGTGCACCGAGTGCAGTCGTTCCGGCGCCTTCAGCATGAGATGGTTCACCTCTTGCTGTCGTTCCGATACCTTCAGCGTGAGAGTTTTGACCGCTCGCCGTAGTCCAGCTGCCTTCAGCATGGGCGTTGTCCCCACTGGCCGTCGTTCCGCTGCCTTCCGCTGTGGCGCACTGCGCCGTGCCGAAGTTATTATTCCCGGTATCTACACGGAAGTTCGTGCCCGGAAAATGCGCAGACATATCAGGCGGAAGTTCGACGTTCGCCACGCCATTACTTACAATGCTCGTCCCATTTACCTGTACATCATGTACTACATAATCTCCCAACTTAACCTCAACCGCATTCGCCCCACTAATTGTTTCCCCTTCATTTTGAAGAATAATTGTGTCATTCGCCGCAATTGCCGCAGTTGCCTTATACAACTTGCCATTGGCTGTAAATATGTCGCTAATTGCGTAAGCCTTTGAAGCAACAAGTGAATTTTCCGCGGTTGCAATTAGGTCGGAAACGCCAAGCATTTGCTGAATTGCTCCTTTGGCTTCGGGGGTATAGGTGCCGACTTCATTAGCTGAAGAAGCCATATTCACTCCAGCGGCTCTAGTCAAACCATAGAAAGTTGCGACATGTGTTGTAACAGGAAGAATTGGGCGTGATGAATTACTAGAACCCGATTTTATTGTTGCAGTATCAGCACCAACAATTTTTAAAGTTCCATCATTTTGAATACTAACACTATATCCCGTTTCTGCTTGCTTAACAACTCCCAAAGAAGATTGAGAAGCGATAGGAATATTGGCAACTCCATTCGCCGCAACACTCGTCCCAGCCACTCTAACGTCCGTAACAGGCTCCGCTTGCGGCGTTACGTATATATCGTTCTCATCATAGGTAACGGTGACACCATCCACAGTTATGGTGCCGTTGGCTATTAGTTCGGCATATTGGCTTTGAGATAAATAAACTATTTGTTTTGAATTAGGCATTAGGTGTCACCTCCTTATTGTAAATTCCAACCTTTTATATTTGTTATAAAATCTTTAAGAGATATTGTACCATTTTCATCTGGAATAAATAAATTATATCCATTTGTAGTATTATTATTTCCCATTATTGAACTAATTCTTGTAATTGCACTATCAGGAAATGATAAATTACCGTTAGTATTATCATTTAAAACATTACCAATACTAATAATTGTTTCATTATCACATGTAGCTAAAAAATCTACTGCTTTATTATAATTAAATGCAAATTGAGTAGTTAAAAAACAAGTATTTGGTTTAAATTCTATATGCTCAACATTTGGGTTCCAAAAATATGGTACAGTACCATCCAATAAACTTAAATCTATTTCGCCATAAATTTTAGGCCAAGGAGGCGATGTATTGTATCCAATATATTGTAATGCTGCAGTAATATTAGCTACTGTCATTCCATCCTCAAAAATAACTATAATTGGAGTAGTACGACCAGTTGGATAATAATTTTGTACAACACCATTTAAAGAAAATGGATGTATATTGCTATTTTTTACAATAACTTTTCTATAACCAAAATCTTGAGTCCAAGCACTAGGAAAGTTCCATATTTTTTTTGTAGAAGAAAGATTACTCGCATCAATAATTAGTGTTTCTGGTAATATGATATTTGATGGAAATTCAAATGAACTCATCCATTTAGTTGTATGTTGCCAGTCGCCTTCCTATTTTTTTATTTCATATCCAATTCCCACTGGGTCTTTCCCTAAATACATCATATCAACCTCACCACCTTTAATCCATCTTGAACACCCAACATCTCTTTAATTGCGTTTTTAGATGCTTCGGGGTATGCGCCGAGGGTTACTGTTTCGTTTGCCAAATCTACACCGGCTACTTTGGAGAGGCCGTAGAAGATAGACTCATGCTGACGGACAGGCGTAATTGGCTGAAACCGGTTCGTCCCTGCTTTTGCTTGGGCAGAAGATGCAACAACAATATACAGGACACCCTCAGCCGAACCCGCACGATCAACGTGCAGTCCACATCCTGCATCTGAGCTTAGCCTGATAACGCCATACCCGCTGTTGTTGTACGTATACGGCACATTCGCCACGCCATCCTGCAACACGCTTACACCATTGACCTGCACATCTTGCACAGGAACTTCCGGTACTTCTTCAACCGTAATAAATCCCGCGTCATTAGTCAATTCCGCGGTTGTACTTGGAATATGTGTATCACTTGGTAATGCTCCAACTTCCACCGCAGTATAACTTGGCTTTGTGGCTGCTTTCGCCCATTGTGGAACTGTTGGATCTGTTTCTGTATAAGAAATTAAGTAGCCACTATCATTACTTAATTCACTTACCTTAGTTGGTAATTCACTTTTAAGAGCATAATCACTTAAATCAATCTGCGTATTACCGACCATTTCCCACGCATTATTTATATAAACATACTCATCATACACATCATTAGTTTCCCCAGTTTTAGGAACTAAATAAATAGTATGTGTGCTAATATCTTGCGTTGGTAAAGCCTGAACAACTGCCATATCAAAAGAATTAATCTGGCCAATAGCAGTTCCAATTGCAGTATTCATTTCTGCAACAGTAGGGGCACCAACTTCACTCGCGGTATAAGTTGGCTTCTGTGCGGCCTTAGCCCACGCAGGAACAGTTGGGTCAGTTTCTGTAAACGAAGTTAAATATCCGCTATCATTCTATAATTGTGAAACTTTTGTAGGTATTTCACTTTTCTCTGCCTTCCCGCTAATATCCTAATGTTCAGTTAAATAAGTTTCAGCCAAATCACTCGCGGGAATACCACCTGCGGGTTTGGTGTAGTGGCCGCTATCGTCTGTTAAGTCGCTTACCTTAGTAGGTAAAGCTGCGGATGTAATATAACCCGCATCATTTATAAATTCACTTACATTAGTAGGAATAGTTCTTACCAATGCATCCATCTAAATAACAGATGCCGCAGCACTATTAGCACTTGATGCCGCACTATTCGCTGATGAGCTGGCGGCCGAAGCACTATTTGAAGCCGCAGTAGCGCTATCGCTAGCTGCCGCCGCACTTGCGGTCGCTTCAGCAGCCTTGTTAGTTGCCGTAGTTGCTGCCGCCTAAGCACCACTCAACGCCGTCTACGCCGCTGTATTAGCTGCAATAGCGCTATTCATCGCACTAATTGCGCCAGCCTTAGCACTATCAGCAGCAGTCGCAGAGTCGCTGGCGGCAGAAGCACTTGTGCTTGCACTTGTTGCCGCGTCTTCTGCTCGACCAGCATCAGCATTAGCCGCAGTTGCCGCTGCACTAGCACTTTGTGCCGATGCTTCAGCCGCGGTGGCACTATTTGCCGCATCTGCCTTAGCCGCATTAGTCTCGCTCATTGCCGCCAACACAATATTCAACTGCTCCGGCACCATAGTAGAGGTAGGTGCATCATCCGCCGTCAATAACGCATCACCTGTCTATCTAATTTCACAAACAGGTAATTTAAATGCCGCATAATAAGAATCAATTTCTGTTCCATTTACTAATTTATCATCAACAATTATGGAGTCTTTATAAAACTTAATATCCCATACGTAATCACCGACCGGTAAATTAACTGTATCAGCGTGAGAAAACTCAATCTACAATGCCTCCCCCTCAATAGTTACAATCTTTTCAAAAACTTTTTTCTATGTTCTCTAATCAAAGATTGTAAATACTGACACATCACCAGTCTAGGCCGTGGCTAGTAAAGGCACGGTAAAAGTTCCCGTATCACCGCGTGGAATAATTAAGCGTCGCTGTATCAGCCTTATCATAGCTATCACCCGACCTTATTATTTATTATTAAAAAATTGGGGATGCACTATAAGCACATCCCCTAACATTTTCAGTCATCAGAGACCTCTAAATTAAAAGTGATAATCATAATGAAAAGTTATGATATTTTCTTTCAAAACTTATAGTGAGGTTTCTCTTCACCAAACAATTTCCACCGCAGTAAATCGTCAAGTAGAATACATACAGCAGATAATACTAGCCATGCGAGGCTAAATGGGATACAGCACTAATCAAAGAAGAAATGACCCCATGTATGGCTGTAATCCCATATATTTAATTGTAACATTTTATTTAATAGTAATCCCGCAAGTCCTTCTGCTAACGTGACTATTCCCATACCACAAATACACTATTTACGGAAAGACCATTCCCACGGAATAACTTCATTAAAGTTTCCAATGATTAGCCCAAGCGCGCCGCCGAGTACATACATTGTCCAATGAGTTGGATGGCCTTTCCAGATCCATTCAAGAAAAAAATAAATAGCGCCAAATATTACAAAAATGGCGCTATTTTTTAAAAAACTCTTCATTGCTGTAATGACTTCAAAACATCAGATTGATATTCTTCAGGTAGAGGCATACCATAGGTTACTGCCGCTATCTCTTCAATCGTATCTAATGAATTGATATAATTTTTAAGTGCATTATAGTATGTAGTATGATAAATCTTAAATGCCGTAGCTTGTGTCACTATTGCTTGCATTTCTGCATTAGAATAGAAGCGGCAAACCTCGCCGTCGGCGTGGTATGGAATTGCTTCCATACCATTCGCCGCCATTGAGGATAAGGAGATAAGATTTAATTGGTCTTGGGTGGTAAGGGAGAAATGCTCTACCTTGCCGCCGAGTTCAATGTCAAATCCTGCTTCAATTACTTGATTGCAGGTGCGGGACATTTCGTTTATTTTTGAAGTTTTAACGAAGTCAATAGAAATTTGGTTTATTTCATCGTTAAACTATTCTTCTGGAATTTCATTTATTGGCTGTGGTATTATTTCTTCAATAGGCTCATTATCAATAATAGCCTTTAAATAAATATCATATTCTTCTTTATCAATAGCTACAATAGAGACCAACTAATATTCTTCTTCACGATAAAATGGCTACATCCATTCACTACGATATAGTTGTCCTTTGTAACTAACATATTCTCCAACTAATTCATTTGTTTTTAAATAGCAATCAGTTATAGAATAATATTTGATAAAATTATTAGAAGTTACCACACCAATAATAGTATTATTATTGATTAACTTAAAGTATTTCATATCATTTTCCTCCTATTATTCATATTAGATTGCAAAGGCATATGCTATACCCAATGGTGAGTTAGAAGATGGCTATTTTTCTGAATTATCTGGTATTACTGTTCCGCCTAAAGTATTAATATAAATAAAGTTATTATAATTACTACTTGAAGCACTAGCAGAACGAGTAATATAAGCATAACTCTTAATCCAGCCACCTGTAGTAATATTATTATATGAAGTGTTAAATATAGAATTAGTAGAACCTTGATTTTCAATCTATACTCCATATTGTAAATCTTCATTAGAAACATACATATAAGCAGCCTCTCCAGTTAAAATTACAATATCATATAATTGTAAATCAGGAATTAAGCTTCTTAAACTATTATTACCTACAGCATTTCTAGCAATTCTAAATATACGTAATTTAGAACTTGTGCTCCAATTAATTGGTTTATTAAAGAATCTTATATTATAATAATCATTATTCATAGTAGCAGAAGTCCAATGATTTTCTGTTGAAGAATTATAATCATAGACTGTCATAGAAGTAGTATCATTAAGCCAAGAATAAGGAGTTAAATCCATATTAATATTACCAGTAGTTGCTGCATTACGTTCATAAGCTGATTCATATCCATATTTAGACTGAATGTTTGAATCTTCATCTGAGCTACTAATAGATGGAATATAAATGAAATTAGGAATAGTTTCAAGATTTCCACTAAGTGAATAACTATTTGAATATACTTCTTGATCATATGTGCAAGTATAGTTATAATAACCAATTCTAAAGTTATTTAAAATAGACTATAGTCTAATAGGTAAGCCATTTAAAATACGATTATTACAAATATTGTATGCTGTAGAAGTACCCCAACCTTCAACAGCTCCTTGACTTGTATCAAATCTTGGAGTATAAATAAAACTATGACTGCTATTATTTAGATTAGTTAGATAAATACGTGGGCGAGGATTTTCATTACTCTTAGTTTCATCAATAGAAGTAATAATAGCTGTCATTTTTTCATGCGGCCAAGCAGCAAGTTGCTTACATTCACCCGCGCCTAAATCTTCATTCCAATATTTCATCCAATAGATAGTACCTAATGCTCCAACAGTATTAATACCTTCATTATTAGAGAATGTAGAATTAGTATTAATGTCTTGACGTAAGTGTCCTAAACATAATACTGCATTTTCAGAAAGCACCTGTGTATCTAGCTCAATAGGATTGATTGCTGCCATGTTTGATTCTAATGTTTCGCCATTAGAACCCTTACTAGAGTAAATATATAACGAACTACTATTAGCTGGATGACGAATAACTATCATATTTCTTTGTGTAGATCGTCCTACTCTAACTGAATGGCCCTCATTACTAAACATATTACCATATCCGACATTAATACCCGTAGTACCATATGTAGAATTATTATTATTATATAAAGCAAATCCTACAACTGATCCATTAATTCTATCATAGCATCCAAGTAAAATTGCTGCTTGTTGATTTGGAACAGCTTGACTAGAATCAAATTTATAGTCAATAGCAATAGTAAAGCCATTGTTATTAGCAAATGGCGTAATATTAGAATAATTTACTCCAACACCGGTTGCTTTAAATACATTATTAGTATTAATAATTACTGTACCATTATTATTTGTACCACTAAAACCAGTTTCATATTCAAACTTTTTAGTAGGAATAATACTAGTACTATTATGATATATATTTCTTTCAGTAGTTCCCATCTTAGAAAGAACTAATAATTGATTTAATGTAGGAGAACTTGTATCTGCAAATAGCGAATTCTCGTTTAAATCAGAAATAGAAATAGTTTCAGTATACCATTTAGCGTTAATTTTATACACGCTATTTTGTGCTTCTTGTAAAGTTGGATTAATATTAATAGGTAATTTCTCCCAACCATCAAAAATTGAAATTGTTACAGTATCATCATTATTAAATACCACATCATAAGTATCATAAGCAGGTCTATCGTTAGTCGCTGTTCTAATATCTTTTACGGTAGGCGCTTCCAATGTATAACCGCCGCCATAATCTTGATTACTTACAGATTTAACTAATTGATTTGGTTTTAAATACCATTCAACTGTATATTGATGAGGGGCTTCATTAAAGTAAGTATAAAGAGTAATTTCAGATCTTCCTGCGGTTGCCCTCAAAGGATTCTAAGCAGTATAACCACTAGGATTATTAGTAGTTTTTCCTAAACATCCTGCATTAGTATTGTTTCTATCAGTCCATCCGGTATAAATTGAATATGTATTATATTCAATCGTACCAAATTGATAAATTGAGGCAATTGTAGCGGGTCTGGTAGGTAATTCAGAAATAGGAGTACCAAAATAAATATCTTCAATTGGATCTCCTTCTACAACATAAACAGGCCCATAAATTAATGTATCCGCAACCCAACCACTATCACTTTGATAACCCATTGTTCTATAAGTTACTTTAGTAACATTTTGTTTTCTGCCGCGAACTAATAAAATTAAATCAGGCCATATACAATTTGCTTCTCCCGCAAGAGTCTCTGTAGTAATGTATTCTCCTGTCTAATCATCATAAGTCTGTACTTTAGTTAATCCAGCATAGTTTTTAGCTTCTACTTCACTCCAAATACCATTAACTATAATAGTACCTGCAAGTTCAATAGTGCCTTTAGTACGATCATTATTATCTGGTGTTTCTAAATATTCTTTTCTGTCAATAATAGTTCCTAAATCACTTAAATCATTAATTGTCCAATTAATATCGTTCAACTATACATTAGTTAAACTATTTAAACCGCTTTGTACAATTGTTAATGAATCATAATTTGGACTGTTAATACTTGTAAGTGAAGTCAAACTATTATATCCAGGAGCACTTACTGTATCTAACAAATATAAGTTGTTAAATGACAATGAAGTAATACCAGATGGTAGATAAATAGAATCTAATAATCCGTTATCTGCAAATATAGGAGTACGAATAGAAGAGCCCGTGGCAATTAATGTTTCTAGACTAATACATTCACTTAAATTTAATTCATTAGCTAATGCAACACAATTAGTAAGATCAATTTTTTCCAAAATTGGATTTCCTGCACCAAATGCCAGTGTTGCAGTATTGTTATTTACATATACAATATCATTACCACTACCATCCTGAATAATATCTCCGTTATTATCACGAACATAATCTGTTCCTAATGTAATTTCTCTTAATTTTTTAGCGGTAGAAAGTCCAATGTCATCTGCATAATAATTTTCCAATCCTTTAATTGCTTTAATACAAGATGCATTAAAAATTCTAGATTGAATATTTTGCATTTCAGACAAACCTTCACTAAAATCAAAATTATATGTTTCACCCGCTCTACCACGAGTCTATGTAGTAGAAGAAATAGAAGTCATATCTTGATTACCAATAGCATAATTAATATACATTGGACTATATAAAGTAATAGAAACAATTTTATTCTGATTAGGATGCTAAGCATTTGTAGGTCTAAATTGAATAAAGTCTGTTGCATCATAAGATTCAGTTGCCATATATTTAGAATCAATATATACAGCCATATTACGTTCAAATTCACGTCTTTGATACTTTTTACGACCATTAGCCATATCACGTAAATAACGTACTTCATTTGCTTCAAGATAAGGTCTTTGATACTTTCTTTCAAAGTCCATTCTCCATAGATTTTCTGGGAATTGTTCTTGCCAAATATCAAATTCTTTAATTAGATTTTCAGCATTAAAACAAGCAGATCTTAATGGAGTATAAACACGTTTTAATTCTGAAGCGCATTCTTCTCTTACACGGCGCCATAAGACATTAGTTGCTTCATTATAAACCCAAGAAGTTTTAAGTTTATCAATATCCTCTAGTCCAGCATCAAATACCATTTTACCATTATTATTAATACCTAAAGCGGTATCATTATCATAATCCCACATTTCAAAACGATAGCCATTATTAATTGCCGCCGCTTCATTATCAATAATAAAGCTACTTGCATGATCTTTAATATAATTAGCTATATCTAAAGCAGTCTATGCTTTAGCTATATTAACTTCACCTTCAGCACTTTCTAAAGCGGCTTCAAGTGTAGCAATATTGGTACCAGATGCCTCATTTTCTGTAATATAAATTTTACCAAAATGATAGAATGTATTCTTTGCGCGACTATCAATCATCGTATAGCGTTCTGTAAAGAGATACCAATAGAGCGGTGATTCTTTAATGAACCATTGATCTAAATCTCTTTCAAAATGCTCTGTAGTTACAACCCAATGATACATTGCGTTAAACATTTCTTTATTATGATCTTGACGTTCTTTTGCTAATGCTTTTTCGGCGTTACTATCTGCAATAGTATTTCCATCTTTAGTACTAATATCATATCTAAATTCTAATGATTGTTCCCAGCCGCCGTCCTCTTCTAAATCAGATAAAGCTAAACGTACAGCATTATTCTCATTATTCCACTCAGCTTCAGTAATAGGATATTTAATATCTTGATTACTTGCGGCAGTATAAGTAGTAGTATTATGAGTTTCATCTGTATAATATACGCCGCTACGGAAACCACTTAATAGTAATCCGTTATCACTAACTTCTACACAGAATTCATTTGGATCGCCAGGAATATTAATACGAGTATCATCTGTTTTTTTAGAATCACCAATATTACCTATACCATAGAAGTGCCAAGATCTATTAGCTCCATTATCATTAACAAATTCTGTCGGCGTACCAGTTTCTTTTAAGAAAACAATAGTATTAAAGAATTCCATATCATTTTTTACTTTATTATTGATATTCATAGCTGGCACTTTATCACGATATGGTAAATATCTATCATATCTTTTTTGCAATAAAGCATTATTAGTATTCTCAGAAGACGCAATATTTAATTTAATGTTAAACCAATTATTAGGCACTGAATCTTCTGTAAAACTTACTTTACCAGTACCATTTTGATATAAATGCCAGTTATTAATAGTATAATTTTCTTCTTCAGTAATAGTTTCTGCACTTACGCCTGCAACGTTAGCCATAGTATTAATATAATCTGATAATTCTCCAATTTCATTATCATTATTTTCTACACCAGTAATTAAAATAGATTTATAATTACTATCAAAACGATAATTATTTTTAGCCTTTGGAGCAATTAACTAATCTACACCGTTAAATCCAAACATAATATCTAAATTACGACCAGCCGCGCCATAAGCATCAGAAGACGTACCCTGACCTGCATGATAAGCATTATATGCTACCCAGTTATCTTCTGGACGACCATTTTTATAAATACAACGAATCTTAGTATTTTTAATAAATGAATTTTTGCCGCCAGTTAAATTAGGAGCTTCAATCATAATAACTCTTAAATCAGGGCAAGCTGCCGCGATACTTTGTGGAGTAATACTATCAGGATCTAATGGATTAGTATATGTATTAGTATTATTACTATATCTATTAATCATTGCATCTGGTGTTAAAGCATCAGCATAGAAATTTTTTAGAATTTCTTGATTTGTAAGTTCTTTATTATAAAATTTCATTCTATAAATCCAAATGTCACAATCATCAGAACCAATTATAATATTACCAGGAGTAGTCTATTCTAAGTTATTTGCTCCTGTAGTATATAGCATAGAAGCAGAAGGTACTCCATCTTCATACATTAAGATAAATGAATTACGCTTTCCTTCAATTGGTTTATGAATATTATACTCAAATTCAATAATATCATCTTCACTATAAGGATAAGTAAGAATACCACTATTTAATGAAAGATTGGATCTATGAGCTCTCATTTCTAAACCGGTAGACTCTTGAGATTCAGATATAATTGGACGTACAATAGAAATACCTTTATAAATAGTATTCTATCCATCTTTAGTATAACTTAAATCTATTTCGTATATTTTATCATCTACGGTTACTCGTTTGGTTTCTAATTTAGTAAAATTATTTACAATTGTAGTATTTGTATCTATAGTTTGATTATTAAACTCGCCATAATTATAACGTATAGTTGTTTCGTATGTATACTTGTAATTTTTCTTTAATTGCTTTAAATCAATATTAACTAATGATTCATATATATCAGAATCTCTAAACGCCTCATAAGTTGCACTCTCGTTTAAAGTAGTTATTGTATCATTTAAATTAGCTTTAGAAAGACTTTCAGCAGTTAAGAAATTACGAAGCGTATCCGCGTCAGCACCATTATACTCCTATAAATATTCAGAATTAAGAATGGTTTCAATAAATTTGGTAGTATTCTTTGCTTCTGCTTTATTTTTTGCGGAAGTTAATGCGTCATTAAATGCACTATCACTCATAAAATATGTTGCATTGTTAGAAGCAATTCCATTAATAGGAATATCTACAATTGCAATTTTTTCAGAGGGCTCACCTTTATCATCAGTTATAATTACAATACCTTCTTTTGCACTAATATATTTAGAAAATAGCGTACTTTCTTTTTCCGGATCCTAATCTCCGCTATTCATATTACTATCATATTGAGTAACAGTACGTTTAGTATTGTCTAAGCTAGTTAAGAAAACCGCTTCTGGATCTCGTACAGCCGTTGCTTTAAAAATACATTTAAATTCTGCACCATTATCTTCCAAATCCTGTGGGAATAATGAATAATTTAACTGCACTCTACTTCCTGCTTTAATGCAGAAATAAGGAGCGTCATTTATAATATCATATTTCCAACCACCATTAGCCCAGTCAAAATTTGCTCCTTCTGGAATACTTAGTTTAATGTTGGTATGACCGTTAATTTTATTGACCCAATATCTATCTTCTTCATTTAACACATTATTACTATATCCTAATGGATTAAAATCAAAGATTAAATTTTCAGTTACGGGCTCAATAATATAATCATTATTTACTACAGTAATATTAAAATTAATAGATGGATTTAATACCTCACTATTTTCTATTACATTACCAATCGTAACTGTAAATTGAGAAGGGCTATTAATTAAATTTACTGCTTTAAACACATATTCATAAGCACCAGTTGAATGCTCTTCAATAATAGTGTTATCAATATTACTATCGGTAATTTTAATTTTAGTAGTCCCTTTATTTGGAACATATAAATAATATGGAATATGTAAAGATTCATATTGTTTTAATTCTAAATTTTGAATACGGGATGGACTAGAAATATAAATCTAGTTATCATTCTATTCATCCTTACATATAATATCATAATATAAAGTATTTGAACTAGATGGTTCTTGATTTGAACCAATTAATTGTTTGAAATAAATTTCTATTGAATGTGTTCCTGCCGCCATCGTTCCTAAAGGAATATTATAAGAAGCGCCAACATTATTAATTGTTAATGGCTAACTCGCATTATCAACAACTACATATAATGTTTTAGATGTGCTAGTTGGCCCAATTAATGATACAGGAATTGTAATATTTGTAATAGTAGTACGAATTGTATTATTATTAAAATTACTATCAATTTGTAAATCAATTATTTCAACGGTCGCAGAATATACTTTACGTAATTTATTTTGTACTACAGTCAAAGTAAAAGTATTTTTTACATTATCTACACAATAATCAGTAACGTCAATAATAATATTAGGCGCTGCATTAACCAAATCGGCCGCGGCAATATCAGTAGAAACTGAATTAACTTCATTAGTTGCAATTACTTGAGTACCTTTAGTTAAAGTATAAATAGCAGTTTGTTCCTATTTACCAGTCGCGTCCTGTGTGTATCCTTGATATACATATTGAAGTAAAATTTTTGAAGATTCTGATTTAGATAATACTTGTGCTTTGGGCATTTTATATGCAACTAAACAAACTTCATCTGAAGAGGAACCACTACCACTGCCACCAATAGGTAATGAAATACGTCTATGATAATTCTATGGCACAAATTCATCTAAATTATTAGTTTCACCATAGTTAAATTCATATAACTCTAAATATTCATTTGTAACTTCTTGAGTCTATGCGTCTCTTTCTGTTACACGACGCATATCATAAGTTTTAATATAATCAGTATTAACATAATTTGCGATTGCAATAGGTGCTAATACATTATTACTATTTTTTACAAAACGATAATGCACATAGCCTTCAGTAGAGTTACCAACAAAATAATCTGTATTTTCATCTTTTTCTTGTAAATTATTTAATCTAGTTTCAGCATCGGCAATGTGTTCAACTGTGATAAATTCACCAGAAGAAGTTCCTGTTCCATTTCCAGTACTGCTAATTGGTACTTTTGTATATTCATTAGTATTGGTTTCAATAATTCGATAATATATATACTATCCATTATTATCGGGGCCAATTAGATAATCTTTTGTACTATTTTTAGCATTAGGTATTACTGATTCAAATGCTTCTGGTGTAAGAATTTCAGTATCTTTTCCTTCTAGAGTAGTAATGCGGCCAGCTAGATCTGTAATAGTACTACTATTAGATTTTAAATATACTTCTGCTAAATCTGACGCTGGAATTCCACCTATAGGTTTGGTATAATGTCCGCTGTCATCTGTTAGATCACTTACTTTTGTTGGAATAGCAGGCTTATTTAATAAATCATCATAATTACCACTTGTTGCAACTGTAGCTAAACTTGAACTATTCGCTTTTGTATTTATAACTGTATCCATTGCATCTAGACGAGCATCTAAATTAATAGATTCACCACGTGCAGTTACTACTTCAGTTTCAAGTGTATCAATACGACTAGAATCAAGCTGGCCTACTTCTGCCTTTAAATCAGCGACGTCTTGTTCTAAATCACTTAAATAGTCTTCTAATGTTTCCCAAACATTATCTTCGTCACTATCTAAGGCACTCTTTAAGGCATTCTCTAAAACTGCAATACGAGCTGCTAAAGCCGTCAATGAACCACTATCAACATCACTACCTGTAATAGTTTCAATAGCGGCTTCAAGTGCAATGAAACGATCATTTAAATTAATGCCATTAGAGTTATTATTTCTAGAACGTAAAACAGCTTCAATAGCATCAAATCTAGAGTCTAATGAATCAACATAGTCATTTGCTGGATTTACTAGTTCAGAACCAGTTCTGTGAGCGTTTTGTATTTCACTAGATAAACTAGAAATAGTAGCATCTGCCCCAATCGCTGTGTTAATTTGTGTAGTTAATGATTGTGCGGTAGGAATGCTACCTTCCATACTATTTAAACGTGCTAGCATACTTTCATGACTGCCTTTAGCAGTATCAAGCATACTCTTAACATTTGTCATATCTTGAGTTAATCCAGTAATGTTAGGAACGTCTAAATCATCTATGGCTCGTGCTAATGTTTTTACTCCTTCAGTGGCATTAATGATACCGGTGTCTATATGATTTAATTTCTTTATCGTAAGTTTTTCACCAGGCACCCAAGTACCGCTTTCTTCATTCTGAAGGTCGCCTTCAGGATCACCAGTACCAGCCCTAGAATAGCTTAAAACTTTTAATTCTTCAATCTCAGCCATAAACCTTTACCTCCTTATAAAATCGCATCATAAGATGCGTACTCCCTTATGAGATAGTCTCTCATTTCATTGTATGTGTAATAGGTCCTATAACGACCTATACTTTTTTCTTGCCATCGCAGAAAATAATAATTATAATTTGTATTTATGCCACTCTTTTATAAGAGGTGAAGAAATATGCTAATTTAGGTAAAAATAACTAGAACGGAGAATGCTAATTTCTTCGGCTGTAACATTGATGATATTGTAGAAGTTGAGTTTGAAGAATATGTCGCGGCAGTAGTGGCATCAGAGTTTGCTTCTGGCGGCCCAGAGGCACTAAAAGCCCAAGCAGTAGCCAGCCGCACATTCGCTATGGCGCGTGGAGTATTAGATGGTAAGCCAATTTCAGACGCCTCATCAAAGGCACAAGCTTATAGAGCCCCGCGTTATAGTAATAAATATTAGAAATGTATTGATGCAACTAAAGCAACCGCGGGTCAAGTGTTATTTTATGGTGGTAAACCCGCTAATACAGTATTTTCCGCAAGTAATGGCGGCCATACTGTATCAAGCCAAGAACGTTGGGGTGGTGTAAGGGGCTATTTACTATCATATCCCGACCCTTGGGACGCGGCCGCAGGCACTGGAAAAACCGGACATGGTGTAGGTATGAGCTAGCGGGGTGCTAAATATGCGGCCAGCCAAGGTTTTGACTATAAATAGATACTAGAATTTTATTATCCAAACACCACTCTTATGAGCGGATACGGAGCAACAGAGGTGAGTGTAATGAGTGAGAAAGCTAAAAAGGTCGTAGAACTTGCTAAAAGCTATCTAGGCTATCCATATGTATTCGGTGCGTGGGGTGAAGCTTGTACACCCGCTAATCGCAAACGCAGAGCAAGAAGTAATCATCCAACTATTATTAGTAAATGTTAGGTGCTTAACGGTACAAAAGATGGAGCATGCGAAAAATGTAAATGGAATGGTACAAAAATATTTGATTGCCGCGGCTTTACATATGATTGTCTAAAAGAAGCTGGAGCCGTTACTTTAGCTGGCGGCGGATGCTCTTCACAATATAATCATAATCCTAATTGGGTTTAGAAAGGCGAGATTAAAGATATGCCCAATGTTGTATGTTGTGTATTCCAATATAATAAATCAACTGGTAAAATGGCACATACTGGCTTACATATAGGCGATGGCGATATTATCCATTGTTCTGTAAATGTATAGACTGGTTCTGTATCTGACAAAGCCTGGACACACTATGCTATTCCAGTTGGACTATATGATGATAAAGAAATTAAAAATGCCGGGGAGGTAAAAGTTATGAGAACAGTAAAGAAAGGTTCTAAGGGAACTGATGTTCAGCAACTTCAAACTATGTTAAAAGCGTTAGGCTATGATTGCGGTTTAGCAGATGGTGCCTTTGGTACAAAAACTGACGCAGCCGTCCGTGCTTTCCAACAAAAGGAAGGCTTATTAGTAGATGGTATAGTCGGCAAGCAGACTTGGACTTTACTTGAAAGTAGAGTTAAGCCCGCGGATGAAAAGCCTGTAATTATTGAAGAGCCTGATGATGATGACAATGACAATACATTGATTGAAGAAGAACTAAATAATATCAAAGTTTTATTAACAGAGCTAGCAAATAGAGTTGATAAACTTGAAATGAAAATAAAAAATGAGGGAGCCTAATGGCTCCCTCTTTATTTTTTTACGCATTTAGATATGCTTCAATTTCCTTACCACGCCGATTCTGGTGATATGCGGCCTTCTTATTGTAATGTAGTAGTCGTTCTAGCACATCCTGCAGTCGGGTATCACACTGATTTACCAGATACATAACTCGTGTCATAAATGCATGGTCATACTTACCCTTTGCACGATTAAAAGCTAGTAGACGGCCAATATGCTCGTCAAACATGTCATTAGGTGCACACTTAGCAATACCGACAAACTTAGTCGGCATCTTGCCATGTGTATATAGAACCCTACTCTGGCCAGGAGCAGAAATTACAATGTCGCTATTTTCAAGATAATCAAACGCATCCCACTCACTGCACTCAATAGTGCAAACAACCGTCCGCTTTTCCCTATTCACATAATACTTAGCTTCGTACTTCATTATTAATTACTCCTTTTCAAGTTCCTTCTGCCAATAGGCAATATCTTCATTAAAATAATCATAAAGAATATTTACACGCTCTTCATGAGACAGCGACCAAAATTTATTAATGCTCGCCCTGTCATTAGTCTTGGCGTTATAAAAGAAATGATACTGCTCCATAGCTTCAACCACGGCCGCAGGATTAATGTGTGCGTAGTGCTCGCCACGCTCTTCAACAAGATTCCAAAAAGTAAAGGGCTCACCATCCCAGTTAATCGGCTTAGCATCATCGTCTCCGTAAGCAAAGATGGCATCCGCGCCCTCATTATAAAACATTTGTTAATTATCTCCTTTTAATCAATTACTTCGTCAGATTCAATTAGCTGACAGATTTTATCATAATTATCATCGAGTACTGCGGTAAAGTAGTGGTCACGATAGGTACAGTCAAATTCATCATCCACAGAACAGATAAAAAGGTCCTTATGAGCTTCTTCCCATTCCTTGCCGCCGCAAGCAATGTAGTTACTGTCTGGATCAGTTTCATCATAGCCACCACCGCACCGCGTATGAATATAAATTACATCGCGGCCGCAATAAGTTCTCCATAGTGCTGCCTGTGGCCCATCGCCTTCGCAACTTTCAGGCGTCTCATAACGCATAAAACGCACACCACGAGGCCGAGGAATAGGGCCATAGTGCTCTTGAATATAATCATTTACATGTTCATTCTTGCTAAATGCATATGCGTAAAGATCCATATTAGTTATTTCTCCAATCTTAATATAAATGCTGAAGTTTCAGGTACTAAATCTTTATAAGTTAAATTATTATAAGCTGTATAAGGAATCCGAATTAAGGGTAAATTATTATCATAAGCATATTGATTTTTTATTTTATCATTTTCCTATTGTGATAATAACTTTTCTTCTCCACCCCAATATTCAATTGAATGAAAGTGCTATTCGCCATCATATTCTATTAAATAACTTGGCTTGTCTCCATCAAAAATAATAAAATCATATCGCAATAGTGCACCTTTTTTACTATTTAAATCCTTAAAGAAAGCAGTATTATATAAATATTTTACATTATTTTTATCTAATAGCTATATAATTCTCGTCTCTCCTTTTGTTGAATAAGAACAAGCTGAACAAGCATATATTTCTCCTGATCGTAAAGATGAACTTACCACAATGCGTTCACGTCCACAATCACATTGACATCTCCAGAAAATATTATTTCCTGTGTTTTTTATATTATGTTCATTCGCATAATTTTCTACAGGCTCAATAGCAACTAATTTTCCAAATCGTTTTCCGCTAATTTCATTAATATATTTCTATTTATTCGTGCTATTTTTTTGGCAACCACATGAACGTGTACCGCCTGTTAATAATGAGCTCGCACGAACTGATATAATATTCCCGCAAGTACATTGACATTTCCAATATGCTGCCTATGTTTTAATATTATGTTCTTTTAAATAATTAAAATCTTTTTCTAAAACAGTAAGATGGCCAAACTATTGTCCAGTTAAGTCATATCCATGAATAATGAAACATTTAGGACAATGTGGATTTTGTGTTTGCGTCAAATAATTTGTTGATACTGAAATCTTTTCCCCACACTCACACTAACATATCCAATAAAGGCCAGTTGGTTTATATCCTAGCTATTTTTCAATTACTGATTTATTACAATCCTATTCTAATACAGTTAATTTTCCGAATTGTTTACCTACAAATTCATTAGTTTTAGAAGTTTTTTTAATACAACCACAATTAATAATTGTTCCATTACGCAATGGTTCCGAACCCGCAACAAAAATTGTGCCACATTTACACTAACATTTCCAATAAGAAGAAAATCCTTTTTTTAAATTATTTTCCTCCTTATAATTTGGCAACCATTCCAATACTGTTACGTCTCCGAAAGTTTGATTAGTTAAGTCTATTCTTGGATGTGAACTTTTTTTTGATAAGAACTAAGAGTATTGGCACCCACAAGAATAATCCTCACCACTTTTATTATTTCTAATTAAAGTAGAAGCTTCTTCAAAAATAGTCCCACAATCACATTGACATACCCATAATGCTCGTTTATGGTTGTCTTTTCGTTCGCTTCGTCTTAAAACTAACACATGTCCGAATCTCTAATTTGTTAAATCAATTGCTTTTCTTCCCATATGTCTCACCCTTATTTTTGTTTGTTCATTATAAAGATGATGAGATTACAGCATGTTTATTATTTTTTCAGCACTGCATTAGTAATATTTTTCTTTTTTTCATAACCATAATCTGTAGTATAAAAAATTGTACGAATACCCAGATTCATTAGCATTTTTTCACAACTAGGGCACGGAGCACTTGGACCGAGTTTACCATTTTTATATTCGCGGTACAAATAAATCTTTACCTTAGAGAAGTCAATGTCAAGATTTTTTAGCTTAGAAATTACAGCTGTTTCCGCGTGACACTTAGCTGGCAAGTATCGGTTGCCTACGTTCTTGTACCTGAAACGATTGTATCGTTCCTGCATAGGATGTGTCCTGTCGCTATTACATCCCTTAGCCAAAATAGTCCCTTTGTAAACGGCCACACACCCAATCTGAACGCCATTAGCTCCAGTGTAATCGGCATTCTTACTTGCTTTTCGTGCGGCCTTAAACAGGTGAGAGTCATTCACTTCTTCTTCTTCCTCTCTCTTTGTTCCTTATAAAATGAATGATGCCTGCTCATATAGTTCTTGTATCTAGACTTCTTATATGACTTACGATACGGCACGAAAGTACTCATTCCATCGTTCCAAACATATAAAATGATTCGATTCATAATTCCTCCATCAACAGTGGTTCATCTCAAAATACCCACCTTCAGCCCATGGGTCGGCACTAGTACGCTTATCCCATTTTTCAAAGTCCGCGGGATAAATGACATAATAATCATCGGTACAACGACCGCTGCGATAATGACAATAGTCAGCGGCATCATACCGATACGCCTTACCATCCTTAGTGAAGATAGTTAGCACTTCATCTCCGCTCAAGATAATGACAGCAATAGTCGTAACATCTTCGTAAGCAACGTTAATGTCAACAGCCTCATTGTCAAAACTAATTACTCTCACATTCTTCTCCATACTCACTCTTTCCCTCACTTTCTGTATTTATTATACCAGAAATTTCACCATAAGTCAAATCATTATATAATTCTAAAATTATATCTTCATAATTGGAGAATGGAGTAGAGCAAAAATAGCAAACCTCTGTAACAGAGGGTTGCCGCATACGACAATTAGAGCAAACATAGCCCGAATTATTTTTAATCAAGTAGCCATACATATTTTTTCATAATCCTTTTCGCCGCAAGTCGGGCAATTACACACAGCATAAACTTCATTATAAGCAGTTGATATCATATGGTATTCAGTTTCCTCGGCATTCCAAATACAGCCGCACCTATCACAGAAGAACTGAACAATGTGACGTTCTTCACGATAGGCCGCACCACGGTCGCCCTCACGAATAATCTCCATTTTTATTCTCCTTAATTATGGTCTACAAGGCCACTATCATAGCCAATACTCCCAATTTCAGGATCAGCAATTAGTACAACATTAGCATAATGAGTAAGATAATACTTACCGCCGATTAGTACTTGAACGACATCGCTTTCATCATAATCACGCCACTGTGTAACATAGCCACTAGCAATTTCCTGCCCATCTAGTTTAATATAAGCATAGTTAAACGTTTGTACGTCTTTGCCATAAGTTACGCGATTACCAGTAGTATGCTCTTCGCATCCACATAGTAGAAATACAACGCCAACGCATATTGCCACAAATGATACAATAATAATTATTTTATCTCTGCGTTCCATATTATCCTCCCTTAAAATGGAGCAGCCATAGTATGACTTTCAGCTTCAATAGTAATCCTTAGGTCACCGGCGGCCGCAGATTTACTAAAACGAGTCATAATAGACTGAACAATTATACAAACGTAATATTCTGGTACATTCTTAGCCACAATTTCATGTTCACATCTAATAGTATAAGTAATTTCTTCCATATTTAATTTACCTCCAATCGCTATTATATGCCTCATATTTATCTAGCATGTCTTTACAATTAACTTCATTAGTATATTTTGTCTCATCCTCATCTTCAATCGAGGACCAATCGTGCTTAATGCCATAACCGCCGGTTGCCACTACTTCACAGGGACCACATTTGCTTACTGTCGGTGCCCATACGCGGCCGCACTGTGGACAAATCCAACCATATCTATTATTCATTCTCTCATTTCCTCCATATAATATACGCCTTTACCATGCTCTTGAGCATACGCAATTTCCGATTTAGTTGACGCACCAATATAACCATCTTTGTTAATAACATAAATAGCATCCGCCATATCAATTTTGCGCTTGTGAATATCATCAAGCATTAGTTTTTGTTCGTCTGAAAATACGTCACCTGCATGGCCAAAACAGCCTACACTAATAACAATACACCCTTTAAGTGTAAGAATGCGATTAACTTCTTCAAAGTAAGGCTTAAAGCGTGTACTGCCGCATAGGGTAATAACAGGATATTTGTGTTTCCACTTTAAATCAACTGTATGTTCAAGCATTGTCATATAACGCCTCCCAATTTAATGCCGTGCCGCAAACATAACAATTTGAAGCGTGCCAGTTAACTTCAGTTTGACACACTGGGCAATAAAAAGTAGGGGTACACATAACTATATTTTTTTCGCCATAATATTTAGAAATATCCATTCTGGGTCTTGCCGTACATCTAGCTTCTGGTATAGAATCTTCTTCAATTAAGGGGCAGTCAGACATACGACGATGTGCCGAATCAAAAGTGTACCCAGCAGAATGGTGTGAAATCCGACAATAAGGATAATCACCCATTTCATCACAAGCAAAACAATCATCGCAACACTGCGGTATTGGTTTATTAATTTTAATCATTACAGAACCCCCAACATTCACATAATTTATCTGGTGTTCTAAAATCACCGCACCAGTCTGATTCATTATTTACACAGACTTCGCCACTATACCATTTACAATTAGCACAAGATGCTCGTGGTGCATTTCTAATTGAATCTTCATAAGACTTCCAATGCTTTGGCGGCCGAAGCCATCCATCAGTTATACCCATAACTTCTATTAGTAATTCATCACGGTCAATCAGTTTCATTTTGTTTATCAATCTCCTGTAATAATACTTTAAGAGTGACTTCAAATCCTGCTTTTACAAGCCATTTATATTTTGATACCCACTGTTCATGTTCCATAATACTAGTAAAAAAATCTTCTAATTGTTTTTCTTCTTTATGTAATTCATTAAATAGTTTACATATAAGGTGATAATCTACAATTGTATTATTCTTTTTAAAATCATCAATCATTTGTAAAATTTTATCACAATGTTGCTGATAAGGAGTATAAGAATCAAAGTCTTCTAACTGTACGACTTCATTATAAATTGCGTCTAAATCATTCATTATTTTTCACCATTCTACAGTATTTTCTTTTTCCTTAAGATAAAGAATCGCAAGCCGCAAAATCTGTGTATCTACATTTGTAGTATCTAATCCATCTGGGCCTAATTCTGTATAGTTATTAATTTCATTTTCTAATATTTCGATAATTCTTTCTTTAGTTGGCATCTACATCAACATCCCACCCAAACTGTGCATTCATTTTTTCTTGAAAGAACAATGTATTTTCATCATCTGGCAGCGGCCTAAAATCATTATCTACATGAGAACAGAATTTACCTAGCCACTTTACAATACGCTTACGCTCTTCATTACGCTCTGTTAGCATAATAAACAGACAGTCCTTTGTATTATCCATTTATTACTTCCTCAATCTAATCTTGCTTCCCAATCGGCATGTGCATAACCCACAAAGCCGCACGTGCACTCATATTGATACTGCGCGGGCCAAGAAGTTAGAACTATATCAGTTCTTTCAAATAATGGTTTGCCGCATTTAGGGCATTCAATATCTGTTCGTACCAAATTAGTAAAAGCAGATGTATTTGGATACATTTCTTTAAAATCTTCCCACTTCATTCCAATTCAACCTCTGTCCACATGTATTACAAAAACGCTGACCATTCATAGCAAGAGCTTTACATTCCGGGCATAGAAATAGAAGAACCCCTTCACCCATATAAGCGTGGATTAGCGGCTTGGCGATACGCCGCCGAATAGATTCAATTGCTATCTTATATGCTTCAGTTACATTACTATAATCTATAAACTCGTCCAGACAACGATTCTTTTCACTTTCCATAATTTTTTCCGCAACATTAAGTTCCATTTTCATTCTCCTTATTATTTCATTAACATAGAACGACACACGCCGTGAAACTTCGCAAGCCCATCTGAACGAATTGTTTCAAGTAATTCAACAATCAGTTGCTCCGTCTCAGGGTGAAAGTGCCGTCCTTTTCTGACCTTATTATAATAGTCCAGCGGCGCTTCTTGTGTCCACTTTTCGCCGCTGTATACCTTTCCGGCCCCAATCCAGTCACATACCATTTCAATTACATACTTGACTGGAATCTCATGCGGGAAGACTTCGCCTGTTTCATTATCATAATCACACCAATATTCCCAGTGGTGTTTGTTATGTGATTTGTGATGAAGCCAAGCATTAGAATACCCTACTGCTTCCTTTTCTGCTTCAATTGGGCTTCTGTCTCCTTGAAAATATCGCGCGGATGGTATAAATTCTGCTACACTAAATTTTGACAAATCATGTACAACACCTTGCCACCAAATGCCGCACGCTTTACATTCCTGATAAACGACAGCCTTGTGCTTACAAATGGTCTTAAAATGTCTCCACGCCTTTCTGAAATCATTCATCCTTCTCACTCCTGTCTACAAAGTCTCCAATCTCCACGCTGTTATAATAGTCTTCCGTTACGTTCCACCATTCGCCGCCGTTTTCATTTTGAACATATATACGCCACATCTGCGGATGATGAATGTATCGGGGAATAATTCTTGTCTGTTTGTTCACAATCGTAATAAGCGGCGAATATACTTGCCGTGCCGGAGTATACTGCTTATCGGTAACTGTACCGTAATCAATACTACTTTTACATGCCGTTAAAAGTAATACGCAGATAGACAGGATAACGGCAATTATAATCCTCTTCACCATTTTATTTTCCTTCCACAAGTAGAACAATATGTGTCAAACCAACAAATCAAGTCGCCGCAATTTCCGCAAGTAATTCCATTAACATTATAATCTGGTTCCACAGGCTCTTTCAGTTCGCACGTATCACACCAACGCTTTTGTGCCATACGAAGAATATCCTTGGCATCATACGACAACTTGCTCATCATATCACGTGTGATCTCACATATCACAATTTGATACTGCTTTAAAGCATAATCGACGCCCTCTGGGGTCAGCCCATGATTCTCTGCAACTTCTTCAAGTGTCATCCCACTTCACCTCCATCTTCGCACCGCAATATGGGCAGTACGGATATAGCGGAGCATCTTCATCCAGTTCATGCTCCGGTTGCCTTTTACATATGGAACAATGACAATCATCATATGATGGATGTATCCAGAACGCTTTCTTCGGTATCACAGGCTCCTTCTCTTCCAGCAGTTCTTTTTTAAGACATCTCAATGCTAATTCAGCTTTCCACTGCGGTTCTTCTTGTGCTTCCTTAATCATCTCGTCAATTAGTATTGAGATTTTTTCTTTATCGGTCATTCCACTTTACCGCCTTTTCGCATCAGCACAGAACCAATCACCAGAAGTTTTCATTCCCTCTGAATCCATTTGGCAGTTAATTGGATCATGCCAGTATTTACAGTCCTTACACCGAATGATCTCAGGTTGCTCTTTCAGTAGGATAATAGCGTCTTCAATAGCTTTTGAATAATAATATTTACCGTTCTCGCATTCGTCTGCGTTTTTATATGGGCATTTATAACAAAGGCTCTCTGACATACAGTGCTCTAAGCCATTAATTACTTTCTTTATATCAGGCATATTCATATTTATTTATCTCCATTTCCATCCATGTATTGCTAAAAAAGTATCCGCTTTCTTATACTCATTAATAATATCTTGCTGGGCCTTAAGAGTTGCGGCCGCATCATATAGCCAAATAGCTGGGATAGAACAAATAGGGCCAAGTTCCTCATTAACCCCAATCACGCGATTATCTGTAGCTTCGTACAAATGTTCAATAACTTTTTCACAGGAGTCTGCCATCTTTCTATTTCACCGTCTGCTTTCTGCGTATCCGCAATAGAAATCCTCATTGGTTCTAATATACTCTACTTCTGTTGTTTCCCCTTCAAGTGAACGCCACATATCATCGCAATCACAAGAACCGTCTAATCCAAGAAGCCGGCGCCAATATTTACAATCCTTACACCGAACAACAGGTTGTCTATCTTCGATGGCAATAGCGCAGTTTTCACAATCATTGCGTTCCCGGAGCAAAGCAAGAGCACCACGAAGCATCCAAATTGGCACATTATCCTTCCAGTCATTATCACACCAGTCAGCATCTGCGACTTGATGGTCAAGTTCATGTAGTATCTTTTCTCTATCAGGCATTCTGCTCACCTTTCGTATCGTCATGGCTTAACTTCTTTTTTCTCCACCCAATCACCTATAGACATTGTTTCATATACAGTGTCTGACACATCCCATGTACCTACTATGCCGTCATTTGATTGAATCTTTATCCAACATGCGTATTGTCTCGCATAACGGCCCGGAGTATAGCGACCCATGTCAATAATCACGCCCTCCGTAATTAAGTCACCGGATTCAGGCTCAGCCGCCCAAGAAATCAAGAGTATAAAGCCGCCAATTATAGCAATGAATACGATTGCCTCGCAGACTTTCTGCCAAAAATCGTTGTAATAGCACCATTCTTTGAACCGATACCATCGCGATGGTTTTTCATACTTCCACATTCCATTTTACCGCCTTTCCGCAATTTGGGCAGTAATTGTACTGTCCATGGAACAGCACATTATCACCGAGCATTTCCTGATGTTCCAGACGGTAACCGCAGTTTCCGCACTTCCATGTGTCTATATCCATTACAGGCTCCACAGGTTCTTGCTCCCGGAAATAGTGTTCTACTGCCTGCTTTACTCTAAATGATGAGATTAATTTGCTCCCATTTGTATATACATAGTCACTATCTTCAAAACTATAGTCATCAATGAAATCCATAATGTTATCAGGGAAACTCATACAATCAGACATCCTCGCGCACCTCATCACATCCAAGCAACACCTTTAGAGAGCTCATCAAATTTGAAATAGCATCTTGTTTTCTCTTTGGCATTACTTCCAAATATTTGTTTGTCAGTATGTATGGACACCACTTAGGAGGGTTTTTGTCCAAATCTACTATGAACGATCTAATATCCAATTGCTTCCAGTCTTCTGGTATCGCCGGATTCGTGCATACCGGAACATCAAACACTCGTTTCGCATAAAAGCATTCTCCACAATTATTTGGAACCTTCAACCTCATCCCACTTATCTCCTTCGGTTTTTCAAATGTCCCGCTCAGTTTTTAAACATCCACACAATCAATGCTACAATCGCCACTGCACAAGCCAACATTATAATCGTAAACATGATCGGGCCGACCCAATTATTGAACCAATCAGGCATCGCCACTTACCTCCGTATCTTTCAACGTCCAGCAATTTACATGCTCAACTTCAATGCACTTTGTGTTCCATGGTCCCGCAGAATCATGAATGTACTCTTCCCATAGTTTATAAGCACAATCCGGCGAACAGGCATCAAAGTGCTCGTAGCTATCCACGCTATCATTTCCCCAATCATTATGATGCGTTGTGACTTCATAATAGTCATAAATTGGCTCTCCACATTTGTGCGGATTGGTAGTCGGCAGAATCTCTTTTCCACAAACATCGCATTTCTTACCAACAATACATTCCCGCATAACAACAATCTTCTTAGCCTCAATTACGTCTGACATCGTTTAATCCTCCAACTTATCCCACTTTACCGCCTGTCCACATTCATTACAGTAATGATAATAGCTTTTACATATAGCACCACACTGTGGGCAACAGAGTTCTCCATTACACAACCACATTTTCTGCGGCGTTACAAAAAGAGCAATTTCATCATATAATGTCGAATAAGCAAAATGTGTTAATTCGTCAATATTATGAAGCGTATTTAACACATCAAAAATTGTCTCAATATTTGTGCCCATATTAATACTCCCAATCATATTCTTTTTCAAAACGTATACCGCAAGTAGAGCAACCAAAGCCTATGCGGTCGCAGTCTTCGCATTCTTCATGATTTTTGGCATTTACAATATTCATAAAGAAAGTATAAGAACTACATTTTTTAGGTGGGTTGATTTCACAAGCGACAGAAGAATATTTATCACATATTGCGGCCAAAGGGCACAACATTTTTATCACTCCGTTGTAATTTATAGTATAAGCAATGTCAGTTCGCTACCTCTATAAGTTTCACTTGCCTGCGGCCGCACTCAAATTTCATAGCCGCACTCTAACTGTTCAAAACACTCATAGCAAACCCATCTTGCCCAATAGTGGTCTTTTTCAGGAAGAGTATAAATAAATAATTCTCTGGTAGGCTTGCCGCAAATGCTACAAAAAGGATACTTAATACGCAATTTTAATAGTTTATCGGTTGTTTTATTTATAAGTTCATATAATTCATTCATAAATTACCTTCGGCCGCAAGCCGCTTGTCAGCCATAAAAACTAGCCCATCCCAATACTTCATATTATCTACTTCTTCTCTATATTCTTCATACTCATCAGAAAAATAATCATACCAAGGAACTTTGTACTCATCTGCTAGGTCAATCAGATACCACAGTATCTGAATCATTCTTTGGTCTGTCATCCCAATCAATCTCCTTGCCACATTCGGGACATTTGGTGTCAAACACAGTTACGTGGCGGCCGCAGTTGCCGCACATCCACATGCCTGGAATGGTTTCAATCCACTTGCGCGGCTTAATCTTATCTTCCATTTTAAACTCCTTATGCTATCATAAAGAATAGCTTCCACAACCAAGGATGCTTCTTTACTTTATAATAAACATCCTTCATAAGAGCGTAATTTACAGTTTGAAAATTACCAGTATCAATAACCCATCCATTTTTACTGATAAATAGCCCTTGAATAAAGCGGCTGAACTGTAAGTACTCTTCATCAGTATTGTATCCATTTAGCTGCGTATAAGCCTTTTCAAACTTATCCATAGCGTCATTGACACGTTCAGTATCCATCAGTCATCCTCCCAACTGATTTTCCATCCCTGACGTACAGGTTCGTGTGTCGCATCAACATACTTAGAAACGGCATAGCCACTGCCGCCAAGCATGGTACGCACGCTACGAGGAATATCATCCATTATAACACACTGGTATTCGCCTTCCTTAATAGCGGCTAAAATAGCATTTTTAACGATCTCAATGATGGGATCAACTTTGGTAGACACAACTTCCTTAGTCTCTTCATGAGCCTGACTTGCTCTCATAAACATTTCCATTATACATTCCTCCAATTAATAACAGTATACCTGCCACGAGCCATACTAAATTTTTGTGTTATGCTATAACCAAGTCTTTTAAGTTCGGCTTCGTTTTCAGGATATATAACTCCAGCAATATAAGAAAATTCGCCATGTTTGGCATGTGCTTTAATTTGCCTTAGAATAAAGTTAAGCCGCCGCTCACATAATTTATCATACGTGGGTTTGGTCATATTGTAAGCTTCATGAGCATTTAGCATACGGGTTGCTCCTTCCTTACAATTACTTCAATAGACTTTACTGCATTTGTCTTTGTAATGTTGACAATCTTTCGATAGCCATCAATAGTGTATTCTTGATTTGTCGCATCAACTAAAATTTTGACTTTACAATTACCGAAGCCATCCTCAATCGCTTCATCTAGCATAGCCAGTAATTCATTTAGTGTCATAATGATCCGACTCCTTTCATTCTTATACTTATATTATACTCTAATTTTAAGAAAAGTCAAATATTTCGCGGCGGAGCCGCCATATTTTTATTTTTTATTTTTATTTTATATTTATTATATACATATATTTATATATATTTATTACTCTTACCAAAATGGCGGATGAAACTACCAAAATGGTGGTTTGAAAAATAAAACCACCAAAATGGTGGCTGAAACTACCATTTTGGCTGGTTCAAAACGCCAATTTGAATGCAATGAAAACCACCATTTTGGTGCCTTCATTCAAACCTCCAATTTGGCGGTTTCAGTAACTGCCTTGGTGGCAATAGGAGTAAAATTATATACATTCTTTTTATCTTCTACTTTATTTAAATACCCACATTCTTCTAATTCAGTAAAAGCTCTTCTGGCACTAGTTTCACTAACTCCAAAACTTTCATATATATCTACTGGTGAGAACTCAACTTGCCCTTTGCCATCCCACTTTAAAAAATATAACCATACTTTAAAAGCAGTATGTGATAATATTTTACTAGCAGCCATAATATATTTCCAACTAGTAGAATATAAAAACTGTTCTCCTTTATTTTGCGGTTCATCACTATGTATTTGTTTTACATTTGTAATATAAACTAATTTCTGATTAGCGTAATTCGCCATAATATCAACCCCTGTATTTCATTGGAATAAAAGATTAGTGTTTTTCACTAATAAATTCGCGTGCCTTTTCACGCAATTCAACTGTCTCTTCAAAATAATAAACATTTAATTCAGGATGTTTATAATTTTTCTCAATCTTTACAACCTTAAAGCCTGCCTTTTCTAACTTATAGGCGATACGGCGAGAAAAAATTGGATATAGTTTCATTGGTATCAGTCTCCTTAGAATTGAATAATGTTGTTTATCATTTCTTTATATTGTTTAAGTCCTTCGCGCAAGTTAAGTAATTTACTACCTGAAGGCATTGATACGTCATTAATATAATTAAAAATACTTCCAACAGAACAATGACACATTTCTGCTAGAACATTTAACTGAACATGGCCTTCATTTACTAGCCGTTTTAAAATTTCTAATTCTTGAAACATATTCATCACCTCATATATTTAGTTGCGGCCTTACCATTACTCTATACTATTTTCTACAAAATTATAGAAAAATTTTTCAATTCATAAGACAAATTGTCCAAACATTGGACTTTTTTGTCTTTTCTCTATCACTTTTTGCTAGTTAAAAATAAAAGGGCAGATCATCCCTGCCCCATTAAAATTTTATATCCTTCCTCAATATCCACGTCTCTCAATCCTTCACTATACAGCGGCACCACCAAATGTGTCGTTACTTTGGTCTCGGGCGGGTAATCACGAATATCATTATCATCGTCAAAAATAACAAAATTATCGCAATTTTCATGGTTATGTACCCATTCCATAATCTGCTGGCCGCGGCCCATTCTTGCGTTATCATTAGTCGTACCATAAATATATAGCCCATACAGAGCAAGTTGCTGTTCAAGCCAAGCTATATTTGAACAACCAGTACGCCAAGATGAGCACAACACAATACGTGCTCCAGTCTGTTTTACAAGACGTTTCAGCCGCATAATACAATCCTGGTCAAGTAGCCCATAGGTCCACCATTCCTTGAAACCATTGTTAGTACAATACTCATTAAAGTTAGTTGAGTTTAGGACGCCATCAATATCAAGAAAAATAAATTTACTCATTATTAGTATCCTTTACCTTAAAGGTATAAATATCGCCTTCAACGTCAATCAGTTCATAATTCTCATATACTTCCTTAAACGGCATTGTATCACTAACTGTGGCACGCACAATAGGATAGCGATGGGATGTAAAGGTGGCTAATGCACCAGCAGTTGCTACGAGGATTCCGACAAAACATAGAACTGCGGCTACTGCCTCACTATCCTTTAAAGCTAAAAGAAATAAACCTAAACATACTACACCAAAAACGCACAAGACTACACCTAGAAAAATACTAGGTTCGTCTCCTTTAAACCCTTCATACAAAATAGTCATCATATCACCCCTTACAAACTTTAACTTCATCTTCACGCTGTCGAATGTAGAAATCAGCACCGCAATTAAGGCATAGGCAATATGTTGTATGCCAATTAGGATCTTTGCTTACGATTTCCCCATTCTTGTAAACAACAGGACTATACAGGGCGGTACTAAC
>Ga0247609_10000530_pt1 | contig 52671 bp, 45 predicted proteins | sample 172DNAGHGlowgp2_FD_193487 | JGI IMG/M metagenome (GOLD analysis project Ga0247609, IMG submission 193487) | Sheep rumen microbial communities from Palmerston North, Manawatu-Wanganui, New Zealand - 1728 DNA GHGlow gp2 | ecosystem: Host-associated > Mammals > Digestive system > Stomach > Rumen ... | reverse complement strand
AAACGGCAAGAAGACGTACTTCAAATCTGATGACTGGTGGGAGTGAAATGAAGTACAATTATACGCCTTTTCCTATGAGCGGCCTCCCCGTTTGCTTCGCTGTTGCGAGTTTCGGGGAGGTCTTTAGTGTATATAAAAGCGGCAAAAAACACGTGGTGACATAAATGCCGTGGTTAAGGCCATTATTACTTCCTGTTTTCACTATATTTTCTTCATTCGAAAGTCGAGTCCTAAAAAAAAGATACGTGTAATTTGCATTTCGCACTTTTTTAACGTATCTTTGTAAGGTTATGGAAAAAAATCTTGTTAACCCTAAGGAACAAAAAGCCAGTAACACTCAAGTTAGACATCTAAAAAGCAGGCAGTTATGATGATTATCGTTGACAGGCAGAAGCAATTGAACTATCACCCATTGATAGTGTACTTCATGTTGCAACCCGAGGATTACGCAAAATATGCAAATCATCTTCGGCAGCTTAATAGATACCTTAATTACACTCATGGTATCTTCAAGTTCCGTGCTGTCCAGCGTGGCGAGGAATACAGCCAATACCTCACCGACAATCTTGCCGAAACAATAAAACAATACAACGTCATCGTCCGTCTGGTAGATGACTATGAAGGGAATTTCAACTATGCTTTATTCACGATGGATTTCTCCCAGGATCCAGCCTTATTTGAGAAGAGTCTTCAGAATTTTATCATTGAGGTCTGTGAACAAAACGTGAAAAACTTAAACGAGCAGTTACAACACTTCCAAGAAACAAACGAAAACGAGGAGTCCCAAACCACGACCTTTAAAATGATTGACATTTTCAGGTATGCCATCAGACGAAAGGGAACAAGAGATGGAATATGGCGCATGCTGACCAATCCTGATTCCAGGGAACTCAAGCTTCCTTCTTTCATACCTGAAAGATTACCATCAAATATTGATGAAGTCAAGAAATCAATATACAAAGCCTTGCCTAATAACGAGGCAAAAGAAAACTTCAAGTTCTTGATAGACTACTTCGAGTCGAGAATGAATGCCCCTGACACCAAGGATTCTGACCGAATTGTCCAGGGAACCGTTGACAAGACTTGTTCTGAGAAATTGATAGCAGACCACATCACGCGTCTGGTTCCAGAAACCAGGCCCGAAATTACCATTGCCATCAAAAAAGTGACAACGAAAGTCCTGAGAGATAGAACCAGTAAGGCCTGGGGAGTGGAAATAAACATAAATGGTGAGACGATACCTGTTTACATGGGCAGTGTTGCTGCTTACATGGTCTATGTATGTACATTGCTGAAGCAGAAGATGGGCACACATTTGTTCCGAACAGCATTCAAAAGGTCACTCCCTGGCAAGAACTCCTATGTAGGCAGACACGCAGATGTTAAATGGCTCGAACAAGTATATCGTCTATTATACCCCTTACCTACCATTCCGTTTGACACGTGGTATATCAAAATGCAAAAAAACAGTTGCCATGAAATCAATCAGGGCAAGAGTAATTCTATCAGAATCATCAAAAAGAATTTGAAGAAATTCCCATATGCCATCGAGTACTGTTCAATTCTGACAGCTGTCGATGAGAACCAAAACACCTACTATCATCTCGACATCCCAGCTGAACGAATCATTATTCCTGAAGAGCTTCAAAAGGCTTTAGGCAAATAAGGATTAGAGATATAATCCTGGAGCTTATAGTCTAAAATCTAAAACCATTATCATTCAATATACGTATACTGCATTTGTCTTCGCTGATGTTTCGAACGTATAATTGCATCGAAATCTTTCTTAAACCCTATTCCATTTAATTATGAGAAAAACAAAACAACCAAGACTGCACGACATTTTTGAAGGAGACATTGACGACATTATTAACGTCAATTCACATGATGAATACCATGAGCCAGCACAATGGACAATCATCACAGCACTCGACCGCGTTCTTGACCTGGCGCGCGGCTCTGAACTCTCTAAATGGTTCTGGGAATCATGCAAGAATCCTCTGGCTTTCTTGACACAAGAACTTGGCCTCAGTGAGTTGCAAGTTGTTATTGTGGCAATACTCATCGAATCTGGTGAGTCCATGTCCTGGCGCGACTTTGGCAAATTCCTTCACTGCTCTCGACTTTCAATGATGGTTTACACCGAAGAAATGGATAATCTGTTGGAGAAGCGCTGGATTACTCGCAGAAAAACCCCTCAGTTAGGTACATACTTTGAGGGATTCGCCCTCACTAAAGGAGTGGTGACCGCTCTTCGTCACAACACACCTTTCGTGCCAGAAAAGATTGACGGTCTCAGCATACAGGAACTTGTGGACAGACTTGAGAGCCATCTTGACAAAAGCAAGCATGACATGAATGCTGACTTTGAAGATGACGAGGAGTGGATTTTACAAATTTGCAAGGCCAACCCCCATCTTCCTCTTTGCCACGATGTGTTGAAGTTTGAAGGTGATATACACGTGCAGTCACTACTGATGATGATTGTATACGACTATGCGCAGTGGGCAGACTCCGATGATGAAGGACTGACGATGACGACCATCAACCATTTATACCCAGAGGAGTATCAAGCTGGTTATATGCGCCACAAACTGAGACAAGGTACTCATATTCTCATGAGTGCTGGATACATCGAGCACAAGTGCGTAGAAGGCTTAGCCGACACAGAACGCTACACGCTTACTCGCAGAAGCAAGGAAGAACTCTTAAGGGGATATACTCCGAGTAAGTCAAGAAGTATGACACTCAGAGACCCAAGAAACGATATAAGGAGTTATGAAAACATTAGGGAAAAGAAAATGTTCTATAACTCAAATGAGCAGGAACAGATAGAGCGCCTCACCGACCTCCTCAGCCAAGAGAATTTTCCTATAATACAGGAAAGATTGGAGAGCGAGGGGTTGCGCAAAGGATTCGCCTGCCTCTTCTATGGCTCGCCTGGCACAGGCAAGACTGAGACTGTTTTACAGATTGCACGCCAGACTGGACGCGACATAATGGAAATTGAGATTGCAGGTATGCGCGACAAGTATGTGGGAGAGAGCGAGAAGAACATCAAGGCCATTTTCGCCCGTTATAGGGATGTATGCAAGCAAAGCGATGTGACTCCTATCCTCTTCTTCAATGAGGCTGACGGCATCTTTGGCAAACGTGTCACTATTGATGGCAATAACCCTTCCGTAGAGAAGATGGACAATGCGATGCAGAACATCATTCTTCAGGAACTTGAGAACCTCGATGGCATACTCATAGCCACGACCAACCTCACCTGCAATCTGGACGATGCCTTTGAAAGACGATTCCTCTTCAAAGTGGAGTTTGAGAAACCCAATGATGAGGTGAAAGAAAAAATATGGCGCAGTATGCTTGGAGATGGCATTACGACTGATGACGCACACAGACTTGCCATTCGATACGACTTCTCAGGTGGACAGATTGAAAACATCGTCAGAAAACGTACTATCGAGTACATACTGTCAGGGAAGAAGGCAGGCTTCGACGAAATTGACGAGTTCTGCAAACACGAGCTCCTCAACAAAAAGAATGAACGCAAACCCATGGGGTTTCAGAACACATTATGAATTGGAGATAAGGAAAGTCTGAATCCACACGGTATATACCTCTGATTCTTGTCTGCAAAGGTATGTGTGCTATACCTTTGCAGACTTAATGATAGACCATAAAAGACAACAATTAACAAACAGTCAATGCTCAATAAAAGATAATGACAGAAGAAGAATTGAACAGCACGATCTACAATGGGATTAAATCCATCGTTGTCTTGACTGATGTAAAACCAAATGAGACACAAAATGCGAATTCTTTATTGAAAGGCATCAAGGATGGAAGATATGCCTTTGTTCCTGCAGACGGTAAAATTGGAAACAATCCTGAAAGACTATATGCTGTTTTCAATATGTCTGTTGAGACGGCCAAAGGTTTATGCAGGCGTTATCGACTGAGTACATTTGTCTACACCGAATTGATGGAGGATGACAGGATTCATAGCGAATACTATGAAAAGACAGAAGACGCTGTTCCTGGTCAAAAGGCAGACAATACCTTCATAATGAAAGAGAAGTGCCACAGACAGCTAAAGGTGAACGATGCTTCTGAAGACCTAACGGTAATTGGCACAAATTATCAGTATTCTATTCCTCATCATGTTGTTGAAGACGCAAACAGATTATTCATCAAAAACATCCAACACATGGTAGAAGTGGAAAAGAAAAGAGGAAATACAATCAATGAAGATTCAATATTGGACTTTGCCATCCATCGTGTCGGATTGCCGTCTTATCTGCGAAGGGATGCAATCATAAAAGGGTTCTATGATGACGTTTGTAAGTGATGAATAAAATACTCTGACAAAATACACATTTGAAATCATTTTTTTAAAGAAAAAGATTTATCTTTGTAAAAACTATCTTCATTCAGACATCTGTATGATAGATTAGGAATCATCAAGAGTACCCAGCAACGGGGATGCCAACCGAGCTAAGGCCACGGTGGAAAAGTTATGATGTGAATGTTTAACATTAAAAAAGAAAAAGAATGGATTATTTACGCATTCCTTTTGAGAATCCAGACGTGGATTTTCCGAAAAACAGAATCGTTCTTTTGAACGGCAAGGAAATTCAATGCTACCCTAAACCGGTTCAACCGGAGTTTATTGACAACGACGACCTTGAAATGGACACCTCGGGCTTATATTTCTCACTTTCGAAAAAAAGTCCGTCTCCAGAGGTGAATAAAGAGAAATCCTTTGAGAAGGACCTGCAGAAAAAGTTCTTCCTCGAACATGCTTTCTATTTCCTGGAGAAAGCCGACATGGTGTTCACCGACAGCAGAATGTTTCTCGCTCCTGTGCCCATCGTTAATGCGATTGCTTATACAGGTACATCTGGTTTCAATGCGCCTACATTGGGGATATATTTGGAATGGTGGTTGTACTGTAAGACAGACCTTCTTCACGACGCCACAGGCAATGACGCTTTGACATACCATATCGCTGGAAGTCCATTGAGCGGAAGTAATAAATGCGCATGCGTGTATCCGAATGGGTCTACCGCAACAATTTCCCACAGCTCATTCTTGCCCGTGTGGGCTGGTTTTATGCAGAACAACCAGAGGTACACCGAGGCAAAGCAAATATACGAGTCGTATTCTCTGAAAGAAGTCTACGACATCCTTATAGCTTCCGACGAGTCGGAAAAACAGGAATTGGCAGTAAGGCTGAAAATACAAAATGAACGATACGGAAAGTTGAGTGAACTGTTTCACGCTCTACAGGACAAGATGAAGGATTTGGCTATGAGACTGCACAACAGCGAGCTCGCCGACTTCAAGACAGAACTACTCAAGCACCAGAAAAACCTGAAGATAACGTTGGACAGCCTTGAAGCGGAAAGGAAGGCTCTCAGAGAACAATGGGAAAAAGGAGAATTAACCCAACCTCAGTATTGTCGGAGAATCAATCCCTTGCGACTGAAAGAGAAAGACCTGGAGCAAAAACTGCAACAGTTCAAACACGACCGTGTTCAACAACTCTTGTCCTCTGGCGATTTGACTGTCGCAATGATTAACAACTATTTGAATGACTGATAACAAGTGTTTTGAGAATATTTCTGACCATATTCCTCATGCTCCAGCAGAGGAACCAATGAAAAACGGATGGTCGCAAGCGGATATGGCAAACATGTCCGCCAAACCACCATCCATATTCCGCTTGACTGTTTATGAGTATAGGAGAAAGCTGTCAAAACATCTCCATTATCCGTCTTTCAAATTGAATGATTTCAAGTCAAGTTTCTATACGACGTTGAAGGATGCTGAAGACCAAATTGCATACGAATCAAAATACAGCAAAGCATTTATTCAAGAGGAATCAGGACAAAAATGGTATGATAGATACGCCTATGTCATCACGGAAATACCATTGGGAATAGGCATTGAACTCCAGACAAGGGGTGAAAGCCTTTCGGAGAGAGTATATCTCCCTGATGGCACACTATGGGGTGTTCGAGATTACTGTAATTTCATCCCCTCGTTATGCCATGGAGAAGAGTATAACTATTGGGGGAGACTGAATAGATTCAACGGCAGGTCGCCAGAAGAAATCCGTTTTAAACCAGGTGACATTGTGGAGGTGTTCGGATTCCCTGGCAATGAATACTGGGGTGATAATGAGGTTAACCTTGCGATAGTGGTGGAATGTCCTCCTACAAAAGACCAGGTAAAAGAACAATTAAAACAATATACAGCCACCCATTCAGGTTTTGATATCTGCGACCACCATTTGTGCTCCATTTTTGGTCATTGGCAGGATGCTTATGCTGTATTATCGGAATCATGCGACAGCATTGACCATGCTTCCACCATCTCATTATTCAAACCTTCGCTGAACGTATCCAAACATAGGGCTAATAAGCTCAGGAGAATGCTGGGGTTGAGATAAAGATTTTGGATTGAGTGAAATTAAAAAAACATAGTAAACAATGATTATTATACCAGATGTACATGGACGGGACTTTTGGAAGTCAGCAGTAGCAGGAAGGGAAGACGAAGAGATACTGTTCCTCGGCGACTATGTCGATCCATATCCTTCTTTAGAGGGCATTGAACCATGGGAGGGCATGTTGTCCTTGATGGAGATTATCAAGTTCAAGAAGCAGCATCCAGATAATGTGACCCTGCTCCTGGGCAACCACGATTTGAGTTATGTTTCAATGCACCTACCCAAGTGTAGATATGATTATAGAAACTGTGAAATCATACAAAAGGCCATACTCGACAATATCTCGCTTTTCAAGATTGCACATGAGAAGACCATCGCTGGAAAACAATTCATTTTCACCCATGCGGGTATTCTACCCCAATGGCTTCAAGAAAACGAGATGATTCTAGGTCAAGTGAAACCAGATAATGTCGTCGATGTTTTGAACACAGCATTTAGTGCAGGTCATTTATATGAAGCACTTGGCCAAGTCTCAGTGTATAGAGGTGGTTACCATGAGGCTGCCAGTTGTGTCTGGGCGGATGTTCATGAGCACCTGAATTACATCTACAGTCCCAACGCTATGCTTTATCTTGATGTGTATCAGATTTTTGGCCACACGCTACAGCTGTCAGAGCGCCCCATCATAACAGAGCATTTCGCCTGTATCGACTGCCGTAAAGCCTTCTCCTTGAATGAGAAAGGTGAATTAGAAGTCAAGCGTTAGTTTTTTGTCTTAGGCTTTATCTATGTCTACACCAAAATGATTGAACAGCAACAAAGCGAACAATTTTTCCACATAAGATGGATTATTGGCAAGTACGTTCCTTACCCTGCTTCCAAGATACTGTTGAATATCATCTTCATTTGCATCTGTATATGACAGCAGCATACGTGCGGCAAACTGATTGTGTCGGTATCGAATATTCGGAGCATCAGAAAAGTTTTTTAATGCCTGCATGATAAGCTCCCACCCCTCCCCCAAAAAGGGAGGGGTGGTAATGGATGATGCTCATTAGGCAGCTAAATGATTGCGAAGACCTAAAGAGTAAGGTGACTTGCGAAGCTTATCTATGGCTTTGTGAAAAATCTGTCTTGTCCTCTCGCGAGAAAGATTGATTTTCTCTGCCAATTCTTCATATGCCATTGGCTTGCAGCCAATTCCCATTACATTCATTACCACGAAAGCCTCACGAGTGGTTAGAAGATGATTCATTACATCAATGATGTCTTCATAAAGAGACTCTTTGTCAAGATTTGAATCAGTGATAGAATTTGAGGGAATGATATCGCCTAATGTAGCGTGGTCATCGTTACCCAATTGGTCCTCGAAACATTTTACAACTGTATTTGATTCGAGGACGTGTGCAACAACGTCATAGTCATAGCCACTCACCTCACAAAACTCGTAGATAGTAATGTGCCTACCCTCTTTCAACTGTATATCTTCATCCATCTCAAGATATTGCTTGAGAATCTTTTGCTTTTCTTGAGGAAGACGAAAAATGGTGTTGAAATCGTATAAAGCCTCTAAGATGGCCTGGCGAATCCAAAAAACGGCATATGAGGTGAACTTAACGCCTTTTGACTCATCAAAATGGTCAACGGCCTTAATCAAACCATAATTACCCTCACTAACGAGGTCTGAGATTTCAAGAATGGTGGAGTGGTATTTGTTGGCCACGCTCACAACAAATCTTAGATTCGCGTTGATAAGGCGTTCGCGAGCTTTATCTGCCTCACGACCTCCTTCGCGAATAGTACGAGCCAGTTCGGCCTCCTCTTCTGGTGTGAGAGGCTTCGAGCGTCTAATTTCCTTCAAGTAGTAGTTCATAGAATCAGATGAGCGGTCAGTAATAGTGGGAAAACTGGTACTTTTCTTCATTTTTATGTGTTTTGAAAAAAGTTGTTGAAAATAATTAATGTTTACGACGCTTCGTTTTAGTTAGGGGAGTGAAATATACACTCGAAAGACTCGTTTGAGAAATCTGTTATACGTATATCGTCAGCTTTTTTTCATTTTGTATTATTTTCTTTTTTTAGCGCTCATTTTGCTTTCACGTAGTTGGTCGTTTTGTTGTTTTCTCTTTTTCGTTTTGTCACTATTGTTTTTAATTCTCAATATGTCAAATGTAAGTTATTTTTCTTAATTATCCAAATTATAATCAAAAAAAATACAGTTCGTTATTCATTTTTTATAGCATTTATATTGGTTATGCCCACATCTGTACTTTCACTCATAAAATCAGTAAAATTGTTTTAATTCTCAACGAGGCAAAATATAATAATTACGTTTTTTATTTCCAAATTTTTTCATAAAAAAATACAGTTCGTTATTCATTTTTTTATAGCATTAAAATTAGTTACGGTTAACATCTGTACTTTCACGCCTAAAATCAGAGATACCCATCTTTATATCAGATAGATTTCATCACTTCTTTCTATCATCTGAAAACAAAAAAATGAAAAAAAGTGGGTTTCTCATTATTTATATATAACTTTGCTATGTTAAGCGGTAAGGCTTATACGAAAGGCATAAGCTGTAAGCGTATTAAGATGAACAATTTATTATCGAATTATGGAATATACATATAAATACCCAAGACCAAGTGTGACTGCTGACTGTGTTGTCATCACTAAAGAAGAAGATGCGAAGGTTCTGTTGATTCAGCGTAGAGACAATCCCTATAAAGGTTGTTGGGCGTTTCCTGGAGGTTTCATGGAGATTGACGAGACGACGGAACAGTGTGCCATACGTGAACTTGAAGAAGAGACAGGATTGAAATTGAACAAACTACACCAAATTGGCGCTTATTCGAAAGTCGACCGTGACCCTCGTGGACGCACCATCACCGTAGCATACCTTATCATCATCGACGAGCCTTTGCCTGTAACTGGTCTCGACGATGCAGCCAATGCGAAGTGGTGGTCTCTGGCTTCCCTACCTCAACTCGCCTTTGATCACGACGAAATATTGTCGGATGCCATATCTATATATAAGGAATATATTAAATAGGTTCGCGCGCAATGAAAATAAGACATGACTTTGTCTTTTCTTGCCCAGAAATTTGAGGTTGTACAAAAATATGGATTATCTACCCAAAGACCCTGCCATTTTGGTGTCGAGCATTAATATGCTGTTGCGTGACGAAGAATTCGACACACTGGAGTCATTGTGCTATTCTTTCAATAGAGAACCTGATGACATTAAGGACTACCTACAGCAGTTTGGTTTTGTCTACAGCGAACATCAGAAACAGTTCAGACCCATCGGCTACGACGCATGATTACGAAAGACAGCATTGAGACAGCATATAGTTTTCTGCATCAGAAGCGGAATGTCTATATTCATTCTTCACTCGACTGGCAGAAGGATGACATCGAATATGCCATCGGCTGCTATGTGGACGACATGAGCCAGGAACTATACGAGGCTTTAGCTGGTGGAAGAGTCGATTTCCTGAGAGACCACAAAAAATTTCAGGATGACATCACCCATGCAGTGAAGAGTTTGGAAAAAATGCTGGACTGAACTCAGTGTTTGAAGACTGGTATATAAAAGCAGTGTGAAGAAATGGGAATAGAACTGATAATATTCGACTTTGACGGAACATTGGGCGACACCCAGCGAACCATTGTCACAACGATGCAAATGACGATTGCAGAACTGCAACTGCCCAAACGTAGTAATGAGTCGTGTTCGGCTACCATCGGATTGCCGTTGGCTGGTTGCTTCAAGACATTGTTTCCAGATTTGTCGGCAGAGGATATCCAGCGTTGCGCTGATACTTATAGGAGAATCTTCTTTGAGAATGTCCACACCATCAAACCTAAGGCGTTTCCTGGAGTCGTTGACACACTGGCTGAATTGAAGAGACGAGGATTCACACTCACCATCGCATCGTCACGTTCCCACAAATCACTCGTAGAACTGGCTCATGACCTACATATCTCTGACTACATCACATACATCATTGCGGCAGATGATGTGGAGAAAGCGAAACCAAACCCTGAACCTGTTCTGAATACTCTTTCTGCCACAGGATTCGTTGCCAGTCGGACCCTCGTTGTCGGCGACATGAGTGTGGATATCCTAATGGGGGCGAATGCAGGTGCCAAGACTTGTGGCGTAACCTACGGAAACGGAACACAGAAGGATCTTGAAGACGCTGGCGCAGATTACATCATCCACAGCATCGACGAACTCATAGGGATTCTGGAGAGCCCCAACAAAAGTTCATACTAAGCTACAAGGCAATATTGTAATCGCTCAAAAAGTTTTTTTGAGCGATTTTCTCTTCGATATTTCTTTATCTCACTTTTTTGTGATAATTTTGTAGTCCATGATTACCAATCTTTTAAAAGAAAATCTCTAATCGACTATGTATTTACCCAAATTATCCAAAAACATTTTATCCCTTTCATCCAACGAAGCGCTTGACTTCTTCATGAAGTCAGAGCAATTTCATGGATTTGAATTACCTGAATACTTTGATTTTGACAAGGTGCTCGCTTTCGTCAAGGAGAGCATTGGCGATAAGCCATATGATGACTGCCTGGCTGACGTCAGTCCTGATGATTTGCCTGATGTCAATCTTGACATCCTTCTCAACAAGGATGGACGCTATGCTGTTCGCCCATTGATTCTCGCCAACCCTTTCTTGTATTACTTTTTGGCAAGAGAATTATGCTGTCCCTCTGGATGGGAAACCATCCAGAAATGCTTTACTGCATATCAGGTTCCACACATCGCCTCTTGTGCACTTCCTGTTGTTCCAGAAAAAGTAGAGCCTTTCCATAAATCTGCAACTATACTGAATTGGTGGAATACCATGGAGCAACGTTCCTTGGAACTATCCCTGGAATATCGGTATATGTTCGTGACTGACATCACGAACTGTTATGGTAGCATCAATCCACAATCTATAGAATGGGCTTTGTCGTGCAAGAACACCAAGTATGAAAACAGTGAGAACCACCGGTTAGCGGAAAACATCAGAAAAAATCTTCGTGCCATGCAACATGGCCATAATATTGGCATTCCTCAGGGAAGTGCACTGTTCGACTTCGTGGGTGAGATTGTGCTTGGCTATTCCGACCTACTTTTACATGAGGCTTTGCAGAAAGAGAGAATCAAAGGATATGAGATTATCCGCTACCGTGATGACTATCGTGTCTTCTGCAACGACAAAGACACGTTAGAACAGATTTCCTATATTCTTCAGTCTGTACTCGAGAGTTTGAACTTTCGCATGAACTCACAGAAGACCAAGATAAGCGATTCGATTGTCTTAGATTCCATCAAATCCGACAAACTGTTCTATATCTACAATACACCCATCTTTAACAAGAAAGGTGTCGATTTCGACAGTTTTGAGAAGCATCTGCTTTACATATTGATGTATGGTCGCCAATTCCCTAATGGAGGGCAACTGAAGACACTACTCTCCGATTTAGACAAGCGCATAAAAGAATGGTTGGAACCATACGAGGAGGAGATTGAAATGCATAACTGGTTTGACAAAAAGAAAGTCAAGAAAGGCAAAGAAACCAAACAACGCCAATTGGCTGGTGGCAGTGTTCGTGCCATGTCGGCCATTGCCATCCAGATTGCATTGGATAATGTGTCAGTGGTTCATTATGCCCTTCGCGTCATCAGCCGAATGGTGGATTCCCTGAAGGACATGAAGGAGAAACAAGACATCATCAACAAGGTTTACGACAAACTCTGCAAACAGCACAATTCAGACTACAACCAGCTTTGGCTGCAGAACATCACTTACACCCAAGACAAGAAGCGCCAAAAATCGCATTACACCATGCGCCTCTGTCAGTTGGTGATGGGTGATAGCCATGAGCCTCTTTGGAACAACGAGTGGCTGAAACCAGAGTTTACCACTCACCTGCCCTACAATTCCATTGTCAACAAAGATACTTTGAAGAAAGTCACCCCCGTAATCACGTTCAGGGAAACAAGGGCCTATTATGAAGGCTTGTTGGACTAAAACTGATAAGTGCCTGGTTGCAGTTCCTTAGGTGACTTCCCTGGCAGAAGCAGCGTGGCGGATGTGCCTTCAGGAACAGTGAAGGAGTAGCTGACAGTGCCATCGGCATTGACCTGCCAACTGCTTTCTATGCGTCCGTATTTCGTGTCGAGATGACCACGAGCGTATGTCATCGTGCCTGTGGGGTCGGGTTCCGGCCGAAGGATGAAGTGGCGGAATCCTGCATTTGAGCGAGATGAAGGTGATATTTGAGATTGATTGGCTTGACCAACGTCCATAACAGGTAGCTTCTCGTCACGCTCAATACCCAAACAACGGTTGATGATCCACTGCCCTACGGCTCCAAAAGAATAATGATTGAAAGAATTCATGGAATTGTTGCCACCAAAACCTGCTGTGTGGGTATAGGAATTGAGACGCTCCCAAATGGTCGTCGCACCCTGTGTGACTGGATAAAGCCATGAGGGGTATTCCTCTTGTTGCAACAAACGATAAGCCACATCGCTACGGCCGTTGTCGCTGAGTACTCGGCTTATCCAGGCTGTAGTGATAAAACCCGTCATCAGCGAATAGGAAGGACACTTCACACCATTGTCCGTCGTGTTCTCGCGCTCAATGCAGGCAACCAATCGTTCCACCATTTTCTGACGCAATTCACCCTCTACGATGTTGAATGCAAGAGGAAGGACGTATGAACCCTGGATATCGATGGGCTGCCCTTTGCGTTTGGGGTCGAAAGCCGAAAAAATGGTCGTTCCTGTCGAAGGGTCGATATAGTGGTCGATGAAGAATCTTTTGCGCTCCTCTATCCGTCGTTGATACTTTTCTGCATCTGCTGTCTTGTGGAGCAAAAGAGCCGTCTGGCGCATGATGTCGAGGTCGTAGATATAGTATGCCTCAAAGAGAAGCGTCTTGTCGTTCTTCCCGTCTTCCAGTCCGAGCCAGTCGCCCAAGTCACCCCACTGCCGTTGCTGCACAAGCAATCCTGTCGCAGGGTCGAAATAATGGTGTTCGATATAATCGATATAAGCAGCCATGGCATCGTAATGGTTGGCCAAGATGTCGATGTCGGCATATTGGAGCCAGCACTCCCAAGGCACAGTGATGCCAGCGCTGCCCCAGAGCAATCCACCGAAACCACCACCCACAGGAGCGATATCAGGGAATCGTCCGTCGGAGGTCTGTACATCGCGCATCGCCTGAGTGTGTTTTCTGAGGAACTCATCGATATCGGCCATGTTGACTGCAGTCCTCGAAAAAACGCTGATGTCACCACTCCACCCCATGCGTTCATTGCGCTGGGGACAGTCGGTAGGGATACTGATGAAATTGGCCAGCATCGACCAACGGATGTTCTGCCAGAGGCGGTTCACCAGCGGATTGCTGCATTCAAAATCGGCGGTGAAACGGTCAATGCTGCTGACGACAAGTCCTTCAACGTCGGCAGTCGGCAGAGGGTCATTGATGCCTGTAATCTCGACGTAACGATAGCCGTGTAGGGTCATGTCGGGAGAAAAAACCTCACAGGGGTCGCCGTGGGCAATGTAGATGTCCTGGGCCATAGCAGCACGGATGTTCTCAAGCATGACTGTACCTGCCTTGTCGCCATATTCAGGCAAATCGGGATAAAGCACTTCGGCATAGCGGAATGTCACCTTCTGTCCCTTACGCAGGTTTCTTAACATCATTCTTGGGAAACCCGCCATGTTCTGTCCCATATCATAGACATAGACTCCTGGCCGTACTTCATTCATCTGAGTTGCCTTCAGTACGGTGTGCAACCCGACAGCGGTACGGGCAGGCAGAAGTTGGAAATCGGTGTAGTCATTGACCTTGGGCTGCGTGCCTCCTCCTTCAGTTGGCAGATGACCTTCGAGTGGCATTTCGCATGCCTTTCGCCATGAACTGGCAGCTGTGGTGTTATCATAAACCTCGCCCTGAAACATGCTGGCGTAGGTCACCTTCGAGCAGTCGCTCACCTCCCAACTATCCGGTTGAGTGGTGACAACCGTCGAGTCGCCGTCCTCATACCTTATCAACAAGCGAGCCATGAAGGCCAACTGGTCGCCAAAGAAATTCCAGTTGCCACCAGAGAAAGTCATGCCTCCAGACCACCAACCTTCGCCCAACCTGACGAACAAGTTGTTGGTCGTATCCAACATCGGCGTGATGTCATACTGCTGATAATAGTGGTGCTTGTTGTACTGGGATAAACCAGGAGCATAATACTCATTGCCCACACGACTGCCATTCAATTCAACTTCATAGATACCTCGAGCCGTGGCAGTGAGGGTGGCTTCTTTGACGGGTTTGGGTTTCAATTGAAATCGGCATCGCAATTCAGGCATCGTACCATGACTCGGGTCTTCCAACACACGAACAGCTTTCTTCCTTTCGCCAATCTTCTGCATCTTCTTGTTTTCGTATAACACGCCGTAAGGTGACCGGTAGTTGTGCACTTCCACGCTGTGAATCGTCGCTTTTTGCCCTGCTTCCATCTCGTAGCCGATGTCGCCCAGTTGCGGGAAAGCGATATAGTCGCCGCCATTGCCCATCGGGTTGAGCACCACGTTGCCCAGTTTACGGCCATCCAGGACGATATCGGCATTTCCCAAACAACAATGGGCCTCGACAACATGTCGTTCAAATGCATCAAAGGTGCCGATGTCGAACGATTTCAGCAGTTCTTCGCCTTTCGATGTATAACCGATTCGCCACACCTTCAGAGAGGCACCTACGTTGAGTTCCAGCTTGATGAATGACTCGTCAAGGCCATTCTCAACGTCAAGGATATTCATGTTACGGCTCATCAGACGTGGGTCGTTGCCTCCGAAAAGCAATGCCATCTTTTCTGATTTCGAGGCTTTGTCCAACTGAACCGTCCAACTGATTCTGAATTGTGGCAAATAGTCGGCAAAAAGCATATACTGGTCGCTGCCTATCCATTTAGCGTCTTCAAACTGAGCATAGCCTGCAGACGGCAAAAAAGCAATCAAGAAAGGAAGTAGTCTTTTCATAGGACGATAACAAACTTTTAATAATCGTGGGTACAAATATAATGTTTTTTCAACAATTATCCATAACTTTGTAATTAGTTTCATGTGAATTAGATTGTTGTGATGTTCTATTTCCTTGAAACGATAGTTCGGCAGAACCAAAACCCTGAAGAATATTGAGGTCAATCCAAATGGACAGAAGAAAATGAACACAATCAACAGAACGAAAGATCCGATGGGGAGAGCCATCGCTGAATACCTCAAGACGGGAAAAGCCAGTAAACTTAGGGTGTTCTCACCAATGTTTGATGAGGATGATATACCCGTGTCCACTCTTTTCCGCAGTTATGAGGACATGCCTGAGATAGAGCGAAAAGCACTGGATATGGCCAAAGGCCGTGTGCTTGATGTAGGTGCTGGAGCTGGCTGCCATTCGCTGGTGCTTCAGGAAAGAGGCATTGATGTGACAGCCGTCGACATCTCACCTCTTTCTGTGGAAACGATGAAAGCACGCGGGGTCAAGAAAGTGCTGGAAAAGGATTTCTTCACGCTGGAGAAACCGTATGATACCATCCTTATGCTAATGAACGGTCTTGGAATCATGGGGACTTTGGAACGTGCACCTGAGTTCTTCAAGCATATCGACAAGATTCTGGCTCCTGGAGGTCAGTTGCTTTGTGACTCCTCGGATATCAGTTATGTGTTCGAGAATGAAGAGGGTGTCATAGAGTACCCAGAGGAAATGGCCTATTTTGGCGAGTTGACCTTCCAGATGCAGTATCTTGACACCATCGGCACCCCCTTTGAATGGCTCTATATCGACCCAGAGACCTTGAAGCGAGTGGCTGAAGAAAACGGCTTCACTTCAGAGGTAATCGTAGAAGGTGAGCATTACGATTACTTGGCAAGAATCACAAGAAAACAATAAAGGGGTCACCTATAAATTATCTCCTGAAAATTGAGCATGAATTCTTTAGTAGATGACCCCTAAAACAGCGTATTCGTATTCAATTGACTACGTTTATAGGGTTGCCTGTAGCAAAAGCCTTAACGTTATTGATTGCCACATTGACCAGGCGAGTCCTTGCTTCCTTGGTGGCCCATGCTATATGAGGCGTGAAAAACGCGTTCGCGCACGACAGTAAAGGGTTGTCGGCGCGTGGAGGTTCCTCTGTTAACACATCGGCGCAAAAGGCCCTCAAGCGATTTTCATTCAGTGCGCAAGCCACATCATAATCATTCACTAACGGACCACGCCCCGTATTGATGAGGATGGCTGTTGGCTTCATCAATTGGAGTGTCTGTTGGTTGATGAGATGGCGGGTGCCTGTTGTCAACGGACAATGCAGGCTCACCACGTCACTCTCTTTCAGCAGTTCGTCCATCGACCTTTTTCCGATACCTGCTGGCAATTGGTCGGCCGCCTTGCTGGTATAGGCCACAACCTTCATGCCGAAAGCCTGTGCAATGTCGGCGACACGTCTACCGATATTGCCAAGTCCTACGATACCGAAAGTCTTGTCGGCCAACTCCGTCAAGGGTGTGTCCCAATAACAGAAGTCTGGACTGGCCGTCCACTCCCCCATCCCATTGGGCTTCGTTTCTTCACCCTCGCTGATTGTCCTGTTCTTGATGGCATAATGTTCTGTACGGTTGGTGACGGTAAGGAGGTGGGCAAACACCATCTGGGCCACACTCTCCGTGCTGTAGGCGGGTACATTGGTGACGATGACACCATGCTCACGGGCTGCATCTATATCGACCACATTGTAGCCAGTCGCCAGCACACCGATATATCTCAACTTGGGCAGCTGTTCTATTTCCTGCCTCCAAAGACAGACCTTGTTCGTCAACACGACATCCGCATCTTTAGCCCGTTCCACGATCTCTTCAGGGCGGGTGCGGTCATACACTGTCAATTCACCGATGCTCTTCAGTGCCTCCCACGAGAGGTCGCCTGGATTGGCTGTATAGCCATCAAGAATTACTATTTTCATAAAGGGTCATCAAGTTTTGATTATTCAGAAAAGACAACTAAAAACGCTGTTGTAGTGATATATGGCAGAAAGGAGCGGCCTTTTCATGCATGGTGGCCAATTCACGGCTGCTGTCGTGACGGTAAATGCGGTTGGTCATGACCAACTGCACACCGGCTTCAGCAGAGAAGGTAAGACCACAAGCGAACCGATGCTCGTAAGTGGGACCCACATTGATGTTGCTTCGGCTATAACGTACATGGTCTGGCAGTTCATCAACACATGGGCGGGTATAGTAGCTATCGGCATCGATACCTGCGCCGAGCGAAATCATGTCTTTGTCCGACGGATGATACTCCATCTGAAACTTTGGCAATGTGAGGTTGAGCGTCCATTGCGGGTTGAAAGTATGACGATAGGTAATCATCGGAAAAACAGGAATCTTGGAGAAGGTGTTCACCAATCCAATCAATCCGACTCCAAATTGTGTCTGGCGTGTTTGTTTAAACATCAGCATGGCTGTACCTATAGCCGACCAACGCTCGTAACCGTACTGACTGAAGTCGCAGCCTACCGTTCCCATGACCATGAGTGGCTTGCCCCATAATCTCAGATACGTCATACCCATGATATTGCCAGCAAACTGATGATGAGCAGACGAAGTGAATCCATAATCCATCAGGCGGTTATCGCTATTGAAATGTTGGTGCAGATGGTTGTAGCGAAGGGAGGCTGTCAGTCTGGAGAAACCTTTCGAATAGATGTGATAACTCACCCCAAGACTTGCTTTTGTAAAAGCGTCCGTAGAACCTTGTTCCACCGTCTTATCGTCTTTTGTGATATGGTAGTCGCCACCGGGCCGTGCTGTCAAATCAGCGCTCAAAGTCAATCGGCTTTGATTGGTCTGAAGTCGTGCACGGGCAGAGTCAGCAGGCTCAACAGCAAGTGCGCTCGTCGCCATGTTGAAGGGGACGAACAGCGCACAAATCACTGATTGATGTTTATGTATGAACAACATCGTCTATGATTGATGGGATTATTGGCAAGGAGCAAAGTCATCCCTTTGCCATTTTGTATATCGCCTCCATGTCCTCGGCTTTCAACACCTTCAGACAACCGCAGGTGGCTGTGAAGTCACGACTGCACTTGCGAGTCATCTCACGGATTTCATCTTCGGTGATTTCACGTCCGATGAGCTCACGGATGTTCGTGGGCATACCGATGGCATGATAGAAACGCTCCATGGCCTCAATGCCTTTCAAAGCGGTACTTTCAGGGTCGGTGAAATCATTGGGCACATCCATCACATTGACGGCGAAACGCACAAAACGACGCAAGTTCTGATGCATCACATAGCGCGCCCAGCTTGGCCAGATAGCTGCCAGACCGGCTCCGTGAGTGACATCGAACATGCCACTCAATTCGTGTTCCAACTGATGAGTGGCCCAGTCGTCGCTTACGCCACATCCCGTCAGTCCATTGTGAGCTATACTACCACCCCACATAATCTGAGCACGCTGGCGATAGTCCTCGGGGTTTTTCAGTACGTCGAACACGGCTGTCTTCATCCTGCGCAATAAGGCTTCTGCCAAGTCGGTCGTCAAGTCCATGTCGTCGTCAATGGTGAAATAACGCTCCATAGTGTGCATCATCATGTCGGTCACGCCAGCGGCTGTCTGATAAGGAGGCAGCGTAAAGGTGCGACGCGGATTCATAATGGCAAACTTGGGACGCGACATGTTACTGGAATAGCCCAACTTCACATCACCGTCCTCATTAGTGATGACACTTGCCTCGCTCATCTCACTTCCTGCAGCAGGGATAGTCAGCACTGCGGCAACTGGCAACATGCACTTGGGCGAAGCCTTGCCCAGATAGAAATCCCAGACATCCCCCTCATAGCAAACACCATAAGCAATGCACTTGGCTGAGTCAATCACACTGCCACCACCCACTGCAAGGATGAAATCAACGCCTTCGCTACGGCTGAGTTCGATACCCTTCTTCGCAAGAGACAATCTCGGATTGGGCACTACACCGCCAAGCGTCACATAAGCCACGCCACCCTCAGTGAGCAGTTTGCAGATTTTGTCGAGCAGACCTGAACGAACAGCACTCTGTCCGCCATAGTGAACCAGCACCTTTGTACCGCCATATTTCTTCACCAGACAAGCAACCTGCTCCTCTGAATGTTCGCCGAACACAACTTCCGTCGGCGCATAGTAATTAAAATCTTTCATATAGTTGATAGTTATTTTTTCTGTAATGACAACCTTCAGCACTGACAGGAACGCTTCTACATCGTTTTATCCTTGCTGTTAGAATAGTTTTCTTGTTTTCTCCATTGCCTCAATCACCTGGTCGCACCATGAATCGAACTCTGAATCCTCTATTTGTGCTTCTGGATGATTTCTAAGATAAGCTAAGGCATAGCGTACCCCCTGGTCGAAACGAGTGGTAGCGCAGAAACCGGGGACGACCCTCTTCAACTTGGAGCAATCGAAGACCACTGTAGCAGCCTTGTCGCCTAAGAGGTTGCCTTCAAAATCATAGGCTGCAGGTGCAACTGCGGCAAGGAAATCGGAGGCAACATAATAAGGTTTAAAAGGCACACCGAGGGCATCTGCTACAGTCTGATATATCTGATTCCAGGTCAGCGACTCGTCTGACATAATCTGGAATGCCTCGCCGATGGCTTGAGGGTTGCCTAACAATCCGATGAATCCCCGTGCGAAGTCCTCGTTCCATGTGAGGGTCCAAAGGGAACTGCCGTCGCCGTGAACAATGACTGGTTTACCTTCCATCATTCGCTTCAGCACTTGCCAACTGCCTTTAAGCCCATGAACGCTGAGGGGTACGCCCCGTTCACAGTAAGTATGGCTCGGACGTACAATAGTCACAGGAAAGCCATCCTCTCTATAGGCTTTCATGAGCAGTTCCTCACAGGCAATCTTATTGCGCGAATACTCCCAATGTGGGTTGGCGAGCGTTGTCCCCTCTGTGATGACATATTGACGAACGGGTTTGTTATAGGCAGAAGCTGAACTGATAAAGACATACTGCTTCGTACGTCCTGAGAAGATTTTGATGTCTCTTGCCACCTGTTCGGGAACGAATCCTATAAACTCACACACGGCATCGAACGTCTCGTCTCCGAGTTTTGCGACTACTTCGTCTGTATGGTCGTTGATATCTCCATTCACCAAACGAACTTCTTGAGGTATGTCCCCGTTTCGGTTACCACGGTTAATCAACCAGAGTTCATGACCACCAGCCACGAGTTGTCTTGTGATGGCACTGCTGATGGTACCAGTTCCACCTATCATTAAGATTTTCATAGTCGTAGTCTTTTAGTTGATTAGTCATCCATTGGATAGCGCACACCCCATTTCTGTCGGAGACCGTCCATGAGCTGCATGATATAGAGGGTTTCTTGATGGTGCATCTCACAAGGTTCCAAGAGGCCTTCCAGCAAGGCTTTTCGACATGCCACGAACTGGTATTCGTAGCCTGTAATCTGCTGGGGTACATGAATAGTTTCCACATAAGTGCGGTCGGGACCATTCACAGTGATTTTCTGAGGATTGTTGATGTTGTCGATAATGAGATTTCCCTCTGTACCAGCAATGACACCGATGTTGTCGCCAACACATGAAGCGCTCGACTGAAGGTTGCACAGTACACCGTCGGCCAAGACGAGACTTATGGCATTCGTCAGGTCCATACCTGTCTTGCTCTTCACACACTGGCTCTCTATACTGAGGATATTGGCCGAGAAGAACATCCGCACGAAATTGAGGGCATAGACACCGAGGTCGAGCAAAGCACCACCACAGAGGTCGGGACGCATGATGCGTGGTTTGTCGCCCATAGAATAACCCAGAGTGGCGGTGACAAGGCGGGGAGTGCCGATTCGTCCGCTGCTGATGAGGTCACGGACAATGGTAACGGCTGGTTGATAACGTGTCCAAATGGCTTCGGCCAAAAACACTTTCTTCTCGTGAGCCAGTTCAACAATCTCTGCCGATTCACGGTGATTGGCCATAAAGGCCTTCTCCACCAAGCATGGTTTACCTGCCTGCAGAGCCTTTCGTGTGACATCAAAATGGTGGGAATGGGGCGTGGCTACATAGACCAAGTCTACATCTGCATCAGCAATCAATTCGCTATAGGAACCATATGCCTTTTTCATGTCCCATTGCCGGGCAAAAGCCTCGGCTTTTTCCAATGACCTCGAGGCGATGGCGTATGCTTCGCATTCTTGTAATCCATTCAGTGTAATAGCTGCCTTTTCGGCAATCCATCCTGCGCCGACAATACCGACGCGCAAAATTCCATCTTCTTTCATCTCGTTAATAAATGTGTTGTTGTTAGTTATCGTTTGAATAGGCACACTATCATCTTGTTTTTCATCATATTTCCAAAGTTTATCAAGTGTATTGCAAATTTAGGAAAAATCCCCGAATCAACAATACATATTATATAAGAAAAACACTCGTATGACAGAAAAACGAAGCTAAGACCAGAAGAGACCAAGTCCGATGATGAATTGACGAACACAAATGCGAATGCAAAGGATGGAATCGGGACATGCACCAATACAAAGAAGCGAGCATGTTTTTATAAGGCTTTTCTTGCGTATGTCAAGTTTTTTATGGAATTTTGTGCGAAAATTAAACATGAGTTCAAACTAATATCTCAATAAGAGACAATAGAAAAAAGGTATGAACATCGAACAAGTACGAGAATACACATTGTCGCTCAATGGCGTCACCGAAGACCAACCTTTCGGCGACGACCTCATCACCTTCCGATTGGAAGGAAAGATTTTCCTTTGCCTCAACTTAGGTGGTGACGAACACGACCCAGAAGGCTCCGCCCTAAGAATGGCACTGAAATTATCACCAGAGAGAAATGAAGAATTGCGGGAACTATTCCCCACAGTGAAACCTGCCTATCATTGGAACAAGAAGCATTGGAGTGACGTGTATTACGAACAACTGGAAGAGACGCAAGTGAAGGAATGGATTAGGGAATCTTATCAACTCGTAGCGTCGAAACTGCCTAAAGCAATTAGAAATAAATACATACCCAAATTGGTTTTACACAGGAAATGGTTCAGCGAACTGACCCTTGATGAGTTATACGAACTATTGAGGATTCGTAGCGAGGTGTTCGTGGTGGAACAGAACTGTGTATATCAGGATATGGATGGAGACGACCAGAAGTCCTATCACCTGTGGTTGACCATGGCCGACAAAATCGTCGCCTTGGCTCGTGTCTGCCCTGCCGGCACACACATGAATGAAATCTCCATCGGTAGAGTTATCACCACAGAACGAGGCAAAGGGTATGGCAAGCAAATCATGCTTCATGCCATCGAGGCCGCAAAAGAGCATTTCCGGGCAACACAAATAGACATAGAGGCACAGGAGTACGCAAAGGGATTCTATGAAAGTGTCGGTTTCAAACAGTCATCAGAACCGTTCATGCTTGATGGCATCCCACACATCAAAATGACTTGGACAAAAGAAAGTACAGATTGAGTCTCATTAGTAAAAAAGGATTGCTGTTTCGTTTCAGACATTTTTTTTCTTATTTCAGACAACAGTTTATTCACGAAATTGTTATAACTTTACAACTTGAAACGTTTTACCACTAAAACGTCCATGATTTTATAAAAATCAACAGATAGATAACTTTACCATTCTAAAAATCAGTGATAAGAATATGAAAGAGAAAGTATTACAGGCTATGCGCGAGGCAGGCAAACCCGTCTCGGCTGGCGACGTGACAAAGGCACTGGGTGCTGACCGTAAGGAAGTTGACAAGGCTTTCGCCGAATTGAAGAAAGAGGGTGCGATTGTATCGCCCGTCCGTTGCAAGTGGGCTCCAGCCCAATAACCCATGGCACTGCTTTTCGGACTACTCATCCCTCTATTAGGAACAATGCTCGGGGCGGCTTTTGTCTTTCTGATGAAGGACGAGATGTCGCCCCGGCTCCAAAAAGCATTGTTAGGCTTTGCCTCTGGAGTGATGGTGGCGGCTTCTGTATGGTCGCTGCTCATACCCGCAATGGAGATGGAGGTCGACAAGGGTGAGTGGTCGATACTTCCTGCAGCCATGGGATTTTTGTTGGGTATCGGTTTCCTGCTTCTACTCGACGAACTGACACCCCATCTTCATTTAGGCACAGACAAACCTGAAGGACCACGTTCCCATCTTTCGCGAACATCTATGCTTGCGCTGGCCGTCACCATCCACAATCTGCCAGAGGGCATGGCCGTCGGAGTGGTATTCGCTGGTGCAGAGAATGGAGCAGCAGGTTTGTCTTTAGCAGGAGCCCTGGCTGTATCCATCGGCATCGCCATCCAGAATGTACCTGAAGGAGCCATTATCTCTATGCCTATGAGAGCAGCAGGAAACGGAAAGTGGCGTTCTTTTTTCATCGGCAGTCTAAGTGGAGCAGTGGAGCCTATAGGAGGTTTGGCCATTGTGCTGTTGGCCTCACTGATGACTCCCGTTTTGCCTTATATGCTCTCCTTTGCCGCCGGTGCCATGTTTTATGTCGTAGTAGAAGAACTCATCCCTGAAGCCAGTGAGGGAAAACATTCTAATCTCAGCACTATTGGCTTTGCCATTGGATTTGTGTTGATGATGGTACTCGATGTTGTAATGGGATGACCCCATTGACATCATACAAGAAAAAACGCATTTTATAATTGGACAGACTACTTTCATACATCGTCAGATTCATTGTTTGGCTTTCGGGATTTGCAAAACCGCTATCCCGTTTGGGGCTTTGTCGCTACGACGAATGGAGCGAGGGTAAGAAACTGAAGATACTGCTCGCAGGCTACAATGGCGCCAGGAATACAGGTGCCGATGCGCGTGTGGTAGCTTTAGTCAAGCAACTCAATGACGCTTTAGGAACAGAGAATGTGGATTTGACGGTGATGACACTCGATGACGACAACGTCAAGGGATATTTCCCAGGCCACGTGCATCAATGGACATTCACCACCATGTTCTTCTGGTCACTGCTGCGGGCAACCTCCCAACACCATGTCGCCATATTGTGTGAGGGTTCCACCCTGACCACCACCTTCGCCAAGGCTCTTTCCGTGTTCTACTGTCAGGCTGCGGGCATTATGCGGCGACAAGGAAAACCCTGCATCGCCTACGGTTCAGAGATAGGTCATTTGGATGGCTGGTTGGCAAAACTGAGCCACGACCTTTGTCGTGACACCTATTTCATTGTACGTACGGAGGTTTCATTGAAAAACCTGAAAACACTGGGACTGAAAGGCCACGTAGGAACCGATACTGCATGGCCATTCTTGACAGAAGAAGGCGAAAACTGGGCGAGAAACCAACTCAAGGCAGATGGATGGGACGGTAAAAAGCCATTGTTGGGTGTAGCTGTTGTCAATCCTTTCTGGTGGCCCGTCTGCCCTTCCCTATGGCGTTGGACAAAGGGTGTGCTGACTGGTCATCATACCCTGCAGTACGACAAGTTTTACTTCTTCAGCGACAGCGAGGAAAGAAGAGAGAAATTTCAGCATTACCTAACTGAAATTGCTCAGGCTATCAACCGATATCAAAAGGAGCATGATGCCTTCGTAGTCATTCTGGGTATGGAGAAACTCGATGAGGAAGCCTGTAAACGTTTTGCACAACTGTTGGAAGGACCATATCAGATATACCACTCGAAGAACCACAATGTATTCCAGATGACAGGTTTGCTACGACAGCTCTCCATGTTGGTGACATCGCGTTATCACGCTGCCGTTCTCAGTATGGAGCGAGCCATACCCTACGTGGCGGTCTCGATGGACGGACGACTCGACGGCGTCGTCCATGAGGCTGAACTTGCCGACAATTATCTTCATCATGTAGAAGACACCGACTTGGGAAACCGCATTACTACTTCTCTCCAACTGGCCGATTGTCATCGAAAGGAAATTTCTGAAACAATCAGGAAGCATCAGGCAATCAACGAGAACAGAGTAAAAGAGATGAGTCAATTCTTTGTATCATGGCTGAAAGAACAGTTTTCTTAACAGGCGCCACAGGCGTGTTGGGCACAGAGGTCGTGCAACAACTGCTCTCAACCACCGAATGCACTATCCGGGTTCTGGTGAGGGCGGCGTCAACGGCTGATGCCATTCATCGTCTACAAGCACTTTGGTGGGAAGACCCAATCCTATCTGCTGCCATCGGGCATCGGGTTCTCCCTGTGGTGGGTGACATCACTCAGGAAGGTCTGGCTATGAATGAAACGCAATATGAGAGTGTTATCACAGAGACAACCCACTTGATTCACAGTGCCGCTGAGACGGGCATCCAGAAATCGAAGGACGAACTCTGGCGCATGAACGTCGAGGGCACACGGTATGTGGTTCAGTTAGCCGAAAAGATGCCGCAACTGCAACGCTTCACCCATATCTCAACAGCTTATGTGGCAGGCACACACAGGGGATTGATTCTGGCGGACGAACCTCTTCCACAACATTTCTCCAGTCTCTACGAAGAGAGCAAGGCTGAGGCGGAACGTGTGGTCATTTCCACATCATTACCCTTTACCATTTGCCGTCCAGGCATGATTGTCGGCAACAGCCAGACTGGACGAACTCGAAACTTCAACACGGTCTATTATGTGCTGAAACTAATGCTGCAAGGCCGACTGAAATGCTTGCCTGTCAGCCGAACGCAGACGGTCAACATCATGCCTGCTGACGAAGTGGCCCGAGAGGTGGTGTCGCTGACATTCCATCAAAAGGCTGAAGGAAAGACATTCCACTTAACAGCACCCAAAGAGCATCTGCCACAGGCTTGTGAACTGGTCAACGAAGTCAGAGCATGGGCTAAGGAACACTTGCAAATCAACATTCCCAAACCCATATACATTCCTGCGACACTCTTACGTACACTTGGCAGACGATACAATGCAGGCAAGGAAGCGAAACACCGCAACCTCATGTCGAACCTCATGGCCTTGATGCCATATTTTTTCGACGACCACGAATTTGACCGTACCCACACAGATGAACTGACGGGCTGCTACCACCTTGACTGGCGCAGTTTTCTGCCCACAATGCTTGACTTTGCTTGCCGCCACAACTTCATGCGCTTGTCGGACAAGTCCATCTTCGAGCAAGCCGTCATCCGTCGCGAGAGCCGTCACTACCCCATCACTTATTATAATATCACCACCCAAGGCACGGAACAAGTGACAGGTCAGGAGATGAACCAACTCGTCAACCACTTTGTCAACCGTCTGACAGCACTCGGTGTACAACCAGGCGACAAGGTCGCTCTCTCTGGTGTCAACTGCACAGAACACGCGGCCATCGACAACGCCATCGGACTGAAAGGAGCGGTCAGTGTGCCCATCTATTACACAACCCCAGCCGATGAGATTGCCTTACTGCTGCAAAAGAGCGGTGCACGCTGGTTTTTTGTGGGAGATGAGCGCATCAAACAGAACTTGGCCAAAACCCCTGCCAATGTGACTATTATTCCCTTTGGGCCACTTGGCGACAAGTCAAATGTGCAAGTCCATGGCTTGGAAGAAAGACCGAATCACGTTATCTGTTCTCCTAATGATCTCGCCACTATTCGCTACACCTCTGGCACGACCGGCGAACCAAAAGGCGTTATGTTCAGTTTCAGCCAACTGAAATGGATGGGCGAGGTGCTCACTAACCTGCTTTCTTGGCATGACCGCAACAGCGAGATGCGCTATCTGTCGTTCCTGCCAATGAGCCACGTCGTAGAAGGCATCCTGGCTTCCTATGCCCCCTATTGCATGCTCTGCAATGCCAAGGTTTACTACCTGAATGACTTCCGTATGCTGACTCAGGCACTGCCGAAAGTCCGTCCCACCGTGTTCTTCTCCGTACCACGTTTTTATGAGAAATTGTGGGAGCTGATAGAACAGAACCCATTGGGCGCCAAATACCTTGCAATGAAGGAAGGACTGATGAAGCGGATGACAGGGAAATTGCTACGCAGCATCGTACTGCGCAAGGCTGGACTTGACCAATGCGCCCAACTGCTCGTCGGCTCAGCGCCCATCAGCGAAGAACTATTACTGCGTTTCCGCGCCATGGGCATAGAGATACATAACGCATATGGCCAAACCGAAGCGCCTCTGATTACCCTCAACCGCATGGGCGACAATGTCATACCCAGCATCGGTACACCACTGCCTGACACCACTGTCACCGTCAATCCTGATGGTGAACTGATTGTACGTGGACCTCAAGTGGCATTGGGATATTATCAATTAGAAAGCGACACCTTTCAGAACGGTGAACTCCACACCGGCGACTTAGGCAGTATCAGCAGTGATGGACACGTCTATATCGGAGGACGAAAAAAGGACATACTCATCACATCATACGGCAAAAACATCAACTGCACGAAGATAGAACAACGATTGATGGCCATCCCTTGCATTCAACAAGCACTACTGGTAGGCGAACAACGACCATACTGCACCGCCTTGCTCTGGACTGTGGGGCAGACAGATACCCTTGAACAAGACATCGAACGGATGAACCAATCTCTCTCCCACCCTGAACAGGTGAAGCGGTGGTGCATCATTGAAACACCACTGAGTATTCAAAACGGTGAACTGACACCCAACCTAAAAGTAAAGCGCAACGTTGTCATAGCACATTACAACCGAGAAATCAATGAAATGTATGCTGGTCAATAACACCCTATTTCGCCGCATAGAACTTCAGCAACTGATGAACCTCACGGCACGCGCCTTCGGAAAGCCATCCAAACGCATCTGGACGCTTCCGAACGACGAAGCATTGCACGTCTATGCCGAATACACCCGCGACCACTTGCAAGACAACATGAATGAGAAGTTGCTGCAGCGAATGAACAAAGAGGCCTACAAGATGGGAAGGTTGCTCCGCAGCGTGTTCTTCCTGAAACAGCAGGCAGACATAGAGCGTTTCACTATTGCCCTATATCGTAACATCGGCATCGAACTGGACGGCTCTATCCCTGGACAACTCTGTTTCCGACGGTGCTTCTTCAGCCATTACTATACACCCGACATCTGTTTGGCAGCATCAGCTCTCGATGATGGCATCATACGGGGACTGACTGGTAAAGGACGACTGACTTTTCAACAGCGTATTACCGAAGGGTGCAAATGCTGTATGGCCACTTTTCATGATGCTGAAACAACAAAGTGAATTCCTATTCACCTATGCCTTCACAACAAAATAAGACAATCTACAAACAAATGACAAAAAAAGCAATTGTAATAGGAAGCGGTGCCGGAGGTGCTATGGCGGCAAAGATGCTGGCCAAGAGTTTCGACGTGACGGTATTGGAACAAGGCAAGGCATTCAAGCCCTTATCACTGCCATTGGAACAGTTGGCAAAATTCCGCAAAACAGGTCTTTATTTCGATGAGCGACTTATCCAACTGCTTTTACCAAATATGCGCATCGACCGTCATCCCGAGATGGTAATAGTCTACGGCAGAGGCATTGGTGGGACCACCACCTTGGCCACTGGCAACGCCGTGCGTGCAGACGAGGGACTGAAGAAAATCGGCATCCATCTTGACAAGGAATTCGATGAACTCTATCAAGAGTTGCCTATCACCACAGACCATCAGAACCGATGGTCGCCCATCACAAAACGGACTTTTGAGGTGATGCAAGAGATGGGGTTTGACCCTCAACCCATGCCGAAGTTGCTACGCCCCAAGCAGTGTAAAATGTGCGGGCATTGCTCCATAGGTTGCCCCACTGGTGCAAAATGGGACACACGTGAATTACTTGACGGCATAAAGGTTATCACAGGATGCAAAGTCACTCATATCGACATTGATGACCGACAAGCCAAACGAATACATGCAAAAAAAGGGCTACAGCAGCTGACTTTTGAAGCTGATGTCATCATCGTAGCGGCTGGCGGCTATGGTACACCCGATATCCTACGACAATCTGGCATCGAGTGCCAGCCAAGACTTTTTGTCGATCCTGTGCTTTGTGTCGCCGCACCAATGGAGAAAGCCCATCAAGACCACCAATTGCTGATGCCTTTCGTGAGCAGTCGCGAGAAGTACATCATCTCGCCCTATATGGACTGGCTCAGTTTCTTTTTCAACAAGCAATGGCGCAAACCGATGGACAGTATGGCGAGCCTGATGATTAAGTTAGCCGATGTGGAACAAGGCGATGTACACCATAATAAAATGAAGAAAACACTCACAGAGAACGACCATCATTATCTAAAGCGTGGCGTTGAAGACTGCCGTGAGATTCTTATGCGTATGGGAGCAAAGGAAGAAGACATCTTTCTTGGCACGCTCAATGCGGGTCACCCAGGCGGCATGTTGCCTTTGACGGCTACAGAGTCTGAAACGCTCCACTCCCCCCTCCTTCCCGACAATCTATACGTGGCCGATGCTACCATCCTGCCTCAGTCTCTCGGTTTGCCACCCATGCTCACCATCATGGCTTTAGCCAAACGTATTGCATCAATTATTTCCAATTGATATCGGAGGATACACTAACTTTATCAACTGCGAGAGTCGCTGTTAGAAAACCTGCCATTTTCCATGATTTTTATGGGAAACGGCTGTTTTTAGATGTCCCATGAAAAAACGATAAACATCTATTATTGAGAAAAGTTTGGTGGATTCGTGAAATCGTTATATCTTTGTATTTGGTCTATAATGTAAAGGAATATATGGGAACATTCATCAACATAGGAAACGCAGGATTCCAGTCATTCCGAAGAGGCGAATATATTGATAAGTCGGGGTTGATTGCAGTGGTCAACCAATCACTCTTCACAGAGCAACGCTTCAGTTGCGTGACACGTTGTCGTCGATTCGGCAAGTCGATGGCGGCAAAAATGCTGTGTGCATACTATGACCATACTTGTGATTCACGGAGTCTGTTTGCAGATTTGGCTATCGCCAAAGACCCGTCGTTTGAGGAGCACCTCAACAAATACGCAGTGATCTATCTCGACATGACTGCCTTTGTATCAAGATTCCATGATGACGATATTGTCGGCAAGATTGATGACACACTGAAGTCCGATGTCTTAGATGCATATCCGTCTGTTTCGGTAAAAGATGATGACGACCTGATGGGTTGTCTCATCCGTATCATGGAAGCCACTGGCGAGCAGTTCGTCTTCATCATCGACGAGTGGGATGCCATCTGCCGTGAGTTCAGTCCTGGCACCCAGGCCATGGATCGTTATGTCAACTGGCTGCGACGGATGTTCAAGGAAGTGAACGCCAGCAGGGTCTTCGCTGGCGTGTATATGACAGGCATCCTCCCCATCAAGAAATACAAGACAGAATCCGCGCTCAACAACTTCATCGAGTACTCCATGGTTGACCCTGGGGATATGGCAAGTTTCTTCGGATTTACAAAAGAAGAGGTGAAAACACTGGCAGAGAAGCACAACGCAGATTTCGACGAGTTGGAGAAATGGTACGACGGTTACCAAATAGGCGATGAACTGTCGATGTTCAACCCTAACTCTGTCATGCAAGCCATCAAGAAGAAGCAGTGTCGCAGTTACTGGGCTTCAACGGGTGCTTTTGATGCTGTGGCTCATTATATCCAGATGAACTTCGAGGGACTGAAAGACGACATCATCCGTATGTTGGCAGGAGGACGAAGTAACGTGAATCCGACTGGTTTCCAGAATGACATGTCTATTGTACGAACTCGTGACGATGTACTAACAGTACTCATCCATTTGGGCTACTTAGCCTATGACTGGAAAGATGAAGAATGCTACATCCCCAACAAGGAAGTATCGGGTGAAATGGAGAACGCCGTAAAAACCACCAACTGGCTTCCTATAATCAACGCTTTGCAGCAATCGAAACAACTGCTTCAAGACACGCTCGACGGCGACTGCGAGGCAGTGGCACGTGGTGTGGATGCCGCGCATGACGACCAAACCAGCATCCTCTCCTACAACAACGAGAACTCACTGGCCTGCGTATTGAACATCGCCTACTACTATGCACGCAATGAATATATCATCCATCGGGAGTTGGCTTCAGGAAAGGGCTTTGCTGACTTGGTGTTCATTCCGCGGAAGCATGTCGATAAACCTGCCATGGTGGTGGAACTGAAGTACAACAAGGACGCCGACACCGCCATCAACCAAATCAAGCGCAAGCAATACCCCAAGAAACTGGCTGAATACACAGGCAGTCTGTTGCTTGTGGGCATTACCTATGACAAAAATGCCAAGACGCACGAGTGCCTGATAGAAAGCATCTGATTTTGCTTCTTTCCCTTAAAGAAAAACATATTATTTCCCGACAGGCTTGTTTATCGGGATTGCCATATTTTAACACCACAACAAACCAATATTTGATGATTTATGAGAACATTAGCATTCATTTGCACGGCATTGATGGCGTTATGCCTCGCGTCATGTGCGCAGAAAAAAGAGAACAAAGAAATGAAGAAAGTATTAGTGGCTTATTTCTCGGCATCAGGTGTGACCAAAACTGCCGCAGAACAACTGGCTGAGGTGGCAGGAGCTGACTTGCATGAAATCAAACCTGCCCAACCGTATTCGGATGCCGACCTCGACTGGAGAGACTCGCTTTCACGTTCTTCCATTGAGATGAAAGACAAAAACTCCCGTCCGGAAATAACCGACAAACTCAATGACATCCAAAACTACGATGTGGTCTATGTCGGTTTCCCCATCTGGTGGAACACCACTCCGACCATCGTCAACACTTTCATGGAAGCATATGATTTCAACGGCAAGACGGTTATTCCATTCGCCACATCTGGAGGCAGCGACATCGATAATGCCTGTGAAGACTTGAAAGCCGCATATCCAAACGTGAATTGGAAAGAAGGCAAACTGCTGAACGGAGTTTCCAAGGAAGACATGGAGTCTTGGGTTAAAGGTTTATAATTCACATGAGACAAATCCACCTTTCCTAACTTCAAATGAGTTACCCCAAATTCATCATCACCATGGAGGGTTATCTCCGTTTAGGTATGGTCAATCAGCACAAAGACTTGCTAAAACAAGGTGAGCAATGTATAGGTGGCGGTTATTACCGTTTCGATTTTGTATCGAATTATATCATCCTCGACAGGGAGTCTTTCGATTTCGGATGTCCCAAATGGCATCTATTGGACACGTTGAAGGTGCCATCCGTATATCGTGGCCTGCGAATAGTTTACAAATACGACGATGGCTTCCATGAGGATTTCGATGTAAGTGAGAAACTCAAGATTGAGTATCAGTGATTTCCCGCTTTTTTTCATCCATAATTAACGGTGTATGCAAAGATTGATGACCTTCATAATAAGCCTGTTGATGGCAATCAACAGCAGTGCGCAGTTTAAGGATTTTCATATCCTTGGCGGTGAGTTGAGCAACTCAGCAGCGACATCGGTGGACGACATCGAAGAGGTGATGCCACGAATGAAACAATTAGGGCTGAACACGGTGTTGGTGCCCGTCTATTGGGAACTCATGGAACCCGTTGAAGGTCAGATGGATTTCGCGCTTACCGACCGTACCATCGACGTAGCCCGTGAACAGGGGCTGAAAATCGTGCCGCTTTGGTTTGGGGCTTGGAAAAACTCCATGTCGTGCTATGCGCCTGCATGGTTCAAGCGCGATGTGAAGCGGTTTCCAAGAGTAAAGACTGCCGAAGGCAAACCTTTGGAGATTGCCACCTGTTTCAGTGACAACGTACTACAAGCCGACTTGAAGGCCTTCTCCACCCTTATGCAACATATCGCTGAGAAAGACCCACAACGCGATGTGGTCATCATGATGCAGATTGAGAACGAAATCGGTATGCTGGAATCGGCACGCGACCACTCCCCACTGGCAGAGAAAGCTTATCGCCAACAGGTGCCACAGACTTTACTCAAGGCATTGGGCATCAAGCAACGAGGTACTTGGGCTGAGGTCTTCGGCATCGATGACTATGCCGATGAAAAATTCATGGCCTGGCACTATGCATGCTATGTGGAGCATCTGGCAAAAGCTGCAAGGACAATTCACGACATGCCTCTCTACGTGAACGCCGCAATGAACAGCCGAGGTCGTAAACCTGGTGAATACCCATCGGCCGGTCCTTTGGCACATTTAGCTGACATCTGGAAAGCTGGCGCTCCCAGCATCGACATTCTCGCTCCCGACATCTACGATACAGGTTTCAAGTCGTGGGCTGCACAATATGCTATGCCTTTACGGCCACAGGAAAACGGAGCATCGGGTATCGGAGGCAAGGTGAAGAACCGCCTTTTCATACCCGAGAGCCGTTGCTGTGAGAACAGTGGCGTACGTGCCATGTATGCATTCGGTGAACACCAAGCACTTGGTTTCTCACCTTTCGCCATCGACCAAGCATCATCCAAAGAAACAGCGTCTGTAACACAAGCATACACCCTTTTGTCTCAGGTCTTCCTTTTGAGACCACAAAACTCATGGGGAATTCTCTTCGACCAAGAAGACCGTGAGCGAGTCATCGATGACGAAGGCGTGGTGATGACCTGCCGTCATTATTTCACCTTGCCCTGGGATTCACGCGCCACAGATGGTTCAACATGGTTGGAAGGTGGTGCCATAATGATTCGTTTGGGCAAGTATGACTATGTGTTAGCTGGTAGCGGTGTGGTCATCGACTTCAAAACTCGCACAGAGAAACAGCAGGAGCAACAGAAAAAATTAGGAGAAGACGGTTTTGCAGAGGCGGGTACTAATTCCGCATCGTCCGCATCCCAATTTTCAGGCTCTCGTTTGGGACTCCTATCCGTCGATGAGGTCACCATTGACGAACATGGCCAGCTACAATTCCTTCGCCGACATAATGGCGACCAAAGCCACCAAGGCCGTCATGCCCGCATCAGCGTCGGAGAATGGAAAATCCTGCATATCAAACTATATGAATACCGTTAGCCATGGATCATTGGTCTGGCCAATGGGGTCTCCTTTCCTTCGATGTATTGACCTCTGAACATCATTGACATCTTCTATTATACATATTATACTGACAACTTTGACAATAGAATCGTCATCACTTCACGAATGTTTCGTCGGTAGTGAAGAGAGTTTTTCAACCATAAGGTGCCTGTTTCCAGATATGCTTTTTTGTTCACTTCAAGCATCATCGACTGGTAAAGGAAGGGACAGTCTGGGGTTTCTGAATTGCTGTACGGATTGTTGATGCCCACCTTATAACCATTTTCTTCGAAGATATTCACTGCCGTCTCTATTGTTTCCTTGTCTGGTTGAGACCAGTCCTCGTTGAAACCAATGCATACGTCCACCTCACTCATCTCACTGGGAAAAGAGTGACAGTCGAGAAGCAATGCGCCTTCACAAAGGTGATATCTCAGTCTCTGTTGATGCCAATGCCATAAACCAAGAAGTATCCGTTCACTCCGTTCCGGAACCGTCCGGATGTAGCCATCAAAACTGCGGTATACTATCCCCTGCCCCAATTGCTCCAATGGGTCATTCCACAATCTTTCCGCATCGACGATGAATCTTGAATAAGGGAAACGTACAGTTCGTATCCCTTCGCTCTTATAGCCATGGAAGAGAAAATCGGTGTGCCAGTCCGTCCATTTCAGCACAATCTCATTAATGAATCGTTCATCAATGTTCCAAAAACTCAATTGATTATCATACAAACCTTCTATCGAAGCATGTGGTTCGTTAAGAACAATCCGTGTGTATTGCATGTCGTTATTTTTTAGTTAATACTCTACTTAACTCGCATCATCTTACCACCGTGGCATAACGTAAACTCGGTTGGTGTGCATTGAAGCACTCTTGATGCCAATATCAAGTGCAAAGTTAATCATCACATTCCAATTGAACAAATCAACGTCCACATTTTTGTATCATCGCCATAAAGTTCACCGTTTTTACCTGCGGTGAATCGTTGGACGCTCGGAAAAAGCACGAAAAAACAAGTTTTTCTGCATTTTTCTGTCGCTTATATCACGATTTACCTGTGGTGAATCGTTGGACGCTCGGAAAAAGCACGAAAAAACAAGTTTTTCTGCATTTTTCTCTCGCTTATATCACGATTTGAGATAGGATGTTGATATCTTTGCAAATACAACCAATTGACACCATCATGAAAACGACAGACAAGTTCAAGGAATATATATGGTTATTAAACACCATCCGTAGAGCACGTAGGATAACGTTCGATGAAATCAACGAGAAGTGGGTGGAGACGGATATGAGTGGGGGTGTAGAGTTGGCGAACGCTACATTCCACCGCCATAAAGATGCCATTCAAGACATCTTCGGCATCTTTATTGAATGCGACCGCAAGAACGGATATAAGTATTATATAGGCAACGAAAATGTGCTGCATGAGAATACCGTCCAGAACTGGATGTTATCCACTCTTTCTGTCAACAACATCATCAGCGAGAGTCTTTCCCTACAGAAAAGGATTTTGCTGGAACCAGTTTCCTACGAGGGCGATTATCTGCCCATGGTGATGGAAGCCATGAAACGGAATGTACGCATCACAGTGAAATACAGGAAATACGGCGATGAGGCGCCACGAGAACTGACCTTCGAACCTTATTGTCTGAAAATGTACCGTCAGCGGTGGTATGTGCTTGGACACTTCATGAAAAAAGTGGAAAATGGTGAAATCATAGAGTATTTCGGCATGTTCTCCTTCGACCGCATCGAGGAGATGAAACTCACCGATGTCAAGTTCCAGATTGACCCCGACTTTGACGCCCAATCCTACTTCCAAGATTGTTTCGGAGTGCTTTCAGGCGACGGGACGGAACCAGAACGGATTGTCATCAGGGCTTTCGGATACGAGGGGTATTATCTGAAGGACTTACCCCTACACAAAAGCCAGCGGGAAATAGGGCATGGAGATAACTATACGGACTTCGAACTATTCATGCGGCCGACCTTGGATTTCAGCGGACATCTGTTGAGTCGCAGCAATCAAATAAAGGTGCTGTCACCCCAATGGCTCGCCGACGAGATTTACAACATGCACATCAATGCCGCTCTCTTATACGAACCAGAGGAAGAATGAAAACGAATAGATGCATCGCTACCCTTTTTCTGTTCAGACATTCGATGATGTTCTTATTAGATTCAAATGTTTTTTCAAAGTGACGAATTGTTTAATTAATTAAATGATAAAGATATGTTAGGAGCAATTATTGGTGATATTGTCGGCTCAATCTACGAGTTTGACAATATAAAGACAAAAGACTTTCCTTTTTTCGAGGACAGAATGGAATACACAGACGATAGTGTTTTAACAATAGCCACGGCTGATTGGCTTCTTCATGGAGGAGACTCCGGTGACTTCTATTTACGGTATGCCACAGAATACCCAAATCCCATGGGTAGCTATGGCAATGGGTTCTATCAATGGGTACACAAAGCGCAACGCGGTATCATGCAACCCTATAATAGTTGCGGTAATGGCTCTGCTATGCGTATAGCCCCAGTAGGATGGGCTTTTGAAACTGAGGACGAGATGCTTAAAGCAGCAAAGAAATCCGCAGAGTGTACCCATAATCATACTGAGGGAATTAAAGGAGCCCAGGCAACAGCTCTCTGCATCTTTCTTGCACGTCATGGAGCCACACCATCAGAGATAAAGAAACGCATAACAGACGATTTTGGCTATGACCTTTCTTTAAGTGTTGACGAAATACGTCCCCGTTATAGTTGGGGCGGATTGGATAAAGCTGTTTCTGGAGCAACATGCCAAGGTAGCGTTCCACAAGCCATTACATGTGCTCTCGAAGCCTTAAACTTCGAGGATGCCATCCGCAATGCTGTTAGCATAGGTGGAGATTCTGACACCATCGGATGTATCACAGGGTCAATCGCAGAAGTTCTTTTTGGCATTCCCGAAGAGATAAGAATAAAGGGCAAAAGTTATCTTCCAACCCGTCTTCTGAATATTGTAGAACAATTTGAGGATAAATACGGATTTAAATAGGTTTAAGTCCTTACCTTCAGTGAATCGTCGTGCGCTCAGTTAAAATACAGTAAAATCTTTTGATTGCTATGATAAACAAAATACCAAAAACAAAAGACGAGTTCTTCGCGATACTTGACGCGATGCTTACGGACGAAGACAAGAAAAAACTTGTGGAATCAGATGATGTGTTCGAATTCCATTTCACTTTAGACCTGTGGATACGAAACAACTGGATTTATCCATTGAACGAAGAAGAAAAACAGGCCTTCTTGAGTTTGTTCTCGAATGATGCCGGAGGTCAATATGGTTGTATGCCATTCCATCCCGACGACATCTCTTCTGAGATTTTGGAACAATACGTGGAATATCTCAAAAAACGGGAGGAAACAAAATAAGCACTACAAAACTCAAGTTTTCAAATCAAACAGACTATTTCATAATAAGAATTGAAAGCCTTGGATAATGTGAAGTGAAAAGTAGCTTGTAAATGACGTTAGATGTCAGGCGTTGGACGAAATCTAACGCCTGACATCTTTTATCCCTTGATGACTGCCACAGGAAGTAGCCTTGTCTTCACCTTGACGAGGTCAAGTTCGTTCGCAATCACTTCCTCAATGTCCTTGTAGGCACCAGAGGCCTCCTGCATATCATTTTGACTGCGTATGGCATGGATGATGCCCTTTGCTTCCAATTGTGCCAGTTCCTGCTGCATGTCAAGTGTCTTAATTGCCATCTTGCGCGACAGTACACGACCTGCTCCATGCGAGCACGAACAGAAAGAATCGGGATTGCCCAGACCTTCCACAATGTAGGAGGCAGTACCCTGAGAACCTGGTATGATGCCAGTCACACCCTCACGGGCAAGGGTCGCTCCCTTACGGTGTACGATGACATTTTCTCCAAAATGGTGCTCGTATGCCGCATAGTTGTGGGCAATGTTAATCATAGGCTCAAACTCGATGCCCTTCAGCGAATCGGCAAGCACCTCCTCGATGCGCTCCATCATCAACTTCCTGTTACAAAAGGCAAAGTCTATGCAATACTTCATCTCATTCCAGTACATACCGAACTCCTTGGTCTCAGCGGCGAGGAAAGGCAACTGTATGTCTGGACTAACAACAGAGTAGTAACGAGTGTTAAGCGTCTTCGCGATATGGTTGTAAAAATCACCGACCTGCTTGCCAAGGTTGCGCGAACCAGAGTGAATCATAATCCATAGCGTGTCTTCATCGTCTCTCTGCAATTCGATGAAGTGATTTCCTCCACCTAATGTTCCCACCTCATAGCGGATGGAATTTTGACGGCGCTTCACCACCTCCAGCTTGTCGATGTCGTGTCCTTCAGGCAAGTATCTCTCATCCTGTGCCTCATTGTGGTGGTCCATTCCGAGGGGGATACGTTTACGGATACCCGCCATGATTTCCTTGCGAATCACTGTTGTCGGAATCTCGTTTACCTTCCAATTGGTCTTCACGGCACACATTCCGCAGCCAATGTCCACACCTACAGCATTGGGTATCACAGCATTCTTACATGCCAACACACCACCGATAGGCATTCCCATACCAGCATGCACATCGGGCATGATGGCAAGGTGATGGAAGAGGAAGGGAAGTGTGGTCAGATTCTCTATCTGACACATAGCCGACTCTTCTACATTGTCCGTCCATATCTTAACAGGACGGTTGTTAATCATCTTGACTTCCATTTTTTCCTTTTCTTGTTTATTCTCCAATTTTGAATATGGAACGAAAGTGTTTTCGCCAGACAAAAAAACAACTCACTCCATCATTCCACTGTGCAAAGGTAGAAACACACTACGCAGCCTTTCTGCGTAGTTCAAATTATTTTATAAGAAGACATATTATTATTGATTATCCTGCATTCAAACCTGAATTGATGAAAAGAAAGATGAACTGAGATTAAAACAACAAAGATTCTTAATAGAAAAAAGAAAAAACTTCATTATTTAATAAGTTTTTATTATATTTGCAGAATATTCTATATTTAGAATAACTATAGAAAGGAAACGCACCACTAAGGTTCACATCCATCTTATAATCAACTTACTAACTTAACGTAAATAGATAACAATGAGAAGGCTATTCTTTGTCACAGGACTGCTTCTAATGACATGTTCAGTCCTTAAGGCACAAATAGAGAAAGACTATACACAGTATGTCTCAGGCGCTGCATGCGATGACGGACAATACTGGTATATCGCAGGAAACACTGATATATCACCAGCCTTGCTTCAGTGCGACACATGGTCCTCCCGTGGCGACAAAGACGGGAGCAACCTCACTGCCCCATTCATGGAATACTGGGAGAACAGGGAGAATCACACTTTGGACGATGGCAGCCATCTTCCTGATGCACAGATACGGCATCAAACAGTCGAAGGACTGCCAAAAGGAAAGTACAGGCTGAGCATGTTAGTGCGTTGCTATGCCGAGACCTACAGCGGCTATGCAAATCCAGCAGGTGTGAAACTCTTTGCCAATGGCGTCGAATCTGAAGACTTTTGCGCCGGCAAGAATGTGACAACCTATAGCGGTGGCGCCCACATCACAGCCACACCTGAACTTACATTCGAGGTTGGCGAAGACGGAAAACTCGACTTCGGTATCAATGTTTCCGGTGCCTACCATACAGAACTGAGTTGGGTGTCATGGAAAGACGTGAAACTCACTTGCCTGAACAGCAAGACCATGACAAATGGCGAGTACTATCTGCGCAACAAGGCCACTGGCAAGTACTTGGAAGCCGGTGGTAAAAATGGAGTTCAGGGTGTGTTAGGTCTCCATGGAGAACGAGTCAGAGTGCAATGGGTGGATGGCAATGACTTTTACATCGGCACCAGTTTCACTAACAATGACAACGGCGGCCATTACATGAGCGTAGATGGTTACAACAACTACGTCTATTTGGATGCAACCCAACAGAAATGGACCATCGAGTCTGGCCAGGATGGTTATTTCACCATCCGTTCTGAACGCGGCTACTTCGGTAACAATGGAGGCAAAGCTCTAGCTACAGATATGAGTAATCCCAAGAGCGATGATGTACAATGGGAATTCATACCTCGCGCAACCCGCGTCAAGCACCTTTTAGACGGAACTGACAACGATGCCACTTTCTTGATGGCTGACCCGCGTTTCGACCGTCACCACGCAGAAGTGTCTGAATGGGTAGGAAGCGGATTCAGCCTTGGCGGTGCCAACGACAACGGTGCGTCACAATGCGCTGAAGTGTGGAACAGCAACTTCGACGTCTCACAGGTTCTGACTAACATCCCCAATGGCCGATACCAGTTCAAGGCACAAGGCTACTTCAGATATAACGACACTTGGGACAACACCAACGCTCGCGCACTTGCCACCCATGAAGATGGAACAGAGCAACTCTATGCCGAGTTTTATGCCCAGTCGGGGAACAACAATGCGAAAGTCGCTATTCAAAGCATCACCGACGAAATCGACAACCTTGCTTTGCTCAATATCCGCGCCAGCAACAGCGGTATGCCCTACTCCATGACAGAGGCGGGAAACGCCTTTGCTGCCGGACTTTACAACAACAACACGTTCACCATCGACGTGGCCAACCATACGCTCACTATCGGCATCCGAAAGGAGCAACAAGACGGAACCGACTGGACCATCTGGGACAATTTCGAACTCACATTGCTATCCATAGGCAACAACTCCGACTACAAATATGAAGAGGAGGAGACACAAGGAGACATCGATTTCAGCAAAGCCACACCCGACAACCCTGTAGATTGCACCAGTCTCATCAAGAGCGCTGACTTCAGCAACACCACAGGATGGTCGGGCAACCTCTCGCGAAGCAGCACTTCCAACAGATTCGCCACTTATGGCGGAACTGGAGTGGCCAATGTCACCTTCAATGTCTCTCAAACCATCGACAACCTGCCCATAGGCTGGTACCGGTTGAAAGTCCAGGGCTTCTACCGCTATGGCGACGTGAAGACAGAGGAGCACAACAGCTATGGTGGAAACAACGAGAACCAGTACAACGACGTTTGGGCCACCTATACCATACCCTACGCCACCATTACCCGTCAGCACGGTACAGAACGGCAACTGGCCACCCTTTACGCCAATGACATGTCCGTAGGACTGCCTTCCATATTTGAAGGAGCCCACGATGCCGAGACCCACAACGGCGACTACCAAACCCCGTTCGGATGGGTGCCTAACTCCTCCAGAGGAGTTGCAGAGGCTTTCGATGCCGACGAGTACTGGACAGAACTGATTGTACCCGTTTTCGAGCGGTCGATGACGATTGGTGTTCGCAAAAGCCTCGGTTACAAATACGACTGGACCTGTTTCGACAACTTCAAACTCGAATACCTTGGCAGTCTGAACCTGATTCCCGTTACAGACATCAAGGTCGATGACGAAAAACTGAATCTCACCCTCTATGAGCAGAAGAAAATCAATGCCTCCGTCTTGCCTGCCAATGCCTCGAATGGACATATCGACATCTATTCGACAAATGAGAATGTAGTCACTTACGACCCGAAATCTGGAAAGGTAACAGCAGCTGGTACCGGCAACGCTGAAATCCGCATCTCCGCCACAGGAGCCGTTGGCGGATTCGTGAAGTCCATCCCTGTAACTGTCACGGGTAGTGCTGATGGAGACATCTCGGATTTGGTCATCAACGAAATCCAGGTGTCTAACCTCGACATGTTCCTCGACCCATCCAACAACTACGGCGGATTCATCGAGCTCTACAATCCCACCTCTAAGGCGATTTTGCTCAAACGTCCCCATGTCAGCGACGACCCCGACAATCCTCAAAAGAGCTACCTGGATGTTTATTTCTATGCTCCAGCAAAAGGCTTCACCACCATCTGGTTCGACCATAACAATGGTGAGAGCGGCAACTATGTGGGCAATGCCAACTTCAAGCTCAACATGGATGGGGGCACCATTTACCTCTACGACAGGTATGGTAATTTCCTGACTAGCCAGACCTATCCTGCTGCCACAACGCGCACATCCTACGCCCGAACTACCGATGGCGGCAGTCAATGGGGTGTGACGGCCTACCCCACTCCTGGCGCTTCCAACTCGAACAGTCCTGAAATCATCACAGGAACACCTCAGCGCGTGAAGGCACCACAAGCTTCGCCTGGTACCGGATTCTACAGCATGAGCAACTTCCTCCCGACCATCACCGGCGAAGGAACCATCTATTGCACCATTGACGGTTCTGTGCCTACTGAAACCAACGGTATGACACCTGACCAACTCACCGCCTTCAACGGCACCACCGTACTGCGAATGCGAGCTTACGAGAAGGGAAAGCTGCCCAGTGAGGTCACGACATGCACATACACACAGAATCAGTACACCCACTCACTCCCCGTGTTGATGGTAACTGCTGATCCCACAGACCTCTATTCCGATGAGTTGGGCATTTTTGTCACCGGCACCAATGGCAAAAGCGGCTCAGGTATCGAATACCCCTGCAACTGGAACAGAGACTGGGACAGATCGGCAAACATGCAACTGCTTGACAAGGACGGCAAACCACTGTTCCAACAGGATGTGAACATCGCGCGATTCGGTGGGTGGAGCCGTTCGTGGATACCATACAACTTCAAGCTCAAGGCACAGAAGCAGTATGAGGGCAACAACTACATCGAGTATCCTTTCTTCACCGACAACAAACCCTACCTGAAACACAAGGCCCTACAAGTACGCAATGGGGGCAACGACGTGAGTTGCCGCATCAAGGATGCCGCCCTACACAGCATCATCATATCCAGCGGTTTCTATCTCGACTGCCTCGACTACCAACCCGTGCATTGCTATATCAACGGACAATACTACGGTATGCAGAATTTCCGTGAGCCCAGCAACAAGCACTATGGAGTGGCTGATTACGGCATCGACAACGACGAGATAGACGCCATGGAATTCGGAGGTGGTTCCTCGCCATCAGTCAAGGCTGGCAACAGCGACGCTTACTGGGAGTGGTACAACCTATCCTCCTACGCATACGATGACGACACCTACCAGCAAATCTGCGACCTCGTCGATGTGAACGAATTCGCCAATTACATGGCAGCAGAACTGTACCTTGGCGGTGACGACTGGCCTGGCAACAACTGCAAGGGATTCAAGGGAAAAGACGGAAAATTCCATATCGTCTTCTTCGATGTCGACCAGGCACTGCGTTTCGACATTGGCTCATTCAATCGCATCACCAACAGCGGAGCTGCCATCACTGTCCTCTTCCGCAACATGCTCAACAACGACTCTTTCCGAAAACTCTTCATCGACAGTTACTGCCTTTTCGGTGGCAGCGTGATGACACCAGAAAGATGTCATGCCATCATCGACCGCATTTCAGACGAGATGAACCCTGCCCTCGCCCTCGAAGGACTATCCACATCGCCTACTGCCGACTATATGAAACAAGTGCTAAGCGCCACAAGGCAAGAAACCATGATTACGGCGCTGACCAATTGGAAAAACGTACAGCTCAGTGGCACTCGCGCTTATAAGGTGAAGTTCTCCGCCAATATTGAATCCGCGCAACTGCAAGTCAACGGCATCAATGTGCCAACGCAAAAGTTCAACGGCACACTCTTCGCACCTGCCGTGCTGAAAGCATCTGCACCCGAAGGATACATCTTCAAGGGATGGCAAACCAAAGCAGGAGAATGGATGGGAAAGAACGAGACCTTCGACCTTGCCGCGCTCAGTAACAACGAGGCGCAGTCCAGTGTCTTGGAGTTCACAGCAGTTTACGAGGCAATGGACAACGATGCCAAACTCATCAACGACATCGCCCTCCCCATCAAGGTCAATGAGGTCAGTGCGGGCAACACCGTCTTCGCTTCCGAGACATGGAAGCGAAGCGACTGGATAGAGCTCTACAACATGACCGACACTCCTATTGATGCGGCAGGACTCTTCGTGAGCGACGATATCGACCAGCCGCTGAAATACCAGGTCAGCAAAACTTCCGCCCTCTGCAACACCATCATCCCTGCTGGCGGACACCTCATCGTGTGGGCCGATGCATTGACGAGCGGCGCGAACAAACAGTTGCATGCCAACTTCAAACTGGCCAACACCGATGGACAGCAAGTCATTGTGGTCAGCGGCGATGATTTCGTGGCCAACAATCCAAACTACTTCAACGCACATCCCGACATGAAGTCCTTTATCGATGGCATCACTTACACGGCACATCGTGGCGACGAGTCCGTCGGCCGTTATCCTGACGGTGGAAAAACTTTCTACAAGATGACACGCCCAACCATCGAGCGCACCAATATAGTGATGAACGGAGATGAAATGATTGGTTACGACGAAAGCCTCAACTCTGTTCTCCCCGACAGGTTCACCCTGCAACTGGCCAAGGGATGGAACTGGACTTCCCACTGCCTCTACACACCGTTCTCGCCTAACGAACTGCCACAAATGGCGCAACGAGTGGTGGCACAGACAAGGGAGGCATACAGACAGAACGGCAAGATGACAGGCAACCTCACCATGATGGAAGCTGGTAGCCTCTACAAGGTGGAAATGAAAGAATCCGCCACATTCACCAGCGACAAACTGTTCTGCGACAGCAACATGCCTATCGGACTCCTGCCTGGTTGGAACTGGATTGGCTACACTCCTGAAGGGGCCCAGACCCTCACGGCTGCACTGGGCAACTACATGGCTGACGAAGGTGACAAACTGTTGGGACAAAGTGGTTTCGCAACCTTCACAGATGGAACATGGAAAGGCAACCTCTCCACACTCGAAACTGGTAGAGGATACATGCTTTACACGCAACAAGCCAAGATACTGAGTTTCAACAGCCCTCATGTGGTCATCAACACCAGCAAAGCGCCGGCACCCAAGATGCTCGCAGGCAACAAGTACGGCGTGAACAAATACGCCTACCCCAATGTGATGGGTGTTGTCGGCGCTCTCTTGCAGGACGATGAAACACCTGCCGATCCCGACCGCTTCACACTCCTTGCATACGCTGACGGTGAGTGCAGAGGTGTAGGTACATGGATGGACAGCCTGGTTTACATGACTACCTACGGACAAGGTGGAGAGACCTTGCAGTTCATCGCCTACGACGAACTCGATGGTATGGCCTATCCCGTCATTGAAGTCCAAACCTTCGAGACCGACGTGAAAGGCTCATCACTCCATCCTGTCATCTTCCATATCGGCGCGGGCGAAACCACTGACATCGCCAACGTCATTTCAAACAACGCACCCCACATCACCGTTGATGGTTATTACAGCCTCAATGGATTGCTTGTGGGCCGCCACAGTGCTTCACTCGCTCCAGGTATATACATCGTGAAGTATAAAGACGGCTCGTTCCGTAAGATTTACATTCATTAAACCACCGATGAAGATATGAAAAGACATGCATTTTTCCTCGTCGCCGCATTCGCCATGATGGCGGCACAGGCTCAGAATACAGAACCTATCCGAATTCAATACAACGGCAATTCAGCAAAGGTCACCGTCCCTGCCGACATCAACGATGTGACATACACAGCCAAAGGAGCGAATGTGACCATCAACTCCGAAACCACATCTACAGAGTACACATATCAAGTGAGCGGAAAAGCCAGTGACGGTTCTCTCATTCTCAACGGCTCCTACAAACTAACCCTCCAATTGGCGGGCATCGACCTGACCAACAACCATGGTGGTGCAGCCATCGACATAGAATGTGGCAAACGCATTGCCGTGGAACTCGTGGAAGGTACGGTCAACCGACTGGCTGATGCTGAGACTGGCAGCCAGAAGGCTGCGCTATACTTCAAGGGACATCCCGAATTTGAGGGGAAAGGCACCCTTTACGTGACGGGTAACGCTAAACATGCCATCTCTGCAAAGGAGTATATAGAACTGAAGAAATCCACTGGCATCATCAACATTCTCGGAGCGGTGAGCGACGGCATTCATTGCGGAAAGGGACAAGAGAACAGTGAACACAACTACTTCTTGATGAAAGGAGGTGTCGTGAACATCACTCATGTGGGGAGCGACGGTGTCGACAGCGACGACTTCGGCAACATTCGGATTGAAGGTGGTGCAATAAGTATCAACGTGAATGACGACGCCACAGGCCTGAAAGCCGACAGCTGCATCACCATCACGGATGGTGTGGTGACCGTATCTGTGACCGGAAACGACAGCGAAGGACTGCGAGCACACTATGCCACACAAATAGAAGGAGGCAAACTCAACATCTCGGTACCGGGGAATGGTTCTAAGGGCATCAAGGGCAAACAACTGACAGCCTCATCCGAGACCGTCCGCGATGGAGGTCATGTTGTTGTCAGTGGTGGTGAAATCAACATCGACGTGACTGGTGGCAACTACACCACTGAGGCTGACGGCGAGGCCGATGTAAGCAAATGCATGGGTGTGAGTGTGGATGCCGACTTCACACAGACTGGCGGCGCACTCCGTATCACGGCTCTGGGTTTGGACGCATATACCTATAATGTGAAAGGCACTGAAACCATCTCGGGGGGAACATTTGAAGTCACAAGAGCGCCTTGGACCACGAACGAGAGACGCTACGAGAAAGACATGACAGCATTCATCGCCGTGACAAGCGACAATGTAGTGGTTGAGGATTATTCTTCACTTGCTATCGGCGCTTTTATAGGCAGTGAATGTGTGGGGTACGCCACATTCTCAAAAGACGCCAAAGGCTATGGCATCATGCGAATCCGCAGCAACGCGTCCACAGATGGTGACGCCATCACTTTCAGACTCTACGACTACAATTCCGACCTTGAGTATCAGCTCGTGCCCGCACAAGACGTGACTTTTGCCGGTAATGGATGTGTGGGAAGTCCCGACCAACCGTTGTTGCTCAACTATGTGCCGGCAAACGCCATTCAGAATGTCTATTCAGAATCTGGCGACCATATCATTTACAATCTGGCAGGAGGCAAGGTGGAACATATCACCACTCCTGGAATCTACATCGTGGACGGTAAGAAGATATATATCAAATCAAAGTAAATTTCGTCAGTTCGATGAATTTATGAGAATTACTAAAAGGCTTTGCCCTACATGAGAAATTTAGGCAATGAAACATAATATTATAAAAATGAGCAGTCATAATCTTGACCGCTCATTTTATTTCAACTATTTCGTGTCAACTCGTCTATAATTGCCGAAAGCCGAAATTTATATTCAATTTGTGTGCATTCATGTGTAATATCAACATCACAAAATTTTGTCGAATTCACGTGAATTACTTTTCCTTGATGTTTGGAAGGAAATAGGTGACAATACCCAGCAAAGGCAGGAATGCCGTGAGTTGAAACACATGCTGAATACTGGTCAAATCAGCCAACCAGCCGAAGATAGCGGAACCTATGCCTCCCAATCCGAACGACAAGCCAAAGAAAGCACCTGATATCATACCCACATTGCCAGGGAGCAACTCTGTACCGTAAACCAGTATAGCAGACATGGCCGACGACATCACCATACCTACAAGAATGACGAGGATGATGGTCCAAGTCAGATTACAATATGGCAACAGCAAGGCGAAGGGAGAGGAACCTAAGATACTCACCCATATCACATACTTACGACCGTATCTGTCACCCACCTCGCCACCGATGAGCAGACCGACGGCAGTGGACACGAGGAAAGCGAACAGCACATACTGCGATGCAGTGACCGACAATCCGAACTTGTCCATCATGTAGAACGTCAGATAACTTTGGATATTGGCGGTATAGAAATCCTTGGAGAACATCAGCACCAACAACACCAACAGAGCGACAACAATCTGGCGTTTTGACAGATGGCTATGATTCTCTATGTCGTACTTCGACTTACCACGTCCGTATAATTCAATCTGACGTTTGTACCAACAGCCAATCCTTGCCAAAACCCAAATGGCCACAATGGACAGCAAGGCAAACCAACGGATGCTGCCCTGACCATGAGGAACGACAAGCAATGCCACAGCTACAGGACCGAACGCACGGCCCACATTGCCTCCTATCTGGAATATTGACTGCGCCATGCCTTTAGCGCCCCCAGATGCCATCCTTGCCACCTTAGAGGACTCCGGGTGAAGCACGGAAGAACCCACACCGACAAAAGCCACCGAGAACAATACCAAAGGAAAACTATCAGCAATGGAAAGCAACAGCAATCCGGTCAACGTGAAGCACATACCAATAACCAATCCGTATGGACGGGGATGCTTGTCGGAGAAATAACCCACCATCGGCTGCAGAAGTGATGAGGTGATTTGATTGGTCAGTGTGATGGCACCTATCTGCATGAAGCTCAGTCCCAACGACTCCTTTATCATCGGATAAATGGCAGGTATAACTGCCTGGAACATGTCATTCAGCAAATGTCCCAAACTGACCATCAGGAGGATGGACAACGCAGCGTTTCTTCTCAAGTTATTCATTTGCGTAATTTATGCTGCAAATTTAGCTTTTTTTGCGCAGATGAGAAAACTTTTCCTCCTATCGAACCAGAAATGGTCTATTCGCTCATGACTAAAAGGATAATCACATCAAAAACAATCATGAAAATTTGATTGTTTCGTGTATTTTTATATACATTTGCATATGGTTTATTCCGACAAAAGTCAAGACACTTTTTCAACAACAATTATACAATCAACAAACACCAAAACAACTATGGCAAACAAATATGCAGGAACCCAGACCGAAAAGAATCTGGAAGCAGCTTTCGCTGGTGAATCAATGGCACGCAACAAGTACACCTACTTTGCTTCGAAAGCGAAGAAGGATGGTTTCGAACAAATCGCTGAATTGTTCCTGAAGACAGCTGACAACGAGAAGGAACACGCGAAGATGTGGTACAAAGAACTCCACAATGGTATTGGCACAACAGCCGAGAACCTTCTGGACGCAGCCGAAGGAGAGAACTACGAATGGACTGACATGTACGAAGGATTCGCCAAGACTGCCGAGGAAGAGGGATTCAAGGAACTGGCCGTCAAATTCCGTCTCGTGGCAGCCATCGAAAAACGACATGAGGAGCGCTATCGTGCACTACTGAAGAACGTGGAGAATGCCACCGTTTTCGAGAAAAGCGAGGTGAAGGTTTGGGAATGCCGTAACTGCGGCCACATCGTGGTAGGAACCAAGGCACCGGAAATTTGCCCTACTTGCGCTCATCCCAAGTCCTACTTCGAGGTTCATGTTGACAATTTCTAATTCATTTGCTTCCCAACTGTTTCATAAAAACAGTCATCTGATTCTTCAGATTTCTTTCTCCATCCTATAGCAAGTGAATGTCTCACCGACAATCTTCTGCGAGTAGTCAGGCACGTAGCCCATCTTCTCGTAGAAGATTGTTTTGTTGTCACGGCTCTCTACAACCGCCGTACAATAGCCCAACTCTTTAGCCCACTTTTCCGCTTCTCGAACCACGAGTGTCCCAAGTCCTTGTCGACGATAATCAGGCAACACCACTATCCTGCCGAGCATCACACGCTGATTGTCAATGGCATACAACCTGCAGGTAGCCACAGGCAGGTAGTCATCTACCACCACAATGTATTTGGTTTCAGGCGTGTCGTGCTCATCAAATTCTGCATACAAAGTGATGTGGTGCTTCCGCGCCATCGCTTGTATTCGAACATAGTAGGCGCCGGCCTGTTCAGCGGTCTTTGTTGCTCTGATTATCTCCATATCTCATATCTTGCTTGAACTGTTTGGGCAGGTAATAAATGACGATAACTTACCTTTTATTCTTCTACCTCACAATACCTGAAACCCATCTCCTGCGCCTTCTCCTGATTCATCAAGTAGTAAACCGCTTCGCCTTCATTACAGACTTCACCTTTGGAGTTGGTAATCTCAGCACTGATATACAATAGGTTACGTACTTGTTTCACGACTCTTGCCCGTATGGTCAGTTCAGGTTCTGTGGTCGGTACTGCCTTGCGGAACTTCACATTCAACTGCACCGTATATCCACTGGTCTGCATCTTGCGAGTAACCACCCATCCGCAGACCTCATCTATCAGTGTACTCAAAATGCCGCCATGCATCGTGTCCACCCATCCCTGATAGTTCGTACCAGGATGCCATGTGCTGACAATATCATCGCCATCTTCATAAAAACTCAAATGAAGCCCAATGGGATTCTCTGGACAACAGCCAAAACAATTGTATCCCGGATGATGCCGCCAAGGATTGATTATCTTCTTCATCGTTCTCAAATTGTTGTAATCCAAACAACCAATGCGATTTGGACAATGAGTAATATCGGAACACCAAACCTGAATTTCTTGTGCAAGGTCTTGTGATGCCACACTTTCATACCCAACCAAGCCCCTAATCCACCACCGATGGCAGCAAGCCCCAACAGCGTAGCCTCTGGGATACGCCATTTCTTCCTCGTTGCTTTCCACTTGTCAATGCCGTAGGTGATAAATGTGACCACATTGACAGCAATAAGATAGATGAACAATATATTTTCAAGATTTGTCATTAATTGCACACGTTTTTCTTACATGAATTACAATTCTGCGCTTTCAGGATGCAGACCCTCGTCTCATCCTTTCTTGCGATTCCAAAATGCAAAAATATGAAAAATAACATCAACGACCAAAATATAATGAGTTTTCATCTCCCGTTGAGCGAGGATACTATCTGTGACGCCGACCACTTGGACATTACAATTCAGCCCCGGGTTCTTTATGAATGCAGACGACTTCTTTGGGTTTCACCTCTTCTATCACTTTCTCTATGGTTTTTCGGTCAGCATGTCCTGGTGTATGGATGTCAATCACATTATTGAAGGCCTCACGGAAAGACTTGTATCGAGGATTGACCGCAACCTGGGCTGGATCCTTATAATACCCGTCCCACGAGGAGTAAATAAGCAGCACTTCCGATGAATCTAAATCCTTACAAAGTTCCTGAGTGAAGGCCAGATTGCTCACACCCGAAATCAACACAAAACCCTTCTTACGCATGGAATCCTTCTTGACATTATTATTAGAGATATAATGAGGATGGAATTCAAATAGTCCTTTTGACACTTTTCCTTCCCTACGTGTGAAAATCGACATGGTACGCCTCATCAAACCATTGCAAATATACAAGGGTTTATGACTCGTCTTTGCAGCCTCCTTGATAGCCGCAAGACGTTCTATATCTGTGGAGGACGCTAATACAACGACATACTTGAAAGCGTTCATCACATTCGCCATCTTACGACTGACCTCACATTCGTGAATACACTCGTCTTTGCGATTGAGCATTGTACCTTCCGTGATAAGCACATCTATGTCGGTAGCATATCTTCTTAATGTGGGAAAAAGTCCTTTTCCCAGATAGCCATGCTCACGGTAATCCCCTGTATGCCAGATTCGCTTTCCGTCTGCCTCAATGAGAAACATATACGAATCGTACATGCTATGACAGTTGTAGAAAGGCGTAATGCGTATGTCACCGACAGTTAAGGCCGTTGGCATGGCATGTGGTTTGGGGCGTTCCCAAGTCCTGAACAATTTGATGCGTGAGATGAGGTCTTCATCTTTTCTTATGGCTTGATGTGTTTCCAACCTCCTTTTCAGCATCTGGCCAATACTACATTCATGATCCTTCCGGATTTCATGCCCTTTTTTCAGCATTTCGTATTTGGCAAGAAGAATCTCCTTGCCACCTGCTGAGATATACTGGGGAATATCAGCAGGAACATGATAAAACAACCCCACATGGTCTCCATGAGCGTGAGTGTAGAAGACCGCTGTCTGTTTATGGGCATCCATAGCAAAAATGTCGTTGACCATCTTTGCGTCTTGCTCTTCGGTCGTTGGCTCACCGACCCCGGGAAGGTTCTGCCCCATGTCGATGAAAACACGTGTGGTGGCTGTGCTTATCTCTGTGATGCAACCACCGACTTGTTCAAGTCCTCGATGTACTTTAATGTTCATTGTATTTTAGGATTAGTGACTACAACTCTCCTCTAAAAGAGAAACACCTCATCTTTTATCTATATTTCATTAAACTCTCTTCTAATCTTCTCTTCACTACTGTCCCGTTAAAGTGGGCTAATCGTTCTTTGAAATCGCTGAAATAAAGTCTTTTACGAGCAGTTTCCGAAGCGAACGGACTTGAATTTGTAACTTTGCAGCCTCAAAGGTTTGCATATGT